>Ga0116231_10001894_pt1 | contig 43551 bp, 39 predicted proteins | sample S1TSphgellanicum_2_FD_89695 | JGI IMG/M metagenome (GOLD analysis project Ga0116231, IMG submission 89695) | Host-associated microbial communities from peat moss isolated from Minnesota, USA - S1T2_Fd - Sphagnum magellanicum MG | ecosystem: Host-associated > Plants > Peat moss > Unclassified... | reverse complement strand
TGTCATTTCCTACCCAATTGCTTTAGTTTATGACCTACCTATGCTAAACTAAAGGTAGGTAGTTTAGTTTAGCATAGGTAGGTCAGAAATAATAAACATAAACTACATACCGACCTTTATGCTAGGTAAAAAGTGGGCACATTCACCAATTTGATGTTTTATTGGGGTAGTTTTGAGACTTTCTCTTACTCGGGACAGGTGGTCATCTGCTGGTTCCACTTGTGACTTTGGGAACCCCATATTGATGGAATCAAGAGCACAGGGAGGACAGTTACACTCCAGAACAAGCCCTGGTAGAATCTAATACAATGAACCCCCCTTATAATGACGCCCTTGGTGACCACTTTTATTTTTGTAACATTAATGAATTGTGATTTAAACATGTATAGTCACATTCCATATAAATCCTTACAAGATTGTGACTATAAGCAAAATAAATCTTACAAAACAGCCATTGTATGCTCTAAAGGTGCCAATTGTTTAAATTTTTTACATGAATTATTCTAAGCTCTATTATGCATTAGTAGATTTTTAAAAGGTTGTGATTTCTGCCTGTTTTAATGAGACAATTTATATTGAGTTTGAGCTACTTAATTATTAGCCTGTGTATCTTGTAACCTAGATTTTTTTAATTCAGGTTTTCTGCTTTCTTGGCAAGTTCAAATATCTTTATCACATATCGAATGGTGTTGCTTATTAAAATTGATGGTTACCAAAAATGTGTGACACAAACAAAAATGTGACTAAAATGGACATGATTATAAAGGGGGTTTATTGTACCACCCAATGGGATGATGTCTTAGCCTACTAGGCTTAATGCATTCCAAGTTGTAATGAGCCATATTGCATCAACACCCACCAACTCATGATGCAAGATGGATGGTATGTTGATGCCTTAATTTAGCTTAACACTAATCTAGTTGTGAATTAAAACCATAATTGTTTTAGGTCAATGCAAATTTTAGTGTATTTTTCAATGAGGATTATTTTGCAGATTAGAGTGTGGGGTCATATTTTTTCAATCTTTTTGCAAATCATGTTACATGAACTTCCTTTTCACATGTTCTTCTTGTGTTATTCCAACAATGTTTTGGAGCACACTTTTGATGTTTTAACAAAGTTTTCACATGTCATTGTGACCTAATTCTATGTAAGTGAAAAAATTATTTTGTTTTTAGCATGTAAGAATAATTTTATGTTGATTATCACAAATTTGAATGTAAGGTGCAATATAAAAACCAATATCTTTTACAATGGATTTTGCAAGCATGAAGGGGAAATTGTTGCATTTGTATGAACATAGTCATCAAGCTAAACTACAAACATTGAAACATGTAGTTCAAACCCCACCGGATGGGCCTTTTGATCATGACGATCTCTTATGTTCGAAGTTGTCATTTGACACATTGGGATGTAACAAGGCCCTCACATTGTTGAGGTCACATTCATCCCCACAATTTGGGTGCTTCATTTCATAGTTGATGAAGAAGGTCAAGATGGTGGACAATGTCAATTTCTTTGCAAAAAACATTTCACCCACCTTGACAATGATTTGCAACATCAATTGTGAGTAGATAATGCTTGCAAGTTTTCAAGGTTCAAATTTTAATTTCTATGACATTCTTGGCCCAAAATTTGCATGTGTATTATACATGTATAGATATGATGTTCATCATTTTATGAATTAATTTTATTACCATTTTTTTCTTTTGTAATGCAATTTATGCCCATAGGTAGCACTAAATTGGTTCACATGGATATTCATAAGTACCAATGTCAATATGATCACAAATGATCTCACAAATGTTGTCAAAGACATTACGTAAACCACAATGTAGTTTCAAAATAATTGTACATCAATGGAAATGTAATCACATCAAAGACTAGGCACAAGGGTACATGAGATTCCAAGAAAAAATGGGGTGGTTTTTATAAAGAAAAGATCTATAGTTGAATTCACCATTAAGAGATTATATTTGGTCAAACATGTATTAGAGTTATGTTTCATTCAACGAAATCATATTAATCCAGATGGTCTACATGTGCATGGCGACTTAAAAATGAATGATAGATCTACATTTGTTGCCCATTTATCACAAGAGAACAAGGACTTTGTGATGAAACAACTAAAGCTTGGACTCCGACATAATGTTTAATCATGGCAAAACATAGGCAACATGTGAAAAATATCATGTTAGGGACATGTTCTTCATTGAGCAATATGTTAGGGTGTTGTTTGAGAAATTGGCTCAAGAAACATATGAGCTACATAAGAACAATGCAAAAATTATACTTATGTGGTTCAAAAAAACACTAATTCAATGTTTTACTACCAAAAAGTTGGGGTATAAATGGATGGTGGTCTCATTGGGCAAAACATGCCTTTCATTTTGGGTATCCAAACACCATGGCAAAGGGAGATGATAATTGAACATTGGCATCAAGGGGGTGTTGCAATTGATGCAACCTTTCAAACAAATGAAAAAAAGGTGATACATTATGTTTGATACATAATACATGCACTATGGTCTAAAACCCTAGTATATATGTAATTTAATGTCACTGAAACATTTATAGGACACAACAAGGGACATAAATAAATACATATAAAAATTTATAAATGTTAATAGATCATTCATTATATTTCTTGTCAATGTTTAATTAACATGCCATAATACATTGATATATTGTGAATTGTGGCAATTCCTTTTTATACTATGATGGTGTTTGACCAACGGTGTAATCTTATAACATATTACATGATGTCTAAGTAAGAAGACTTGACACAATGAATGTACATTAAAAAAAAATGTCAATTTGTAATAGTAAAACAATTGCAACCAACATTTACAACTAAAATTGTTTTAGTTACATAAATGAAATTGCACCCGACATCTAGTTGCAAATCATGATTCAACATGATGTCCCCAAATGAATGGTCAATGTATATATGTGCATCCTTTGGCCATTCATTGAATGTTTGTAACTAGGTCTTGTTTTTGTAAATATTTTTACAATTATCAATTGTCCATAAATTATTTACCACATGTTTTGAAGCAAGGGAATTTTAAAACAATGATTTTAAATGCTGAAAAAACCCATGCCATCAAATTCCAACAAATTGTGATGGTGCCATTTGGTGATATGAAAATCCATTACTTTCACTATGAAGAATTTTGGGTGGATTTTAAAAATTATTCAAACATTGATCTTGGCCATCATTATGAAAATTCATTTTAGATGATCCTAAATTGTGACATGTGGCACAATCAAAATCTACAATGTGGCATATTAATTGTACTTTGGAAAATAAAATAAAATTATTTGAGTAAGTAAGAAGCTAAGTACATAGGCCTACGTGGGTGGGTAAATAAAACTTATAGGTAGGTAAGACATATTTACTTATCTATTTACATAGGTAGGTATTTGAAACTTATGTATTTACTCATTCACCTAAATAAATAGGTAGGTAGGTAGTTAAGAAGGTAGGTGAGCTAAAAAGTAGCAATGTAAATATTGTTATTTTATTTTATCTTTTGTTTTTAAAGTTAAGTTTTGTTGACGTCATCCAAATGGCACATGTTTTTTAATGTGAAAACATAAAAAAATGCACCTTTTTATATAATTTACAAAATGAGACTATAGGAAAAAATAAATGGATTACATATTTTAATTGCACTTTAGTTGCAAATTCACTTGTAATTAAAATGAATATCTCATATGCTTTATTATTATTATTATTTTGGTAAATTATATAGCTAAATAAGTAAATATGAAACAAATTACAAACCCACTTATAATAATATTTTTAAATTTTTTTTCATTCTTAAAGTAACATTCACTTTTAATTCATAATTTTTATTAACTAATCAGTAAATTCATAGTAATAATTCATCAACAATCATAATTATTTTTTGAATTAATTATTTAATATATAACTCATCAATTCATTAAAATGATTTTAATTAATTAATTAATTAATATTTAAGATCTAAATTTAATCTTTTTTATTACTATTAAAATGTTTAAATATTGAATATATTTATTTAAATATCAGTTATCGAATAAATTTTTCTAATTAATTATTTAATTGATTATTACCTAATATTCAACATTACCTATTAAATTCTGAGTTTACTAGCTTATTTAATTGATAGTAAATTTTAATTCATCATCAATATGAAATAAATAAATCAAATTGTGAATAATTAATTAATTAATACATAACAAGTTATTAGTTAATTTAATATTTATTAACCATAACCCTTGATTAGTAAATATGAATTATAAGACAATTCATTGAATATTAATTAAATTTCTAATTGAAGTATTAATTCACTCTTAATAAACACTAAACCAATTAATAAAAATTAATAATTAATTATGAAATTATGAACTAAATAATAATTCATTTTAACTAATCATTTATAATAACTAGATAATTATATTTGTGAAAATTTAAATAAGTTTTTTATAAGCTACCTTATTATTGTATAAATAATACTTTAAAGCTATTTAACATAATTTTTTATTAGTAAATGTTAATGATCAGATACTTAAAGGATAATTAATTAACTAATAATTAATTTTCTCATTAAGTAGTTATAGATTATAGATTGATTAATATTATTTTTAAATAATAAAATAAATCAGTAAATACTGAATATTAGATATTAAATTGTTTAATTAAATAAACAATCAGATTAAATGATTAGCTAACATATTGTAAATTATGTATTTTCAGTATTAAATTAGTAAATATAATGTATATTTTATTAACTTAATAGATATTAAGTTATGTTATAATATATTAATAAGTATTAAATATGTTGAAATAATTAACGATTAGTTTATAGTCTTCATTTAAATCAATTATTTATCAGTAATAATTCATCAATAATTATTAATTGATTAATCAATATGAAGTATAAATTATTGAATTATTAACTCATTAACTAAATACTAAATCAATTTGAATCAATTAATTTTGATTTCATAATTTATATTATTTAATAGTTGATAGTATTATTTCATGAATGATTAATATTTGTTTAACATGAAGATTATATTTTTTTACACAACTTCACTACGATAATTTTATATACATTAAAATAAACATGGTATATTTGTAAACAAACCATAATATAAAATCAAGATGAATTTTTTAATTTTAATATGTTCATAATACATGTGTTTAATATACATTATATTTAGGATAAATATATTTAAATATGTTAAACAGGTTTAATATTTGTTTTAATATACATTGATTACATGTTTAATATATTCTTAATGTAGTCCAAAACACCCTAATGTACGTGAAAAGTATAGGTACAACACAATTTTGTGACTTAATGAACATAAGGGCCTATTTTTGAATTAAAAACTCAAGAAGTTAATCAATAAGGAAGGATGTACAATTCAATAGTCATACCATAGTCACAAAATAGTAATAAAATTAAAAAGATAGTTATTAATTGTAAAATGGATAAAACATAGTTGCAAATGATGGATAGTCACAAGTAGTCGCAAATTGAATGGTCACATAATACAAAAAAATTAGTATTTGCTTATTTTGAATGAAAACATTCACAAAATTCACCCATCATGGGATCCCAATGTTTTCATAAGTGATTGTGCCCAAGGGGAAATCAATTAAATCAACTAAAGTCCCTTCCCTTTTCCCCTTTCTATCCATTAATTGTCAACTAATACACTCATGTCACTTGCCCTAATGAATGTAACATGCATCAACATTGGTTGTATTTAAGTCCACCAAGTTTCATGTTACATGCATTTTCTCTCTTGCAAGACTATATGGCCAGACACTACCATTTTCTTAAGTTTGTGGCATGTGAAAAGAGCATGGCGAAAACAAACATGTATCAAGATAAAAAACCTTGCATTACACAATAATGTATTGCAAGAACTAAGGAACATCATGCACAACAAGGATGGTCCACCTAAAGCTTGTGTTGAATTGTAGGCAATGAATAGGCTACAATCTATCACTAGTAAATACCTTGCAATTAATGCTTTTTGAAAACACATGGATAAAAATTTCTGATATAAGACTCACATGTGGGTGGTGGGATTTCAAAATCATGAATTAATTAGAGATGTCTTCATTCAATACTAGTATCAAAGTCTACACACAAACTTTGGGTTTGTGAACAAGAAACGCCAACAATTGTTTATAGTTGGGACCTTATTGGAGGTAGGTTGATTATTGACACAAATTTTACATTGCCTGCCTATGAAGGTGATCTATGTCATCCAAGAAAGCCCAATCCTATTTCATCAACGAGAAATTGTAACATATGGGTATTAAATATTTGATGAAGAGAGATCATCCATAGTTCCACACCTTCTCCAAGAAAATGAACCAACTTATGTATATAGTTCACATAAATGCATGTAGATGAAATATTATAGAAACACAACAAATAGCACTAGAAAAACTTACAATTAAAGCAATAGTATCACATTGCATAAACTAGGCCTTCAAATAGAATACAATCAACACTAATAGATGATGAGAATACAATAATAGATGCTGGCCATACTGATCTTTTACAAAATGTTCCTTTCAAGGAACCATGGTTTATTACAATGTGATGGAATTGATAATTAAAATCTCAAATATCTTATTAAGATATACTAGTGTTTGCATGTGTTGCCACATGAAATTCCAACAATTTTGTCTAGCCAACCATGCCATATTTTCTATAAAGCAATCTATAAAGAAATAGTTCAAGCCTGGTAGGTGAAATATCATTCTTACTGGGTAGGTGGTTCCATCAAGTTCTACTAGGGCCTATATTAAATTGTAATTAGTGTGTCCCCACATTTGATTCAAAGAAAACATGTGACTTGCAAAAAAAATTCTTCCTTCTCACAATTTGCCCCTTGTTGACGCTCCTCATGACCTAAAAAATTGTTCCTATGATTTGGGCTCCTTGTTAATCCCAATCATGTGACATTAAAAAAAAATGCTACACATGGTCATAAGGGGGGGTTGAGGAAAAACAAAACCTCCACATGCTCCTCCTTGTCAACTATTTCATCAACACCAACTGCCCTTCACCAACCCTTTTTGCAACTTGTAGAAAATGTTCTTCCCTTTTGTCGACTACCACTTGTTGAAATCCCTCTTCATAACTGACCTTTTAAACACACATGAATGTGTTGTGACTAGTAGTTCTTCCAATTAAATACACGTCCTCCGATTTACACATCCTTTTGTATACATTGATACAATGCCTAATTAATGACACAAACAAGACCTAGGTCCTACACATTGTGCTTTGAAGCACACATAACAAAGTTGCAAAAGAAGGGAGAAAGAGAAAAGGGGTGACATGCACACCTCTTCAACATTATAAAAAAAAAGAAACATACAAGTGGGTGAGTGGTGTTGTAAAACGTGCCTCCTTTTTCATTCAACCAAAATGGAAGTGGAAAGAAACAACCAAGCAAAAGAACAAACTTGAAATGCATGGATGTCCCTACTGTCCTAAACCCTAATTGGGACCATGTCAAATTTTTCCCTCATTTAAAAAATAAATTTGCATTTACATTGAAAAAAAAATTCTCCATGGCTAAATCTCGTGTTCTTTGTCATGAAATGATGATTTTTTTGCTAAACACAAATAATACAGATGCCAACTTTCTTTTTACTCATTAAATATAATAAAATAGTCATATTAAAATCATGTCTTTTTTATTACATATAACCAAAAGGCTATATTAAAATCGAGTGGTAAATTAATGTGTTTTTTGAGGTTTTCAATAGCCATAATTGAATCAAAATTTTAAACCATTTTTTAGATTTCTATACATGGTTCAAACATGTAACCAAAAATACAAAATAATGATTTAAAGAATTATTTTTATATTTAACTTGTAACCAAATCTGACTAAAGTTTTCTATATATAATTATGTATCATTATCATTTTGAGTACAACACAAATTTTAGAAAATAAAACATTGCATGATCATGGTCACATAAACACCCTCACACTATAAAACTCGACATTAATATCATGTTGCAAGACATAATGTCATGTCGTGATGTATCAATGGAATTCATGACACAATCCTCACCCATAAAAGTTACTTATGGATTGTCAAAGTAAGAAACATATTCACCTCTTCCCAACTTGTGTAAGGCAAAGCCTATGCTAAGCACATGCCATCAAAACTCGATGATCATTTTATGCTTGCTTGTGCTAACCACATGCTATCAAATCCTCACGATCATTTTGTACTTGCGATGTACACTCTAACGATGGGTGATCAAAGATTTGTACTTCAGATCTGGTTTAGAATCAAATTTGACCAAATCTGCAAGGGGATGATCTCACCACTTAAGCTAGATTAAAAAATTCCTTAAAAGAAAAAAAACACTGCTTCCCAGACAAATTGGTGCAAAGTGACATTCACTGTAAAGTACTGGCCGGCAGGCGATGAACGATGATGCCTTGCTGTCTCTAGTGACGTCCCCCGCCTTGTCATCGGCGCATGTTGCATTGCTCTCTTGAAGCAAGGAATGACAAAAATTTGTGACAAATGCATGACAACATGGGAAACAGAAACATGGGCTATTATTCTTCCTGGAAAGCCTTCTTGGCAACCCAATGAAGTTTGCGGGGGCTTGGGCTTTACTTGATGTAAAGAAATGATGTAAATTCAGAGCATTTACATGACGTAAAAGAACAAAATGGCCACAAATTCCTTTATGTAACAAAAAAATTTCCTTTCAATAAAAAGCCTCAAAAAAGAGGGGAAGGGGGCTTTTTTCTAACCACAATTTCCCTCCCCAAAGTAAAAGAAACCAGGTTGAAAGCAAGAAAGTGGGGTTTTCTAAACCACAATTTCACTCCCCAAAAAGCAAAGTGACAGAAATTCCCAGTCAGAACCAAAGTTTCCCTCGCCACTTTTACAGAGGGAAACTACTCTTCATAGGCTTGGCCAGGGTGAACCAACAACCATGGTTGGTACCTTAACCTTTTTGGAGTGAGGCCTCTTTGTGGCCCTATTAAGCCCCAAAAATGTTAGATTTGAACTCAGAGACCCTGATTTAATCAAACCATGGGATATTTGTTATATTTAGTAATAATTTAAACGGATTTGGGACTTCTACCATGGTACCAACCTTTACCCAAGGCTGCTTCATATGGCCCATCCAAACTACACTACCAAATTTGCTGCAGGTCTTTTTGGTCTTTACAATGTCACAAGAACAACTATTGTGTACAATGGCCCAGACTCTAGGGGTGGTGTCCTCTAGTTAGCCCAATTTTCACTTCCAACAATTGAATTTGTAGTTTGGTCATTCAGAATCGTTATTCAAGATATATTATTGGGTCAGTTCTTTGTTGTTCCATGAATGACCGTTTTTTATAGTTAAAAAAATAGCAGAAAATGTTTTTGGGTTTTATATAATAACAAAGATTTTTTTGGGGTTTTTGGCCAACTTCTCACCACTTTTGTGTTAATTTCAGGAGATGCTTATTTACTTTGAAATGCAATTATTTAAAACCAACCATGTAAGGCCATGAAGGTCCACAAAAGCCCACCAAGGGCATGAGGTGAAAGGACAACAAGACCACAAACAAGAGGATTGTGCAGCCATTGCAAATTAAACTGTCTGTTTTTGTACTGTAGAGGAGGCTGCACAAGGCCGATTCTGCCAAGTAAGCATGGCCTGGTCAAGCCCCAGCTGTGCGCACTTGGGAAGAATCCGCCCTTTGAGGTTAAAATCAATGAACCGAGTGCAATATAAAGTCATTGAACTACAAAGGAAAACATAGGGGGAGCATTCCAGGGTCATTCTGCCAGGTAATGCCCTAGCAGTAGGGCATTACACCCTGAACCTCCGGCTCTGTCCTATGTTCACAAGGTGTAATGTCCTGCTGCCACGCTATTACCCTACACAGGAATTACTGACCTAATTTTCCTTTTGTATTTGCAGGCCCCTCAGAGATCATCACCTGCCTAGTAGTCTCTGAGGGATATTATACATTTGAAATGCGCCGCCTCTAAGTCGTTAGATACTATTATGTCGGTTTGTGACCCTCTCTGTATAGAGAAACAAGGGTTATAGTCATTTAGACTGGCTAGTACCTGCGGCTGGTCAGAAGACCCCAGTACAGCCTAGCTGCTACCTTCCACCGCACAAGATCCCCTTTGCTGAAAACAGGTTTCTTGAGGCAGGTAATGGAGGTGAAAATACAAAGGAAAAATCCAGGCCGTGCTTTACGTGTGGAAAACAAACGCAAACCTGTAAAGTATGTGGAACACTAACAGGCTTGTGCGTAGGTGTAGGAATTAAAAAAAACCCTAAAAATAACTTATGTGGCCAATGAGATTGTTAGAATGGGAGGCATTGCAAAAAGGTTAAGATCAAGACCAAGTGGGCAGAGCCATTTATAGTTGGTGAATATCCTGGACCCACAGGCGATGGGGTTGAAAATCTTTGTAGAGTGCCTCATGTAGGCTACTATGGAATTAGCTAAAAAGGCCATGCTTGTGCTAAGCCACTTGTGCTTGTTTCTTATTGGATGAACATGAATGGGCCAAGGCTTAGCACAAGCATGGCCTTTTTAGCTATTCCATCGTAGCCTACATGAGACACTCTACAAAGATTTTCAACCCCATCACCTGTACGAAACCCATGTGGAGTTCTTACCCTTGTCACAAGAGCAATGACGTAAGCCATTGTGACGAAAGCTATTGCCCTTGTGACAATTATGCAAACCTATGAAGCTGCTCGTGTGGGTTGCTTCCCCCAGAGGTTTGTTGTATACCCTTGCCGAGGAAATTCATGTTAGTGGAATGGTTCACCTCAACAATTATTTCCACCAAGTAGGGTAATATTTCCTCACTATTGTGCATGTACTTTTGCACAGAACTTGTGTGCAAAAAAAAGAAGTGTAATATACAGAAGATTCATGCCGTGATATGTACATTAATTCTACTTGGTTTAAAATGTAATTGAATTTCAGATTAACCTCATTTGTTGTATACATAACTATTTTTATTCCTTAACATAATAAGCTTTTAAACATAGTTAAAACAAAATTATGCTGGAATGAAATAAAACAAGATGCATAACAATGGAATAGATTGCTGAATTGTGTGGAATATCAAACCATTTTGTCTCTTCCTTACTTCTCAAGATTTAATTAAAGTACAAATATTGAAATTTGAGAGGATGTGCATTGTGCAACATTAAAATGAGCCTTTAAACTAAATTAGTTTAATGATTAGTAGTGTACACCTATCCCCGTCTATAAATATGAAAAAGTCCATTGTGAAAATTGAGAAATTATTTGAATCTCTTCACTTGGGCTAATCATAATTGCTAATCAATTCACAACACTCAATTGGTTTGGAACGTGTTCTTTTTGGTCGCACTATTTCAACAATATGTACTACATGCTAATGTGTTTCACACTATCATATTGCATATTCCATCCAAATTTTAATTTTAAAGGTGTGTGTTGCTTGCTGTGCAGTGCAAATTTTTTGAGCCACTAACCATGGAAACCAACTAGTGATCATTTTAGGCAAATTTTATTGTTTACTGAAACAGAAAAATTGGGAAAATTTTGGAGACATGTGTTTGTGTAGTGAAAATTCAACTAATTTTATTTTTTGGAAAATTTACCATATTTTCTATAACAAAAAAATTGAAAGTAAAATCCATGAAACCAACCCTAATAAGTCTTTTCAATTTGTTCTAAAATACTAGAATGTTATATGTTTGTGCTTAATGATCACCTTTTTCTATGTGTAATGTGCAAGATTTTAAGTGTTAAGGGCACTAAGCCTAAGTAGAAAGCATGGCTTGGTCAAGGTGAACCAACACCTACACTAGTACTTTCACCATCTTGAGGAAAGCTTTCGAGAGCCAATAATTAATTTCAGCCACCATGTTTCATCAAAACTGGCTTATGCAGGATGGATATTTTGGTGATCGTCACTATGACAATTTCATAATCATTTTGAATTATAATTCATCATAGATCAAATTTTATTTCAAAATCGTTTTTTCTTTTTGTCTGTTTGTATTTGGTTATGAACTTTTCTACCGAATTGGACTTGTGTTGGTCATTTTGCATAACAAATCAAGAATGAAAAAAAATAATAATAAAACAAAATGACATATAGTGAAATTTACAAAAATTTATCATTTAAAAATAGAAAAATTAATTATAATAAATTGTTATGTCCACACAAAATAATTTAATCATCGTCACTGGTAGTGCAAAGCAGCGCGGAGCCTAAACTAAAAAAATGTTAAAATTTGAGATATAAAAACCTGATTTAGGCTAAGGATGGGATATCTAAAATGTTTAGAAACAACCCAAATTTTTTATTGGGGTTTTTTTTTAGTTTTTACTATGGTTTCAGTGTAGGTGCTAGTTCACCCAAGGCAGCGCGGCCACATAAAATCTCACATTATTATGTAATTGAGGTATTAGGTACTTACCTACCTAGTAGGGGGTGTCTGGGTTCTAACCGGAACTCCACCCTGCAAGTTTGGTGGGGCTCACCAAGGGTAGAGAAACAGCGGGCGAAAGTTCCTTATCCACCCAAACCAATCACTTGGTACTGAACCCCATACGGGGAGGGCAACCAATCACTTGGCAGTCCACACTAGCTGGGGTGGGAGTTGATCGCCCTTCCAAACCTCGGGTCGCATTTCTCTCTCTCTCTCTCTTTTCCATTTTTTATTTTTATTTTTATTTCAATTTTGTAATGTAGCTGAAGTGGCGATCAACCATAACATGATTTAGCCAGATTTGACTACATACTAAATATGAAATTTGAAAAAAAAATGCAGCATTGTTCTTTATTCTTGCTACCTACCAGAACTTATTATTAAAAATCTGGCGATTTGGAATAGTCTTTCTTCAAAATCTGGCGAATTTGGGTCTTTTTTTTTGCGATGAAAAATCCTTTGTACAAGTCGACCAAGTCATATTTCTCATGTTGAAATTTGGCGAGATTTCGTCCCCCAACACAAAACACTGCTAGTCTCTTCTCTCCTCTCTTCGTTGTTTTCTCTTTACGCTTTGCTCGCATGACGAGAGTGTGCAGCCGTGGATCGAGTCCGACAGCATCCCGAGAGCTAGGGTTGGCCAGAAAAAACTTAATTATGGAAAAACCAAAGGAGGTGGAATAGTACACACAGTGCGAAATTAGCCTCTCTCTTTTTTCCTGGCGAAATTTCGCCATTTTTCGAAAAATAAATTAGGAATTTTCTTTTTTTCAAGTGTAAATTCGACTAATTTTCCATTTGTTTAGGGGTTAAGTTTCGCCAAGCTTTCGATATCAACGAAAAAACCACTGGTTTTAGTGTCTGGAATTGCGGCGAGTTTTGCCGAGTATTTTTTTATAAATTATTGTTTGTTGTTCACCCCTGGTTTTCCTGTGGCAGCGGGTGGCGCGTGGTACTTACTTGCATTGTCCGTGTGTGGTGTGGACTCTGGCTGTGTTTAAAGCGCTGCTGCTGCGTCGCGCGTTCTTGGTTTGTTTTGTGACAAAGATCTTACTTCCTGATCGATGCCTGCCGCGCACGCGAGTGTCTGTCCTGATTTCTTTTTGCTTCCGTGTATGACAGACAGCTGGACGTTGCAGCTGATAGTAGGTATTCGTGTTTCTCCATGGTCTTCGTGACGTCGGGAGCGGTGGAGAGGTCGGTGTTTCTGCTCTGCGCTCCCCCGTTTTTTTTCCTTTCTTTCATTGCTGTCTTTTTTCCCCCCTCCCGTTCTGATGTGAACTGAAACTGCATTCGGTTTCACGAGGGGAAAGTCGTCCGGAGAGACCGGCTGGAGGAGCAATTGCTGGCTTCTTAAAGTAGGAGAGAGTAAGAGAGATTTTTTTTTGTTTTTTTGTTTTTTTTGTTTTTCGTTGGGGGCTGTGGAGACATGGAGAGTGATAGGACGGAGAATAGTGCAGTTTGTTTTTCAGGAAGCAGGTCGGGTATGTGGTGGTAGTGTAGGAATCGATCCAGCGGATAGTGATATGGTTCCTGCTCCATTTGTGATGAATTCGGAGATGTCACTGCACGCGCAAGCTGCTGCTGCTGCTCCGGCTGCACTGCTGCAACCTATGGATGGCTTACAGAGCAATGCACCTCCGCCGTTTCTTACCAAGACTTATGACATGATTGATGATGCTGCTACTGATTCCATTGTCTCTTGGAGCGATTGCAACAATAGCTTTGTTGTATGGAATCCCCCCGAATTCTCACAAGATCTGTTGCCTAAGTACTTCAAGCACAACAATTTCTCAAGCTTTGTGCGACAACTTAACACCTATGTAAGCGATCTCTCTCTCTCTCTCTCTCTCCCGGAGAGGCCTGTTCTAGTCTGGCACATCACTTCACTCTGCTATGATCTTCTTTGATGATCACCTTTTATGGATGCACAAGAGGAACTTTTCAATCCGGTTTCTGCAGTTTACTTTACTGTGCTAGAGTCTATTTTCTGGAAGAAAGCAGCAATCTGTCAAGCATCAGACCAACTGGTTTTTGCATATTGTTATTGTGCCACTGAAAACTCATGCCAGAGTTTTCATTTGAGCTGCACAAATTTCCTTGATGGATAGACTGGTCAGGATTTGAGTGTCACAACACAAGATAAGTCCTAGATTATAGATCTTCTTTCGGAATGTCTGTCTGAACAGAATTTGAAGATAGGCAAACATGGGGCTGTTGCTGTGTAGGGATTTCGCAAAGTCGATCCAGATCGCTGGGAATTTGCAAATGAGGGATTTCTGCGAGGCAGGCGGGAGCTTCTACGAGGAATCCATCGCAGAAAACCAGCTGCACAATCCCAGCAACAACAGGCTGCAGATGGTGGACTTGAACCCTGTGTGGAAGTGGGGAAGGCTGAACTCAAAAAGGAGATTGAGATGTTGAAGAGAGACAAGAATGTGCTCATGCTTGAGTTAGTGCGACTGCGGCATGAACAACAGAATACAGACCATGAGCTTCAGGTTCTAGATTGGATTCTCTGCACTAGGACTCCTTTTGGACAATTGTTATCACCTTTTTTTTTAAGCACTAGGCATCTTGGATAAGAGCCATATGGAACTCTGAACTCTTTATTCTCTTTTGCAGTCATCCACATCTCCCTTGCTCTAACCAATCTCAGTCTGTGACACAAGGCCTAGTATGATACTTTCTCTGCACATTAGCTATGGTACTATGTCAAAAGGGAGACCCTTTTCTAAAGCATCAACAACCTTTCCTCAGCACTTCCAATTTTTGTGAGACTTGAGCTGAATCTAAACTCTTGACTTTGCCAGGATGTCCTAGGTGAACGAATATGCTGAACAAGTTGATGCTTGTGTGATATTGTCTTAGAAGGAGTCTGGAATTATCTTCTGGACCATATATATCAGGGTATCTCAAAACGGGCTCCCACAAATGTAGTGGCCTTCATTCTATCACCCACTCCCCACCTTTGGATCTTCCTTAAAGTCCTCATCCAAACTGGGGAGCTCTATGGCCATGATGCTCCTTGCTCCAAAACTGGGTTCAGTCTGTGTCCAGAACACTAGTCTAGAAATGAGTATCATGAGGACAGTCTTCCCTCTACATAGTGGTTGGGATTTAGCTAGGCTGAAGGTTTTGTCATAATGTCCAGGTGATGGGAGAGCGCCTGCAAGCAACAGAGCACAGACAACAGCAAATCATGGCATTCTTGGCAAAAGCAGTGCAGACTCCAGGATTTCTTGCACACCTGGTTTCACAGAGTGAGAACAACAAATGGATGGCAGCATCTGCCCAGAAGAAACGACGGCTTGCAAAAGGGGAGATTGAGGGTGAGGTTGAAGATTCTTTTGACCCTGCTGCAACCACTGATGGTCAAATTATTGCACTACAAACCAATGGGGAGGTGGTAAACCGCATTATGCAGCTTTTGAGTCCATCAGATGCTTCTTATCCAACAATCAACGAGGGCTACCTTTATCCACTCATATCTGATCATGATTCTGCACCAGTTAGTTCTGATGGAAACGCATTGAATCAACAATCAGGTGTAACCTTTGTGGACCCCTCAACTGGCCTGGCTGAGCATGTGCATAGGGATCCAGTAGTGACAGACCCAAAGAAAAATGAAGACGTTGTCCAGCTTCACCCAACATCACCAACAAGTGATGTTGCCAGAGCAGCAGGTATAAGATCATATGCATGGTTTCCTGTCCCCAATGCATTTAAGGGTTCACTGAATACAATCTTGGAATCCCCCATCTTGACACACAGAATAATATTTGTCTTTTGTTGCTATGAAGTTTACTTCTCTGTTGGATACAATTATCTCATGCATTGCAATTGGTCAGCATTCAATGTGCTTGGGCTTTTGGTTATATCAAAGTGGAAGTGCCAGAGAAGTACACAGGATCATACTTTCTTTTACTATATGATTGTAGACTGGATTTCCCAGGTTTTGTGGCTTGCACTTGGAGTGAAGTTTCTCTTGTTGTGTCTCAGATTGTTTCATATCTAGTTTTTATGTCCTATATACTTACATCCTACATATGCTGGCCAAGTGTGCTCTCAAATATTTCTTTGAAAGAAGCACACAAGGCACCAAGGCAGGAGTTTGATGGCCAGAATTCACAGCTGACTTGCAAAATGTTGTGTCCGTATCACTAGTAGGTCATACAAGATATGAGCCACAATAGCCTGGTCACTGGATTAAATGAGTTATTCAAAGGTTGGAACCCAGGGTCTTCCTAGCCCTTTGGGACATGGATATTCATGATTCTGCCTGTGTGGTATAAGGAGAAAAGATACCATGTCACGATTTGTCAGCAGAGACCAGTGTCGTTATTTTGATTTTGCATTTGGGCCAGTTCTGCACTTCTCAGAAAATTATCTGTTGTTTCTACAGGTGATGATCATACAGAGCAAGGGAGCCGGTCATCTCAATCTTGGACCAGGGATACAAGAGATAGTAACATTGACTCTGGGGACGGGAATGGCAGAGGGCCTAGTGTCTCCACAGAGGTAGAGGAAGTGAGCTCTAGTATCAATGCTCCAGCTGTTGTTTCTGGTGCAAATGATGTTTTCTGGGAGCAATATTTGAGAGGAGAACCTGAAACTCCTCCTACAGCCTGGGATACAGAGCCCAACTACCCTCAGGAAACTGAAAACAGGACATGGGAGTATACAAGAGCCTCAGTAGGAATTTACAGAGATGATGGCAGAGTTCCTCAAGCCCGGAATTGGTGGGATAGCAAGCCTCCTCTTCATGTTTTATCACACCAGATGGGGCAGGTTGCACCTGGGTAGGAAGCAAAGCTGGGATGAGTTACTCCTGGAATTAATTTATGTTTTTTGGCTTGAGTTGCGGCTTGCTGTCTATAGCAGGAATCATGAATCATTCCCATGAGAACACAGAGCATGCTGAATACAGAGTCTGATTGGGAGGTATAGGGACTTACTATACCTTCCGTTAATTTGTGAACAATAGTGAGAGGAAATTGTGGATAAATATTTCGTAGGCAATCTTCAGCCCCAGATTAAAGTTTGAAGCTGCATACTGCCTAATGATGCATCCTCCATTGACATTTTTGGAACACATGGAGAGTCACAGAAGGTTGTATTTTGAAGGGTAGGCAGGGAACCTTCAATCAAAGTACAGATAGAGAGACAGAGAGACAGAGTTTAACAGTGAGAAGTGCTTTGTAAGTTCTTGTGATTGTATATTTTATCTCTTGTTTTTTTTTGGTTGATGTTTTGATTACACCTGGGATGGACCCTTTTTGTGCATGAGAAGTTTTGAGGGGAAGAAGGATTTTTTGGTCCACTTTTTAGTCCATTTCTAGATTAAACTTCTCCTTCACATGTGGAAGGGAAGTAGTAAGGAAGTGAGTGTTTGTTGTGAATCTTCTGGACAGAGGAGTTGTCCTTGTACCCAACTTTCATTCATTCATTTTTTTTGTTTTGTGTGGGTAGGAAGTCATGTTCATATAAAAGAGGCTACTTCTATTTAAAATTCATATGGGGGACTTTATTAAAGAACCTTCCAAACAAATTTCCATAAAAGCTTTTCTAAAGAAATTTCTTGAACACCTTCCAAAATATTTATTTTGCATGAAAATTGAGTAGTGATGAATGAACTTCATTCATTAACAAGTTTCCATAAAAGCTTTTCTAAAGAAATTTCTTGAATACCTTCCAAAATATTAATTTTGCATTGAAAATTGAGTAGTGATGAATGAACTTCATTCATTAACAAGCTTCCATAAAAGCTTTTCTAAAGAAATTTCTTGAATACCTTCCAAAATATTGATTTTGCAATGAAAATTGAGTAGTGACGAATGAACTTCATTCATTAGAACATGGATGGATGAGCTTCATCCATGAGTGACAATCTAAGTTAAATCAAATAATCTTAATTTATTTTTAAATTTAAAATATTTCTAATGACATATGTTAGTTTAGGTTATGAGATGTCATCCATGGCAAGGAAAATATTCCACATATGTTGATGCCTTTCACATATATTTGGATGTTGAGTTTTGTGTTGACAAAACAGTTCCTATTTTAATCTGATCATAGTTGTAACATGGAACCATTTTGATTGACCAAACCTTATAGTTCAAAGGTGTTGTGATGGTGGCACCTTGAATGATACTCATGGGTATGTTTGCATATACTTCTGTTGGAACATGAACCTATTCGCCCTAGCCTATTGTTTAGTTGCTCCATAGGCAAGCCTTAAACTAGTAAAACCTTGCAAAGATTTATTTATAAAACAGACAACATATTCGGAAAATGTATATTGGTATTAAAAACAAGGGATATTTTAAAGGGCATCAAGTTAGTACAAACTAGATGTCAAAAACTCTCCATCTCAACAACCAACAACTTGTGATAGGTTAATTGTGGTGATGGGGGGGTGTGTCCTAAAGGGGTGGAAGTTGGGAAGTAGCTAGGCCTATCACTACTACCCAACTTAAGATGGAGCATGCTTGCATTCTTTGCACCGTAATTGAAATTCTTTGATGAAGAAAATTAACTAAGACAAAAAGGGGAAGGTCCTTTGGCCCTTTTAAGCTCCAAATAACATTAGCACACTCATGTAAAAACACATTGGCTTGTTTGTGTAAACATCCAAATATTTCAATTGTGAAAGGGAGGAATTGATTAGTGGAGTGTCGGTTGCGGTAGCTCCTTTTTTTAGCTTGAGCTGCATCAAAGGCAACAAATCCTTGAATTGTGCAAAACCGGGGAAGTAGATCTACATGTGTTGGGTCAATTATGACAACGTCAACTAAGGTGCAAATTCCATTTTTCGTGAATACAATGTCGATTCATTAATGGGAAGGATTGAAAGTGGTTAAGGGAAGTGCATGTAGTTATTTTTGTCCCACATGGAAGCCAACATTTCACACAATGGTGACAAACGTGTAGTGAATTTCATCATGGGTCTTTGTGCATTCATTACCATGAGCACAACGTAAAAGGTGGATACCCATAGGGTCGATGTGATGTGTGCACACACATTAAGGGAAGCCTCCAATTAAAGGATGTGGTAGTATGAGCCATGTCCGAATTGTTGTGGAAAAAATTGGGGAAGATAATTGAAAGGTTGGGAAAATTGGTTGAGTTGTAAACCAAGCACCTACCTTAGGGCCAAAACATGATAAAATTTGGGCACGATGGGCTTCAAGTATCCTATCAGAAAACATGCCAAAATGGGTATGATGATGTAAACATTCCAACGTAGAATTTTGAAAATGACCACTTGTTGTTTGATGAATTATTCAAAAGGAAGGAAACACGCTCGTGTTGGGGGTGATAAAAGATTGCATGTTACTTTGAGATGTTGTTGGAAACAAAAGGTGTTGTTTTCAACTCACGTTAAGACTTCAAAAAGGAAGGGACAATGGTCGACCATGAACCTAATTGTTATGATTAAAACTACAAGGGTTTAACTCCTTAAATAAGTTGCTAGGGCGATGGTGGATGTCAATATGAACCCAATGCCAGTAAGAGTTACTAGGAAAGAGGCTTGTTTATGGGTTAGAAGTCCTTGAAGGCTATCAAAGGACCTTGGACCCAAGAGGCGTCCAAATATTTGAAGGAGGTTAAAGTCAAAATAAACAAAAAAAATTATGAAAGTGGGAGAAGGAGGTGTGCAATGTAGTAGATAGATGGTTGTTGCATGTAGCAGTGAGTTAAAATTCTAAAGGCTACCTTGACATCACCCAGTCTAAAGAAAAGATCAACATGTCAAACATCTTTTAATAAGGTATCTTTGATGAAAGCTGATTTGAATGATGAGATGTCTAATGGAACCCCCAAAATTATAATTGTTTAATGGTGTGTTAAACTAAAATGGGGTGTCAAAGTTAGGCAGTAGGCCAAAGGGGACCATGTCACACATTTTTGAAGTTGGATAGAAAGATCTATCACACATAATTCAATCTAAAATGTTCATATGTAAAAGATATAATGGAGGGCAGGGTGATGATGTGATTGTTGCTTGTAATGGATGGAAATAAATAAGATGCGAAATGACTACGTATAAAACGTAGTGCCCTAAAATGAATTAAAGCAAATAATGCCCCTCCCAAAGGATCATTTTAATGAATTCCCATGGTAGATGGGATGACCGTGACATTGTCATCATGATTATAGTGACTGTAAAGTAGGGGAAATTCAAATGGATAGAATGCATGAACAAAAAGGAAACATTATATGATGTCCCCACCTATTGCATGAATTTTTAAAAATATGACCCTTCTTGACATTGAATTGAAAGCATTTGCGATGTCCAACTGGAAAAGAACCCAATCGAGGTGAAGGTTTAAGATGCACCTAATCCCATGGATTACTATTTCACATCCACCCTTAGCTGGTATTATAAATTAGTGTGGGGGAGAAATGTGTTGTAAAGGTGTTACAAAATTGAAGGCATAAAGTGCGGCTTGTGAATTGACAATGTTTCCCTTATAATAATGGGACAAATTCCACCTCAAGGCTTGGTCATGGCTAAAAGGCAAACTACCCCAAAGATATGTACGATTTGACATGGAATTTGACCTTGTGCAATATGAGAGTAAAGTTGAAACAACTATGGGAATCCATTCACAAAATCTTCTAGGTGAAAATAGTTTTGGAAGTGTTCGAAGACCATCCCAAAAGGACCACTTATAGATAAATTCAACATGTGTTGGAATGTTAGCTTGAAGGATTCGGATGAAAGTTTGGTTTGGTTTATAGTTTTCCAAAAAAAAGGGAAAAAATTGTATGATTTAGGATGTAAAACAATGACAACTAAAGTGGTGTCAAAGGATGTGGGTGTAAAAGAAAATGGTGCCAAAGGGTGTGTTACTCAAGAATATTTTCTTATGCACGTCCCAGGATTAACTTGTGGAAAATGTGTTTATGAGTTAGAGGATCATGTTGGGTAGGAAGCATTGAGTTTGAACTTGTTGTTAAAGCTTGGGCCCGTAGAAAGAATTCCTTTTGTAGGTTTTCCTAATAACATGCTAGAAAATGTTTGAATTGGATCGTTGTTTCCTTATGCTTAGTGGCCCCCTTGAGAGGGCAAAACAAGACACCATTAGGGTAACAAGAGGAATAAATGCCAAGTTGCCACATCATAGGGGTCTTGTGTGAACTTATGAAGTGGAAAACGAAATGCCATTTGTACATCACATCATAAAACGATAGGGATGCAGATGTATAATCGAGGAAAATGAAAGCCAAGATGGAAGGACCCAAGGACAACTAATGCCAAAACCTAAGCCCAGGCTAATGTAAGTGAGTTGGGAATAAAGGAAGGTATTAGGTTAAAATGGTCATGTAGGTTTAGATTAGATGGATTGGATGCTTGACATGAATGTTAATGTCGGGTTAGCCCTCGAAAGGTAAATTAACACCCACTATTGGGGCAAGAGGTTCTAGGTGAAGGTTGTAGGTGTGTTGGGAGGATGGGGGTAGATTGGGGGGTTTGATCATGGGCAACTATAAAGGTTAATAAAATGGAAGGGGGAAAAGGTCCTACATGTGCATTATTTAAGGGGATTGAAAAAATGAGTTGGGGCTTCACATTTACACAAAGGGTTGGGGGTTGGTAAGGGGAGTTAGTGGGTGGTGTGTGATTTGTTGAAATGGTATGGGGAGTTGGTGGGTGGTGCGTGGTTTGCATAAGAAAGGGGGTGGAGAATGGGGTTGGTGTGTGAAGGGACAAATGGGCGATGTGAATTACAAGGTTCAATGAAACATGATGAATCAAGGGACATGGGACGTTTTGTGCCCATGAAAAAAAAGGCTTATTAGGGTGCTTATCTTTTTCCTTTTGATATGCATAATTTTGTGCGGTTGATCACAAACAATCAAGTCCTATTTCAAAAGATTGGTGAACCTTAACTTTGTCATAACTTTGGACACCATCATCCTTACTTTATTGTGCTTAACACAACTTATACATTTTTTAAACTATTGTACAAATATTAGGGACCCAAAAACTTATAGTTTTGTATTCTTTGAACTACCGAATAACATCCAACTTTAAAATAGAAATTCACCCTAGACTCAATCCTGTGTTCAAAAGAAAACCTTAAAAAAATATGATTAATCAATAACTAACCATTATGTATTCACACATTCACACCTACAATGCACTCTTTGATTTCTATTTCTTTATTTTTCTTTGCTATTAGGACTATAATAAAAACTAAGAAAAACCAAGACCATGGCAAAATCTCTCTCTTTGTGGCAGAAACCTTCTATTGTGCTTAATTTGTAGGTAATAACCAGATTCTTGGTGATAAAAAACATTTTGAGCTTGAAAAAAACACAAAGAAAAAAAAGGACCCAACACAAAACAAAACCCAAAAAGAAAATACAAAACCCAACCTCCCTTGGCCTTTTTCACCTTCGTTATTTTGTTGCTTGTTGATGCTAGTGGTATTGTCGTCATCATCCTTCTTCTTTGCTCCAGAAAGTCATTGCTTTCATAGAATCTAAATTTACAACCAGTCCTAATGGAACTACAACTAGACTTACAACCCGTCCTTTTCTTATTGAAATTGGAACTGAACATAGGTCTTGGAATCTCTCTTTTTTTTCTTGAGTGCCCTCACTACAAATTTTTCTTCTTTGTCCTGCTTTGACCCTCTTTACCAAACTTTCTCTCCTCATTTTACGTGGCACTAACTAGTGAGCACAGGGAAGCAACGCCAGTACCACCAGCTCTGCCCTTGCCACTCATACTCCAGAAACCCTGAGAGTAGCAAACCCTGGCCAATATGATTAACAATTGTTTTGAATCATATTCTCTTAAACACACTTGCTGTTTCCAGTGCTGGAGTTTTGCTTCAGTGATGAAGTCTCTTCAAATATCTGGACTTGTAGGTTTGAAGATCTTTGGGACCCAGGTTTGATGGAACCCTCCAAAACGAATTATGCCATTGAAAATGCATGGCAGATTGGAGGTCTTGCAAGGGATGACCAATGAGACCCAGCAGGATCAATCATCCTTAAACTGGTGTTTAATGGATGTTAAAAACAGGAACATACTCCCAACAGTTATCAGGGTGATTCTTAGGATTAACATCCACAGTTCTCATAAAATCAAAGCTCATTCAGGTATATATCCACAGTTCTCAAAACAATTGAAAAAAATCTAATAGCCAGCCTGAAAACCACCAGTTCTTTCATGAAAACCATAGGTTCTTTTTAAGGTTTTTGAAACCAGGCAGGGACAGCAACTTTGCCAAGTTGAGTTTCCCTATTTGCCAAGTGCATTTTGCCAATTCTCACAAGCATAGATTTCCTTTTCAAACTACAACACTGTGTTCCAACATGAAACACACACTTTGGGACATCAAGTAGAAACCAAACAAAAAAGACATGAAAAAATGAGGCAAAATTTCAGCGAAGGGTACTGCAATAGCTATGTTCAGGTAGTTGTAGACACTATTACCGCCTAATACTGTTGGTCAATTCTTGTGTGAAGTGTACCCCTAAACTACCAGCCAAAGTAAACAAAGGAACTAAGGTCTCATGCACTTTCAACGAAAAAGCATATTATATGTCCTCTGGTCTACTCGCGTACAGACTTTCTTTACTGTAGTAGCATCAGTCACATGTGCCTTTTTCTACATCTACATTGCCCACCTTCCATTGCAAAATGGAAGGTCCATTTACCATACATGCGGAGCAGAGCACCAAATGTGATACTATGCACAATACAAAGAACATTAGCAGGGCTTGACATGCCATAAGAATTCTCAGAGCTGAAGTATGCCATGGGGAAATGGGCACACATGGATGCATTGCTGAAAAAGGTGTGGGGTTAAGAACAAATGTGGTGGAGAGTACATATCAAGTTACAAACTATGAGAGATTATTGGGTTAAGCTAATTAACTGGCAGCAAATTTTTGTGATTGAGCAACTCGAAAGAAGTCCCCATTTCCATGTGTCCATCTCACAATCATTTGCTGCCGGTTTTGTGCACAATCAAGATACTCCTGAAGTGGTGGAAGTTTGTTCAGTGGTTGACTTCCTGCAAGGCCCCTGATCACCTGCACAAAACCATACCCTACAATATTCAGCATCTGAGTCATGAGTCCTATGACCTCCACCCACTGCTGGGAGTTAATGAAGGTAAATTTTTGCTATACTTGTTTCCAGTTCAGACTTGATTGAGGATTTGAATGGTGATCTCAAGAGCCTCTACCCTTTGCACTAGTTTGAAGTCCAATTTAGTCCAGTTGTATCTTTTGAAGACAAATATATTCCATAGGTACAAATGAACTTCAAACCAGAGAAGAAGAAATGAACTTGGAACAATAGAAGACACAAACACATCATTGAGGAGGAAAAAGCATGAACACACTTGAAGACCAAGAATACTCTTAAAACTTTTAGGAAGGCTTCTAGACACCTTGGAAGACAAAACATATGCAGAGAAACAAGTAAGACATGTAACCTTGGAAGCCCAGCGTCTCTCTGCTTGTTGACAGACATCATGAATGTCACGCCCAGACATTCTGCAATATGTCAAACAAGAAAAATTTAGGATCTTGTCTAGGACTTTGCCTTCAGTGTTCTCTCATAATCCGCTAGTTCTAAGATACTAAGAACTTTGTACACACTTGGCATTGGCTGTAGTAGAAGAGCTTGGTGTCAATGATTTTTCTCAGTCTCAATTGTCCTCACTAAAGGAGAACAAGTCAGGCCTGCCCTGGACAATTCGAATTGTTTTGGTTCTTGACAAGGGAGTGCTACAGGACACTAGACAATTTTAGTGAAAATATAAACTCAAGGGATGGAAGAAAAAAGTGATGGTAGCAAAAGCTCAAATAGAAAAAATCAATGCCATGTTATCCAGTGCAGAAAAGCACATGGGGAATCGCATGAATGAACACATAACCATGGCTAAAATAACCACTTTCAGACATATAACAAAGAAATGTGAGCAAGCACATCACCAAGTCATCCAGCAGAACATGAACTTGAACATAAAGTCACATAAACATTGACCAGCTTCTTGGTCAAAAGGATTACCCTTCACATGCAGATCCAAAAGCCTTCAGCTCTGTAGATGTAAGATGGCGAGCATATTGTGATGTAATCTCCTCCCGGGTACTTTGATCAGGCAGGTTGAAGGCTACTGACGTGTCAAACCGACTTCATTTAAAGACCCACAAAACACCAGCATAGAAGACCAGTCAGAGAAAACTTCGGGAATGAACCATCAGCAGACATGTTCTTCTCTATGTTTTCTTACTTTGGAGAAGCTTTGGATATTTGAACTCAACCAATCATTGACATCCATCTACTCTTACCATGTGCTATCGAGCAACACGTTTAAGGTTTCTACCTAATTTGTTAGTTTCTACAGTGCCAATAAGCATGAGCACAAAGACAGTACAAATGTATGTTGATCACATGTACAGCAAGAAATACCACAACATGGTCACCTGAGCAGTGCTGGGTCCAAATCTTGCTTCCGGTTTGTGGCAGCAATTACAACTATCCTCTTGTCTTGCTCAAACCCATCCATCTGAAACAATGTATTAGCAATTAACTTCAGAGGGAATGAAAAGGAAATTCCATGATCTCAAACACAACATTGTCAGCAAACATATTCAAGGAAAATTAGCGAGACAAGCAAGGTGTCTACAAAACCTGCCTCACAAAGAAAGTACAAGTATTACATACCTGTCTCAGAAGTACAGAGAGCATCCGACGTGTCGCTTCATGCATCTCACCATCTCGTGTCATAGCCATAGAATCAATCTGTTTATGCACAGCACAAATCAAACTCAGAAGTTAAAGTTCATTAACAGGTATACTGACAGATGTCAGTAAGAGCCTACTCCAAGCAGAAGAATCGGCAGGCCATGAACTTTTGAGTGACTGTCTTGTGCAATTTATTGACCTCTCCATGTTGGTTTGTGCCAGCTTAACAGAAACCATGTAACTGTAATGTATTTGACCAAGTGTCCAAAACATCACCAATCCTTTCCTGATGTTCAAGGAAAACTGGCAACAATAAAAGTGGACCACCAACCAGGAACCTTAAGAAAAAATCTCACAATTTCCTTAACCCAATTCCACAGGAAAGGCAAAAGCAGGTTCACCTCATCCAAAAAAATAATGGCCCCTTCAGGTAGTTCATTGCCAGCAGTGAATATGGAGGCAAGGAGCCGCTCACTTTCTCCATAATACTTTGACACTACCACTTCTAAAGGAACATACAGCAGTGGTACACCCTGCAGTGAAACCAGACAATCATCCGTTGTGAAACAGTGAAAGTCTCAAGAGATCAGTCATCTCCTAAGCCATATATAGAGCGATGCTGAAAAGACCACCTAAGCCCATCATGTAAAACCCTCAATTAAACATTCAAGCAAGAAAGTGACATACAGCTTGGCTTGCTATGACCCTTGCACATGATGTCTTGCCAGTCCCTGTATCATACAACCACCACATAAAAGATCTTGCAATTCTGGATCAACAAAGTATTTATGCTTGATTGACCATTGTATCAGAAGTTAAGCAATGGAGAACACTAAATCCCATCTAGTCAACTAGAAGGGGGGCAAAGCCAGAATCTAATTGCACGACCAATCCAACATATTGTGCAGATTCAGGTGACTCCAGTCAGAACAGGTTTGCAATATGGATTATGGCAGAGTGTAGTCACCTGGAGGACCTTCAAAAAGAATTGCACGGGGCCGATTTGACTCAAATCTGCGCCGGGTGCCACGTGCAATGCTGTCATAGACTTCTGGCCTTTTCAATGCCAGTAGAACCATGTCCTCTATTTCCCTGACCCCATTACAAACTACCAGCTATTAACTTTTGATCTGCAAGTGTAAAGAACTTAGAGGAGTCATTATATCCAACACCTAAAAACAAGCCTCCCCTTGAAAATTCAAACCCCTGAGTTCTGAAAGAAATCTGAAATCACAAATGGGCACCTTTTTTGGTCATGATATCCAGCAATGTTGTCCCATGAGACATGCTCGCCTTCAAGAACACCATTGTTTTCAAGACCATAGATCTTCACACCCATTGCTTCTAAACCTTCAAGAGTCTTTGTTTTCACTGTCCCGGGCAATCTCTCAGGCAGTCTCTCCTTTGAAAGTTTGCTAGGGCCTGAAGGTGCTGGGTATCTCCAACCACTTCTGGATGTTGACCCATCAAATGTGCCACCTCCAATTGATCCATCCCCAGAACTTTCTGGCACACCCTCAGCCTCCTTTTCTGCTTGCCTGGCACCTGTCCTTTCCTCAATCCCTCGGTCAATTCCGCCTGCAATGCTTAGTGAGCTCACAATAGCATCCAGCTCCTTTGAAGAGAGAAAACCTTTCTTGAGAAACTCTACTTCCTGTATCAAGAAGAAAATGACACCTGGCAGACACAAGTTAGTACATCCTCACAAGATTAATTTGAATGCTGTCCTTGGGAAACTTGAAGATACTCCCAAGCATTTTAAAAGAGATATACTGAGACTTACTGAGGATTCAAAACCACCGAGAAGGGGTTCAAAGACCAGGACACAAAGATTTTCCGTCTCTGCAATCATGGCTGGACTTTGATTACTGGCAGGCTGATCTGAGCCACCACCCATGGTAGGCAGACCAGTAGTGCCTGGAGATGATATTGTGAGCTGCCTAGCCACTGCACTGCTTTTTCCAAAACATCCGAGGAAAGATAAATCAACTCTCCCATCAAACTCAAACTCTTAACCAGCTGCATAATTCATTTAGCCAGAGTACTACATTATATATGACCCTGCCACTCCACTAAATTGTGAATGCTGAAGTTATGGCATACACACAACATAAGTAGGCTTAATGATTGAAGAAATTCTTCGACTGTCCAAAATGGATCCAGATTTTATTCTTATGCAAGTTAACTGTGTGTAATCTGTTATAGACATTATAGCAGCCTTGAAAGCTTTGCATGCTGACATCCATGTTACCTGTCCCAAGCTCTCACAACCATTTCGCTGCCATTGTTTCCATCATTTGTGGGTTCGCCAAGGCGGGACACCACATCCACTATCAAATGTGAAACATCACACGTTGGTGACATTGGAAACCGAACTGACACCTGGGCCCCACCAACACCATCTCAAATAGATGAAAACCACTCAAGCCAATGCTCAAAGCCTACAAAATCCCTTTCAAACCATCGACTTCCTAAAGAATAGAGGATTCACACCAAACTCAGGGTGAATAATTTCAGCGATAGACTGAAACAGAAGTGCCAAGAGATCCTCTCTAAACACATTCTCGTCTATTGGGAGTTATAACATTTGGGTTTTAGTGACTGATAAAACCACAGTAATGTGCAATTGACACCAATTGTGCAAGAGTTGGACATAGAGATGGGATAGAATGAGTGGCATACAAGGACAGCAAAGTAAAGAAAGAAAGTACCTGCTGACCTTTAGCAGCAATGGTGAGAGGGGGCAGAATTTGGTCACAAAGCTTGAGGCAAACTATGCGGTCATCAACACCACTCCGCACCTGCTGCACCACCTCCTGTGTATCCACTGCACTCCCTAGCTGAAATGCTTGCTCTTCCTCTGATTCACTAGGAAGGTCATCATCACCCTACCAACCAGAAAGAAAACAGGGGAGTTACCACATTGGTGATTATTGATGCAGTAAGCAGTGTCAGAGGATGCACAACTTACCATTGCTTCCTCATTGACGGAGGGGTGAGAAAATCCACTGGCCGTTCCAAACAGCAGGCTGAACCCTGCAGCCATCTCCATCATCAATTTCCAATGGTCTCTCAAATTTGGTGGAGAATTAAGAACAAAACCTTCCTTCAAAAAGCTCTTGACAAGAAGAGCTTTATGCAGACTCCTCATCCCTGCACCAGAAAAAGGGAAACCCTTTAGCAACCTGAGAAGATCTGAAACTGAAAACTCTCCACAATACCTTAAACCCTAAACCCACGTACATGGATGCCCCAACAAACCAACATTGTTAAGTGTTAATCAGATCTGAATGCGAAAGTTTTGACATAAAAGTGGGACAGGAATGTGGAAGAGATGCAAGATCACATGCCTTGTCACTCTGCAAGAACACAGGCTGGGTCAGAATGTTTGACCATAGATAACACAAGAAAAAGATGATGAAGAACAAGAGGATAAATGAAAATGAAGAAGATGACAAAGAACAAGAGGATAAACGAAAATGAAGAAGATGAGGAACAAGAGGATAAAATGAAAACTGAAGAAGATAATGCTGCAGCAATTGAGGTTGAAAAAGTTGATACATCCATCACATGATTGTATGATATTTCCCTCTGAAACTCTGGCTTTTTCTCAACAAAAAGATGGGTGGTTATCATCAAGCTTTCAAGAACAAAAATCTTTGTTCCAGGGCTTACATTCAAGGAAGCAGGGACATGTAGTTGTATCCATGAGCTGTGAGGTACTGGTGAGGGGAACAACAGACCGTCTGATTGTGCAATCAATGCAAGGAGGCGAAGAAAAAGGGAGAGGAAAGATAGATCCGCTAGTTGGACCTGCTGCTGGGGTAACCCTCCCTACTGCACGCAGAATTGCCTTCATCCCTCTCATGTCCAGATCCTTCTTGCCCACAGCAGATAGATACCTTCTGGGATTGTGCCTGGTGATAGCCAATTCTTCAAGGAAACAGCAATTTTGCTAGTTTACATTACTCTTCTTCCTCTTGCACGAAACCCTGCACCTTGGATCATCAATGCCCAATCTCTCAACAAAACCCATTCTAGAATTCTCGACAGCTCCTGATCCTCCTCCTCATCCTCTCTTCCTTTCCCCCAAATCCAGCGCTCGATTCTCAAGAAACGAAATCAATAAATCAATTCCATCGATCGATCCCGCTTCTTGAGAGAGAGAACGAGGAAAAAAAGAAGCAACCAGAAAACCAATTTTCTCTTGCACAGAGGAGTCTTCCACTTCCCCCAACCCTAGAAAATCCTCGACGCTTATCCGCAATAAAATTCTCGCTCAAACAAACCCCCAAAAAACCAGAAAAAAAACCCTGAATCATCATACCCAGATATCTATTTATCCATCCGTTGAACAGAAAGAAATTGGAGATGACGATGGTGATGATGACGACGACAATGTTCTTCTTCAAGAAAGCTCTGAAGTATCAGAGCAAAAAATACGCAACCAATTCTTGCAACCCCAAAGAGGAAAACAAAACAAAACGAAAAACAAAAACAAAAATAAATAAAAAGAAGAAACCAGTCCTACATTGTTTGCTCACAAAATCGATCGCTCAACAGAAAATGGAATGGAGAACAGATGATGGGGAGGAGTGGAAATTGAGCCGACAATTCAGGGAAGAATCGAGGAAGCGAAAGTGATCAAAGCAGACGGAGGAAGCAGAATGGAGCGTTGCAGCAGAGCAGAGGCGTGAGTACAGAGTGAAGAAGAAGAGACAAAGAAGGAAGATGCGATGGGAGTGTCTTCCATGACTCTTGCCACAGAAGACACACAGCTCTCTGTGAAAGGGGATGAAAACCTAATGGGAACAAAAATCCAAGATGGCACATGGATGAGTGAATCATCTCCATAAATGCTTTATTAACACCAAGTGTGAACAGACTATGTAATTCCACCAAGTGTAAACAGGAGCTTGATGAGAGATCCATACCATGCTCGTTGGTTACAAGTGAAAGAGTGATAGGAAGTTAGTGTTTTGGGGAAGGAATGAATTAGTTCATAGAAATTGAGTAACTTGTAAACATCAGTCCTTGCCACATATACCTATGTTCTATATGATTTGCAGTCTTTTTTTCAAAAGGAATTGCAACCCGCATGTTTGACACAGATTCAAGTGGATATCACCAGTGAAGTCTCTCCATTTTCAAAATCTATTGAACAACTAGGGTATAATTTTCCCCACTCAGCCACAACATGACAGGAGGTGGGGTTATCCTTAATCCTATGAGAGAGACACAGATGCCACCAATGAGTGTCAAGGCACTTGGGAGGATTTAAGAAAGAGTTGCACAAGCAGAATGACAAGGGGCATTTGGTACAGGGTCAAACAATCTGGCACAAGTTCTGCTTGGGAATGCTTTGCAAAACATGAGAGATAGGCACTGCAGATATGTGGCCAACTTCATGCTTCCACTATCTATTGGTGCACCCAATCCAGGCAGCACACATATAGTAATAAAACTCAGGTTGATAGGTTGGGTAATCCTAGACCTACTAGAATCTGGTGAGGCACAGACAGCTAACCCTTGAAGAGAAAAGAATGGAGATGTCCAACAACAGGAGCATAGAACAAATCCAGTATTGTTGTCAGCAACTAAAGGCTCCTTGTGATCTATCTCCTAAGCTCCACTCCTGTGCTCCAAAAGTGTGAAGAGTCTTGATCCTGTCCAAAGATTAGCTACAATTCAAATTCACACCAGTCTCTTCAAAAGACTTCAGCCTCTTCAAGTGTCAGAGAAGTTTGAATGTGTTTTCTCCACTACTGGCAAATCTGTTCAAAATCAACACTAAAATAGACTTCAAAGTTATTCAGCTGTCCCAACTATGAGATTTCATCCATACAAAGCAGAGAGTGACTTATGTGAATCAACTTCAATGTACACCCAAAACAGCAGAGTCTAAACAGAACCTCCAGTCATTCATATTCTCTTGATAGATCTAAAAACGGTGCTAATTTTGTGGATTAAGCTCTTTCAGAACCTCACTCACAATCTGCTTGAAAACCACCTCATTGTCCAAAGAGACTAGTTATCCTAGATTTAGGAGCTACAGTGGGCGTTGAAAGGCAGTAGGTGTCCATCACGACCCTGACAGAATCATTCATGTTGCTTACAACCTCAAAGAACAGGACTCACACCTCAGGATCACTACCAAAACTTACAACTATGAGGATACCACACCCACTACACAATTGTCCCCAAACTGAGACCCTCAGTATTCACGAATCCTTGGGGGGGGCTTGTCTCCTGCCAAGTTTACTCGTATCTGTCTCCCATCAAAATCCTGTTGCAGGAGACACAATAGTGTTACTGGACATAGTCATTCATCACCCAATGAATTTGCCAATGTATGTTGGGCAAGCAACCTATAACATTCGAGACAACAGGCATTACTTCAAAATGAGCAAGCAGGCATAGGACAATGAGGTTGAAAGAAGAGACTTTGACTCACCGCTCCATCCATATTCTGAATAGCCTCATTCACCTCATCGGCATTTGAAAGTGTTACAAAGCCAAACCCACGAGACCTGCCCGTTTCTCTGTCATAAACCACCCTCGCGTCCACAACAGTACCATACCTGCTGAACATATTCTGAAGACTTGCATCATCCACTCCCCAAGATAAGTTGCCAACAAAAAGCTTATTTCCACTGTCAAAACTGCCAGCACCAACACCATTGCCACCACCAAACTCCCTTCGTGGAGGAGGGCGTGGTCTGTCACGATTCGACTGTGGAAAGCTAACTGTCAAAGATCTCCCTCCAAGCATCTGCAGCACAATATCCCACCAATCATGCTCCACACAGATCACAAAAGAAATCATGGCAAGACCCTCCCATTAGGCAGACTGGCATTCAAACAATTGTTGTCAAGCTGTGGTACACAAGGTCGTGTATGTAGGAGATCGACTCAATGTCTAATGCTGGGAGATAAACCCCAAGAACTGCATGTAGTATTTAGTTGATTAGGCCTAGCATGTCCACCTTAGTGTGTCTCTCAGTGCTATGCCTCCTCCAAAAAAAAACATGGCAATTACCATCGTTGAGCCATGGGTTTCTAAAAAAATAAAAAGAGAGAAGAAAACTTACGTATCCATCCAGCGTCTGCTTGGCGGCAGACGCTTCTGCCTGCGATGCCATGGTCACAAAACCAAACCCGCGGCTTCTGGACGTTTCTCTGTCGTAGATGACCTGCAAACAGAATAGGACTATGAGCAAAACAGTCCCCTCAACTGGCTTCCAAAAGGTTAGCATGGCATTCACAACGGCAAGTTTTACATTTCCCTATGCAAAAGAGAAAGAAACACAGCAGCAGTACCTCCACAAGTTCGACGGTGCCACAGTCTTGGAAGATCTCCGCCAGCTGCTGGCTGTCACAAGTCCACGGCAAGTTGCCTACATAAAGCTTCGGACCTTCCTCGACCGCAGGAGGAGGCGGGGTAGTGCGTTCAACTGGAGTCGCGCCTAGCGAGCTGTCCTCAAGAAAACTGCTGCGTTCGTAGGGCTTCGAGCGTTGCTGGCTGTCGTAAGCAGGAGGAGGAGGCGGAGTTCTGCGTTCATAGGGCATGGAACCGGGCATGGCCGAGCCGGGCATGGTATCGAAAGGCGGAAGTGGAGTAGTCATAGGCATATTCTTGGTCAAGTAGTCGAAGTTGATAATGCTATCTTCCAATCCAGCACGTACCACGCTAGTAGACACATTCTTCACGGACTTCCCGCTACCGAAAGACAAGGGTGCAATCTTCAGTCGACATCCAAGCGGCACTCCCACCATAACCATCCTCGAACCACTGTTGTGCAACACGCTCTGCGAGCGTCCCAAAAGACAGGACCAACTAGAGGTGAACACGACCGTACTCATCCGCGACACAGCCATGGCTAGGCACGGGGGGGATCAACGGGAGAGGCAAAATAAAATCAAAAAGCCGGACAGGAGACGCCTGTTCTTGGTCACCTGCAGACTGGCCGCAAAACACAACAAACTCCCAACGGAGAATTCCAGAGAGCGTTTTGGGAGTGGAAGAGAGAGAGAGAAAAGAAGGAGCTTTGATTAGGGTTTGGAAGCCTATCCTCTTTGAGTCAGATCTGATCGTTGATTGGCCACGGTGACGATCGGCGTTAGCTGGCGGAATGTGTGGTGAATATAACGATGCACAGTTACAAGCCAACTGGAATGTCGAGTTAATAATCAGTTAAACGGTGGAAAGTTACTTGTCAATCTCGGTTTAATACGTTGATAATACCTAAGCAGACGGTGGAAAGTTATTACAGGGATTGCTGGAATGTCGAGTGAAAACAGAAGTACGATGGGGGCTCTGCCCCGCAGTATGAGAGAAAGTGTGTAATGTACGACAGGAGTGTGTAATGTGTGCATGAAGAGAGACAGGTTCGACAGATTACGTCTCTTCTGGAATGTCAAATGAGAACAGATAGTTGGACAGTGGAACTGCAGTCGGAGATTCTTGATTCGTTTGCTGGAATGTCATTCGAGAACAATATGAACAACGGAAGGTGGAAACGTTTTCTGACTGGCAGAATGTCAGGTGTAGAATCTTCAAAAGTCAGATCCCAAGAATTTCAACCGCACAAATTTAAATTTATGTGGGAAAATTATATTATTCTTGTCCAATAAAGATCTCAATGATATCAATGGTCAAGATTACAGCAGCAGCATGTGTCTCAAGAGCTCGGTGGAGAGTGGGGAATGCATTGAGAGGCTTAGGGTTTAGGGTTTAGCGGAGGTGTTGCAAGAGATTATGGTAGCCGGTGAGTGCCGTGGCGATTGTTAAGATTACAGCAGCATAGTGCATCAAGAGCTTGTCTGGAGAGTGATTGGGTTTTCAGAGGTTAGTGATTAGGGTTTAGGGCTTCGCGGTTCAGTGTCGTGGCGGTGGTGAAGATTACAGCAGCATGTGCATCAAGAGCTCGTATGGAGAGTAATTGGGTTTTGAGAGGTTAGGAATTAGGGTTTAAGGCTTATCGGGAGAGTGTCGTGATGATGGTCAAACTTACAGCAGCATGTGCATCAAGAACTTGTGTGGAGGGTAATTAGTTCTGAGAGGTTAGGGATTAGGGTTTAGGGCTTCGCGGTGGTGTTGCAAGCGATAACGGAAGCAGGTGAGTGTCGTGGTAATGGAGTGCATATAGAAAAATGGACGAGGACATGGCGAGAGGAGCTTATGACTGGGGATTTTTCGATGATGAGCAGTGGAACTCTCTGGCCAGCTTTGCCTCTGCCCTTACATCTTTGGATCCGGTACTCTTCTTTTCTCTTTCTTTCTTTGTGCAGTAGCATTCTATGTTGTTCTTCTTGGATCTGTCGAAGGACCAGCAACACAAGATCCACCTCAAAACCCTCTTGGAATTCCTTTTTTGTATGTTTATATGTGACTCTCTGTGAAACGTTTCAAGGAAGTGACCTAGGTTTTGTCTTGAGACATACAAGCATTACTATGGCAATGGTCATTTTTCTTTGAGAAACACAAGCATTGTGTCTGTGGCAAGGGTCATTTGTCTGTGAGAAACACATATTCAAAGCCCTAATCGCCAGGATGAGCACATTGTCTACCAGGCCCAGTTCCTAGAGTTCATATGAAGGTCTGAACCATGTTTAATGAAAAATTCTCCATGCTGGCTTTGAGGTTTGCTTTGAATCCACTGGTCCTTTGATTGTTTATCATGAAATGAGTCTTCTATGGACAAAGTGGGCTTTAAGCATGCTGATCTTTCCTGTGCACAAATCTTAGACCCTCCCTGTAGTTTTCTATTTGGAACCCTTTGCAATCCAGAGATTAGACCTTGTAGAAAACCTACACTGCTATCTTTGACAATAATGGGATTTGACAATTTTGACATTCCAGTTTAGGGGTTTGTGACATTGAAAATAGGTCAGATGAAGGCTCAAGCCTCTAGGCTAGGGTAAGGCACATCAGACAATTGGAAGTGCCAGCAGATGGTACACAAAGCCCACCCAGACCGGCCAGTAGGTCAGCAAAAGAACCTGGAGGGATGGGAATTATCAGTGTCCATTCAGAATGCAGCATTAGTGCTGGCTGCTGAGTGTGGAAGAGGTGGCATAATATAGTATCAGTGGACTTTGGCTTCCCCTAATCTAGGGTTTGAGAAGAATTACAACAGTTGAGGTGATTATGCTGTTTGGCAGGTTTGCAAGGTACCTATTCTCAAGAATCTATCATGGTTTTTGTTATGCTTGGGGTCAAGTTTCAGTCCTCCCTCGCCCACTGCTGTCAAAGATCTCACAGTGCAAGCGATTGTCAGATCAAGGAATGTCCAAATCAGCTACGGAGAACTGCTGGACCTTCATGACCTGCTCTTCCAGGAGCTCACACAACTTGTACCATTTTTCTTCTCAGATCAGGAGATCATGATAGAGAACTGGAATCCTTTCCCTTCAACACACTTGGATTTGAACCTCACTGCTCAAACTCTTCGGTGTTGCATTCATATTCTTCCTTTGCTTGAACTCTTTGACACTGGTCTGCGATATAGAGCAGGCATAGCTTTGGATGCTATACTTCAGAAACTGTGCACACCATCAGAACTCTGTTTACTCCTCAGTCAGAAGTGTGTGGATGGACACAACTTACATGAAGCTTCATTGGAGATCGTTTCACATCGAGCCCCAACTCTCTGTGCCATGCTCGAGGTATGCTAGTAAGTCAGCTGATCTGTACACTCGCTGTTACATAATCTTCATGAACAAAATACTGATATCTTGAGCTGTTCTCTGAAGTCACACTTTCTGTGGAACTATGGTGCAGGTGTACATAGATGAGCTTTTACTCCATCCAGATGTTGAGCTTCTGATTGCACAGGATGAAACTGTAAATGACTCAGGAAGCAGCATACAATTGTGTGGGAGATCAACACTTGAGGCAACCCTTGCACATGTTCTTCTCTCCTTTTTGTCTATCACTGAGTTGGACTTCACTGACTTCACTGCTTGCCTGCCCAAAAACAAAATCGTCAGCAGATCCTGTGAACTGAGCCTGCAAGCTGGGGTACTGCTCCTTGACAGTGTCATCAATGATGATGTACCACAATTTTTTCTTGGGCATGTTATCAATATGGTTTCTGGAGCCCTGGAAGCAGCTTCCAGTATGCCAACTGAAGCAGGTCCTGTTGGCATCATTAGGAATTCAGATTTAAATTCTGTACAAGACATAGCTATGCCCTCAAGGAAATGGTTTGCTGAATCAATAACTGCAAGAATCTTTCAGAACAAAAAAGTTACAGCAGGGCATGTAACATCAGCAATTGAGATTTTACCACCTCAAGCAGTTTTTAGTCTTGCTTCAGCAGTTCTTGAGACTGCAGTGTCATTACATGCAAATCACATCTCAAGCCCACAATCAGGAATTGATGTGAAAACGTTTTCAAGCACTGGCCAGAATGAAAGTCTTGGATTCTCAAGGCAATCACTGGAGTTGTGTCTTCTAGAGTACATAAAACTCGGTGACTTGCTGAGTCAAAAGTTGCAGGTGGCATTGGAAGCAATGATGAAGGAGGCAAACCTCCAGATAGGGCCTGAACAACCCAATTATCATACTTGCTGTGATGAAGATGAGTTTGTTCAATTTGGATACAGGAGTGAGCATGGACATGAGTGTGATTATAGTGTACCAAAGCAAGAAGACAAGTCAAGCTTGGTGGCGAGTGCTCTACATCTAATGAGCTCTGCTTTGGATTTTATTACAGGATTTGCATACAAACTGAGCCAGGAAGCAGAGGGTTGTGCACCTGGTGACATGACCTCAGGGGATCTTCATCTTGTGTTTTTAGGTATCACTGGAGCATTTAGCAAATACATTCCTGAAACAGTGGATGTTATAACTCCTGGAGCTGTTGGTCATGCCCTTGTTGTCTTTGCTGACATATTGTTTCATGAGATTGAAAACAACATACCAGAAGGCCTTTTGCTCGAGTATTTTCACTTACTGGAATCACTTGTGATTGTTCTGTTAATGGAGGATAAGTGGAGGAGGACCCTTACAGAGTCTACTCAAGTTACAAATCACCAAAGTTACAAGGATGAGGGTGTTGTCCAGGACAAATCTTGCATTGAAATGCAAATGGATCACTCAAACTGGCCTGATTGTTATGTGAGGCACATCATTGGGTCTATGCTGGGTGTACTTGGGGATCCACATTTGGATGCGGTACAGTGCCCTTTTCCCAGCATACTGGATAGTTTTTTTCAGCTATTCAATGGTTCCAGGTATAAATGATTTACAATGGAGCTATTTGTGTGGTGCTGTGCAGGTTTTGGGAGACAAGACAGTCCCAATCATTCTGCAAATCAACACCTTTCTGAATGAGCTTTGTGAATTTATGGACATGGTTCTCTCAGGTAGTGCCTGGCGAGAATCTATTCCAATAAGTACAAAACATCTTGTAAAAAGTGGAGACGAGAGGTTGCAAGAAGAAAAGGAATGTATTGCTGAGCCAGTTTGTGTACCCAATATATTGTTGGAAGGAAGGCAACTGCGACCTTCAACACTTCCCATCATCCAAAAGCTTACACAGCACCGGTCATCTCCTAAGGGAAAAGGTGCAGCAGAGAACAAAAGTCCAAAAGTTGAAGCCAAGGGGAAGGATAAACAATTAGATACAGAGGAGGATGTGCCAGCCATCACAGTGGGTGGCAATCCGTTTGTAACAGAAATTATGCAACTAGAAAAGAACCCGACCAAGGACAGCTTTGATGACCTAAATGATTTTATAGTCTGCAAGAAGGGCCGCATTTACTCAAAGTGGCTGAATCAACGAATCAAGTTCAGGCGCCGACAGCGTACCCGTGGGATTTGGAAGCGCTTGAGTGAGAAAAGAAAGCTGCTTTCAATGCTACAGATTGTTTAAATTGCAGAATATCAGGTACTCTCTGTACATTGTAATTTAAGTTGCTGCTCCCTTCCTTACTGCAGATTATTGCTGCTGACAATGTTGCACCCTTGATAGCTATCATTGTGAAATATGGTGTGTGTCATGTCAGTGTTTGGTGGAGGTAGACCTGAAAATTATGAAGCCCCCACTCCCCAAAGGTTGCTACACTTGTTATGCCATGTAAAGCTTGCAAGCAAAAGCATTATTGAAATCAGGCTTGTGCTCGACTCTCTCACCTGGCCCATCCTTATTTTGATAATGCCCTCTCCCTCAGGCTTTACACGTTTTCATATATATGTGAAGGGTCTGTCTTAAGACCCATTTGGGCACTGGAGGTACACATTGCACGGGCTGGTACCTACTAGAAAATGGGTTGTGGACTGTTGATTATCCCCCAGACATGTTGGTCGTTAAAAGGGAGGCCCCCATGGGAGGTAATAAGGGTCAAATGCCATGTTGAATATGGGCACACCTGACAAAGCAGCCATCCACAATTCTGCCTTGTGTTATTAAGTAGTGAGCAAAATTTGTGTGGTAAAGCCTCAGGGTGTGGCTTTCCCTGAAATAAGGGGCCTAGGATGCCCTTGTAAACAAGATCTGATATTCACTAACTCCAAAATAGAGTGCCCTTCAAATGCACCTGGAATTTTCCCAACTGCTTTACAATCGGATTTTACATTCTTGATTAGTCCAGACTATCCTTTCTTAAGTTGAGCATCAAGTGTACTTTTCAAGTCTGAAATTGAATTTGAGAATTTTCCAAATAATTTGACAATATTTACGATATAATAGAATTTATAAACTAAGTTTGGTTAGATTTCCAATACAGTAGAAATGACATAACAAGGGTTGAAAGAATGTCACTTGGATTGCAATTTGCAAATCCATCTTTGGGTACATTCTATAGCTAGAAACTACAGTTCATATAAATCCATTTCAAGTGTACCCAAAGATGAATTTTCCTTACAATATACTTCGCTATGGCAAATCCATTGAAAGTGTTCAAGAGCCACAAGAACTCTATGATCTTGGGTCATCACCAACCCTCATTTTTCAAGTTTGAAATCTTAGTTATGGTAGTGCCAAACTTAGAGTAAGACTTTTTTTTATTAGTCAATTTTTTAATTTTAAGCTTCATTTTGAAAATGTGAGAAAGAGGTAAGAATAATGATAAAGGAAATCGAGGTTTATTAATTTTATAATCATTTTTAAATATTATGGAATGTACTCTAATAGTTAAATTAAATTTTAGTTTTTAATTTTATGATCATTTAGCTTCACTTATATAAAAAAAAGATAAAACTAATGGTAAAGAAGGTGGAAGTTTATAACTTTTTTTTAATTATGGAATGTATTCTAATTTAATTAGACAAATCTTTAAATTTTAATTTTAAACTTCACTTTGAAAGGGAGGGTATGCTAGAAAAAGATAAAGATAATGGCAAAGGTGATCGAGATTTTGAAAGGGTATTTGCAAACTAGTAGTAAAGGTTTTGCCTTAGTGGGGAATGGAGCAAGGTAGTTATGAGGAGGAGACAAAGATAATGACAAAAGGAGGCAGAGGTTTTGGAAAGGTATTTGATTTTTTAAATAATAAACCTGGAATATAATAATACTTTTGAATCACATGATAATATCATTCCATAGATTACTTGAAGCCGCAGACTCTAAGATGAATCCAAACAACACAACTCAATGTGTCTTTTGCATAGTTATTCTCCAAATGTTGAATTTTTTAAAATGAAATTGTCAGATTTCACTTTTTAAATAAATAAAAATTTGAAAAAGAAGTGTTGATTATCATTCATAAGTATAATATTTCATAAAACCTCAACTAGAAATTGTTGAACATTCAGATTAATAAAATAAATAACTAGAAATGACATTGAAATGATTGTTAATCCTAGTGGGATGAAGGTAACCTACTTGAAGGTAGTAGAAAACCAAAATTGATGGTTTACTACCCCTATATTATATCTTCTAGGACTAGAGAAACTATCTAACAAAATAAAATAAAATAAATAAACTCCAAAAGCAAACTCGTTAGAAGGTTCCTTCTTTCATTCATGAACAATCGTTCATTAACGAAATCGTTTCGTATGTGAGAGCACACAAGTCCATTATTCATCTTTGCTTAAATTCGGGCTTTCATTGTGTGTTGCAGTATTCCCTTTGATATGGTTGTCAAACAACCACTTAACACTCTTGTATTTGCTTTGTTATTTGTGTAATAAATTATAATAATTAATATAACTACATCACTATTATTAATACATTAATGAACATTAATTATTACATATGTATTTAATATGTCATTAGTTATTATAATTACATAGTTTATATAATAATACTATAAATTTGGAGTTTGACCCACTGTTTTAAATTGCAAGGTGGTCTGGTTGAGGCGCACCCACCCCAGCCGCTGCCCCTCAACCTTGGAGTATTGGTCAACCACTCACTCTTGATATAGCCTCTTGCCATAAGTGAACATGCTGTTGGTGGGAGGGTTGCGATCATGCATGAAATAAGCCGCGTATTCCTTGGCAGTAACCTTGCGAACGATGCGCCTTACGACAGCTCCTTTGCCTCGGCCCCTACCCCTACCACGGCCCTTGCCCCTACCCCTGCCCCTACTTCCACCACGCCCGGAGTCCACTACCGGCTCCGCATCAGGCTGCTGTTCATCTTCAGATGGCTGCTGTTGTTCGTCCTTAGAGCTTAGCCCATCCACAACCGCAGGGGTAGCGCTAGTAATATTTGGGTGCTAGCCGGGCTCTCCGTGTGGGTGGAACAAGACAAAATGTAGAGGGTCATAAGCACAATGGGCATCACTAATCTTCCATAACCCACCGCCCCTAACCCGCACCCTGATGTCTCGTGGATTGCTATCACCATCACCTGTGAGCAAGCACAAAAGGGAAGACAAATCAGGCAAAGCCGGGACAATTACTTGGATGATGGAAGGAACGTGCTATTAAGGAACATAGGAATTAAGACAACTAGCACCATCAAAAACAGTACAAAATGGGGCACCAAAAAGCAGCCATGCAGCCACCCCATTCACTCACCAGGCATGAGGCCGACCACCTCACTAGATGTGGGGGTGTTGTAGCGACGACGGTCAACGCTGCCATCAACACGGATGACAATCTCATAGTTAGCCAGGTTTTGAGGGGGCAAATCCATGGCCTGCACAAAGCGCTGAACATAGCCATTGCTCCCCAAAAGCATCTACTACAGCTCCTATAAAGTGCGACGATCCATGTCTACGTTGCCTTGATCGAGAGCAGCAAAACGGGCAGCAACTTGAGCATCCGCATTGTCTATGATATACAGTTGGGCAAATTGATGGGGGCTCCCTTGAGGAGGTGCAAATGGCCCCAGCAAATGATGCACAACGCCCCTTATGGCAATCATACTGACCCCATCTGCGGGTGACTGAATGTTAATGCCAGAGGAGGCCATTTGCAAGGAGGAATTGTATTTCCGGATGTGCTTGCGAAAAGATACGGTGGCAGGGGGGAGGCGTGCATTAGGGGCAGGCTCAGAAGTGAACAGGTCCTGCAATGGTTGAGGAGGAGGAATGGGGAAGAGGGCCTCACAGCTGCAAGATCTTCTTTTAGCACAGCAAAGGTCTGCGTGTCCCCGGGAAGCCTCATCAGGCCAAATCATAGTTCGGCAATGTTGGCACTCAGCTGTCCTACCCCGTATGTCAAGCACCGAAACAGTGGCCTCATCAAATTCTGAAAGGGGGACGCAGGCTGCTATGTGCAAATCTTGTTGACCCCGCGCCTACCGGTGCCGTTCGCGGTTACGACGTCGCTCCTAGTCTGTCAACCGGGCACGGGCCTCTGCGTGCTGCTCGCGGTCATAGTCTCGCTACTGCTGCCGCTCTTGGTCTGTTAGCCGGGCACAGGCCTCTGCGCGTTGCTCACAATCACGGTCTCGCTACTACTGCCGCTCCTGGTCTGTTAGCCAAGCACGAGCCTCTGCGTGCTGCTCGCGGTCGCAGTCCCGTTGCTGCTGCCGAGTTGCGGTGACATGCGGTCGAGATAGTTATGAAATTTCTTGTGCAAGACAACAATATAAGTGAAACAACTGCTTCTTCTTGATTATGAAATGCTGTTATTGTTTTTCATAGCTTGAAAATTGACCAATTTGTTTGTTTGTTGTTTGTAGGTTCATCAAGATATGACAGAGCCGTTGGCACATTACTTCGTATACACATGACATAACTCGTACCTCACTGGAAATCAACTCAACAACAAGTGTAGTGTGGAGCCTATTAAAGCAGCATTAAAGCAAGGAGTGCGTGCCAAATTCTGCCAAAGATGACATCCAAGTTCTTCATGGGAAGTATGTTGCCTTGTTAAATGTAGAAAACTTTTGAGATTCTATTGCTGCCTCTCCC
>Ga0116231_10001893_pt1 | contig 43556 bp, 40 predicted proteins | sample S1TSphgellanicum_2_FD_89695 | JGI IMG/M metagenome (GOLD analysis project Ga0116231, IMG submission 89695) | Host-associated microbial communities from peat moss isolated from Minnesota, USA - S1T2_Fd - Sphagnum magellanicum MG | ecosystem: Host-associated > Plants > Peat moss > Unclassified... | reverse complement strand
CTCACTCTTGGCTCCTTCTTGTTTGTTCCCCCCCCCCCCCCCTTCGGCCCCCCACATTCCCCCCCACCCCCCCCCCCCCCCCTTGAAGTGTTGTGAATTAAAAAATGTGCCCCAACTTTCTTTTTCTTCCATTGTTTCAATTTAAAACCAACCTTTGGGTCTCTTGAGGAATTTGGGGCACATCACTTTCCAAGAACCAATGGATGCGACAAGCATTGTTGAAACTCATGTGGCATTACACTCCTCAAGTTCCTTTGAAGCTACTTTACTAAATGGTATGTTCTTAAAATGGTAGCCCATAACGTCGTTGGGTTCCTTCCGAGATGTGCTTGGGCCACATGTAGATTTGGTCCTTTTGTTGTGCAACACTAAGCGATCAATGTCATTACTTCCTTTAATATGTCCTTGAATGCACAACTCTCCGGTAGATCTTCTAGTCTCTACACCCACTATTATGTCTCCATGGAATCCTCCTTCACCTTTTTTTCAATCATATGCACCCAGACAACCCATGAAATGTTCCAACACACTATAACCACAACTATCGTTAAAAACGATATAGTGACAAAAAATATTGTATGTTCAATACTCACGAAATTCCCTATCATGTATCTTCCACATATGTGCAAAATCTTCAATGAAGATTCTGGCATTGAACATAGGTGGAACAAATCCTATCGAAAGACATGTTTATAGGCGATAAATGAAGTAATACCCTTCTTGGATGAGGAATGATCGGTAGGGTATACTCTAACTCCTTCAAAATATGTAGTATGTCACTCAAACAGCACGATTTCAACCTAACAACTTCTACATTAGATGTTGGTGGAACAATTCTTATTCACTCGTTACAGATAGGAAATCACACGCAACTCCGATAATGTTCTGTCATGGGAGAATGTTATCATGGTGGAGAATCTTCAAGTGGCTATTCTGAAATCCTATCCTTCCCCACACTATCACCCTCGTTGTGATATTCTCCCCACTCTTGCCACCCTCCACCTGTTCCTTCCTTCCAATCTATTTACAAATTTAATAACTAACATTTTGGGCATAACATCTTGATCTTCCTCCTCTCCCTTTATCTTTGTGCCCTCGGATTCTTCTCGCTCCTTAAGGCTTACGTGTGCTACATTAAGTTGCATTGCCATATCTTGCTCCTTTTAATAATACAACTGCACCATCAACAATCGAATTTCGGTAAGGACTATTAAAAGTTCCTCACCTTGGTTTTAATCCAGCAATTGATCGAAAAGAACAGCCTTAGCTGACTACTCCAATGCTAGCACCTTCCATTTAATTTAACATCTTACTTAACCTTTGCTTCCTTTTGTTAGGTTATTTCCTTCTTTCTGGCACTTGCAAGTTGAATCTACTTTTCCGAACCTTGATTTTTTTCCAACAAAATCTTATCACACGTTTCATTAGCTTGCATAGTGCTTTGTTTTTGTTCTTTGAATAGTTGTACCTCTACCTCAAAATTTAGGCACTTGGCGTGCCAAGTCTCTTTCTTAATCTACATTTCAAGGAATTTTTGTTCAACTTGCTTCAAGCACCCCATCACCAATTCCATTTCCTTTTTATGTTCAACAAATGTTGTGGTCAACATTTCTTCATGTCAAACTACTACATTCTTCATCTCCTCCACCACTTGGGTGAATGTGTTATCTATAATTGCACAGTTCTACTACTCCAACCTTCAAAGTCTCCTTTACTTCCCTCTCCTCCACTTGGGTTTTTTCCAACATATGTTGAGTCTCATGGAGTTCTTGATCCAATTGTCTCTAAATAAATAAAAGACCTGCATTATTCTTCTCCCATTTTTGTTTGTGGGCTTCAAACTTAAGGGAATCAATATGGTGCTCAACGCACTTTCACTCATACAATATTATGCCCTACAAATGCTCCAATTCCAAGGAAGGCTATCAGATTCTTTTCGCATAGGACCACTTCACATCCCTCATTTTCTTAGTTGATGCATGAACCAGTTCTACAAGTTGTACCTCCATGGAATCCTTAAGCTTTGCAAAATACTTTACTCCCCTTCCTTTTTTGTAATAATCAAATGCAAAGAGAAAGCCATATTCAACATCACTTGGTTGGGTAAGGCCTATTTCACCTTCACGAACAAACCCTAGTGCTCCATATTCAACAGGCATGCTTGCCAAATCCGGTCGGATTACTTCGTCTACATGTCCACTAGTGGTATGCATGCCAACACCGATTGGGTCACAAGGACTGCTTTCAAATTCAGCTAGACTTCATTTGGGTCGCCTATGGAATTTAGCAAATGAGTCAATGAGCTAGTGAACAAGTGAGTGTGAGTAAGAAATAATCTTTTTAAATATTCCATGCCACATCAAGGAATATTCCCAATATATTCTTCTACCACATTGAATCAACATATGACATGGTAAAATATTCCACGCCTTGTCTTGGAATATTTTGCCATGCCACATACATTATTTGTTGGGGGAATCAACAATGATTTATTGACTCTAAACATATTATCATTCTTGGTGCAACCAATGCTCCAAGTATCTAAGGCTCTTATACAATACCTTCAATATTTTCAAAACTATTGAAATGATGAAAACCTACATGAGTGAAAAATATTTGATGAATTTAAACTAATAAATATATTAGTTATTTGACAAACATGTGCTATAATGGTAATAGAATAAGACAATATACATGAAAACACATTATGACTATCAATGGGTTTATTACGAATAAAATGTATAAAATTTTATCAAGTCACATACTTTGATGCCACACCCCAAGTGTATAATCATTAAAACAAAAGAACATATACATCTCATAAGAACAATTGAAATAATACATATTGGAGAAAAAATTGTTTAGTCGTAACTAAAAAAAAAACTTCGTACATACTAGAGGCAATTATAACAAGCTTGATGAATGAAAAAACACAATTTATTCGAAATAGATACAATTATTATGTATTATCACAAGAGTCCAAAGGCATTAGAGCATTTTAACAAACATTGGACTTCATCCCAACTCCACATGCAGTAATGAATTCACTCTTTTGTGAGCCCACATAACATAATCGTCTCCAAGATGTGATAAACATGTTTACATTGCACATACGCCCCATGGGCACCCAAAGAACTTGCCAACATTTTGACAAAATAGACACATGAACATCCATGGAAATTACCAATAGTGACGTCATATTGGTTGTCATCAAAAAGAATATTGTAAATTTGTGCATACCTGGGTGGTAGGACATCAATAGTGAGGAAAACAATGCATTGGAGAAGTAACCTGCTAGTTTCCCAATTGTTCGTGTGTTGTTGTGTTATTTTGAACACGAAAGGTCTTCTCACCTTCTGGCCACCATGAATTATAGGCCAACAACTTGCATTAGATGGCCTCACAAGGCTATGACGACAAGCACATCAAAATTGCTTAAATTAGAAGATTGAAAGCCAAATAAACTTTGAGCGTTGTTTCTACGCAGGCAGTCAAACGAAAACCCTACCTTTTTTAGAATTGTTACTTCCTTTTGGGTCAAGTTAGTACCTTCTTGGATGGACCATAAAGTTGGAATTATAAGCTTATTACCCAAATTTAGTAACAAGTTGATAATATAAGCAGGTTATTAAACTTAACAAGTGTCATAACTTATTATTTAACCTAACCTATAGATTTAACCTAAGCAGTTAACTAAACCTGGTAGGTAATGATTGGGTTAAAAAGATAGGTTGACATGTTAATCAATAATAAGTAATCAGTAGAACCTGTACTTGACAGAACCAATAGTTAGACAAGTAGTTAGGCAAGGTGTATTTTTTGAAATTTTGAACTGTTAGTCTAGTTACTAACTAATGATTATTTATAATGTTCAATTATGACCATTGTATTTTGAATTGGCTAGTATAAAACTAGGAGGACAAACCTATTGAGGGACTTTTGGATTTCATTCATGATTATGTGTTTCATTCTTCAATTATGGAACATAGATCATTTTTCTTTCAGCCTATTTCCTTCAAGTTTGAACAATTTGTGTACATGTTAATTTAGGATTTGTAGTAGTTTAAGTTTTAGTTTGTGTGTTATATGTACATATTGTTACTTTAGGAACTTGTTGCTGAAAAATCCAAAGGTGAATTAACCTTAATGGGAATTGAAAAACCTCGTTAACATTTGGCAATCACGTTGTGGATCAAAATTCAGAAGCAATCACACTTAGAATTTTTGGTTAGATTTAGTAGTTTATTATATTAGGTTTGAAAAATGATCATGCTTCAAATTCTAATTTGTCACATGTTTGCTTGTTTTATGTAAACTTTAAGATTCAAATTTCTGATCTTGATTTCATCTAGAAACCTTAGGAATAGGGTGAGGTTAATGCAGATCTTTTTAAGATAAATAGGCGCCTAATCTATTAGAAGAATTTTTATACAAACTTTTGATTATTAGGAAAGGTTGTTTTTTATAAAAAAATCTATTATTCAAAAATAATGCAAAGGTTTTCCTAGAACCTATTGATTTTAGAAAATGTTAATAGTAGTGACTAGAAGTCTTAGAAAATAATTAAAACAGGTCAGACATCAACCTATTTAGAAACATGCACAAGAACAAGATGAACAACAAAAACAACCTATGGGAAATGAACCTATGAATGCACCAAACACGAATGCAACACAAAGGGGAGAAGTCAATAAACATCAAAATGTAGCAAAACTAGTTGTGCAAAGAGACCCTATAGTGCTCTCAACCATTCATAAAAAACACCACGAACAATAACCCAACTGAAGGTGGCGAGTGTTCAAAATGATGACAATGATGAACTTGTTTAGCCATTTGATGAGGTTGTATATGTTCAACAACCATGGCAATCTGCAACAAGTTACAATCTACCCAGAACTAGTGCATCTACACCAATTACAACATCTATTGGTTTTGAAAACCAATTATCACATATATACCAACATTCATTTGGTACTTACTAATTTGGAGATGGAACAATTTCACCTATTCAACAAGTTGGAGTAGCTTCGTCATGTTGACCAAAGACCGTCTAATCAATTAGTTTTTGTACCACATGTAAAACCTATTGAACCTAGAACAACACCCACAGTTGTTTAACAAGGAGGTTTTTATCCACAAGGCACTTGGCTAGCAAGATTAGTACCTGGTCCAAGTGAAAAATCACAAGTTCCACATCACAAACCAATTTCAAGAGGAAACCAAGGTGTTAGAATTGTAACTTATTCATATTGTTATCAAATGGGACAATGTTCAATCGTTGCCCATTTGTTGATGATAGATTAAAACTTAGGGAGGAGGTGATAGATGTTCATCAACCTGTTCTTCCAACCACTACATTAGCAATACCCAATGTGTCTATATTAGGAACTCAAGCCATGAATCCTAATATAGTTCATACAATAATACCAATTAACTATCAGACGACCTAGTCACAACCTATTACACTAATTGTATTAAGTAAAACCAATATGCTACCTATTTCAACATACCTAATGTGGTAAAACATCATACGCCCTTTTGTGCCTTTAGATCTTAGTTTGTATCGAGCAAATCCAACTAGAACTAAAGGATTTGATTCCTCAATCTTTAGGAATTATATTGGTTATGTACCTAGGAATGTGTACCTAGGAATGTGTACCTAATACCTGAACAATCTGTTGTACCACCAGCATATATACCATACTCTGTTGGCAATCAGTTTCTTACAATGGATCAACTATTGACTAATAAGGATAAACAACCCATTCAACAACCTATTACTACATCAATGCCAACCAATGTACATGTTACTACTAGTTTACCAATTCATATACCCAAAGGTTCTGATCACTAACCACTAGATGGAGGACATCCTAAAGATTCACCTAGAAGAAGTTCACTTGGAAAAGACCTACTAGGAGAGCCACCCTTCAATCCACCTATTAGATCTTTTGGATGGCCAACACTTGATCCACATATGTTTATACCACTACGGTATCAACCACTTATTTTGCAACCTATTTCAAAACCAGCCACCAAATTGCCATATAGGAAGTTATAATACCCAACCTATGTCAAAAACACTGATCCAAATGCTCACATTAGAGTATTAAAAAAGGCCATTAAAGCTAATGGTGAAACAATGGAGGTTGACATCATCAACCTATTTGGTTTTACTCTCAGGGATAATATCTCTGAATGGGGTGAAAACTATGTTCAAGACCATCCAAACTGCATTTTTGAAAAGTTGGAGCAAGCATTTTGCAAAAAATTCAGAATTATAAAGAATGATGAGGAGGTCTACATGCCATTGCATAACATACGACAACAAACCGCCGAATGTGTTGAGGTTTATTATGAACGTTTGTTGAAATTAGTTAATTGTTTATAGGTTAAAGTAATAAATGTTTCTCTCACCACTATTTTCAGGGCACGTTTATTACCTTACCTAAGATTAACAACTGTAGGTATGAAGAAAAATACTTTAATCGAAAACAAAAAAGCTCATATAGTATGTGAGGAAAGTGGACACGTTAGTTTGAGTTACAATGTTTTACTAACCACACCAGAGGTTAATGTAATAGTTAAACTTGTAGTATTAACTGTTACAGTTAAATCAACATCAATGACATGATCCTTAGCTCCTTGATAGACTCAAATGTAAGTTTGAAGTTAAAATAACGAAAAAACAAGGAGTTGGGTGCACACTCCCTAACTTGTAGCACTTTGGGGGTAGAGGGGCATGTTGGAGCTCCGGGATGGGACTAGGAAGAATGACAAGCAATTAATCACTCACACTATCACAACCCTACTTAGAGGGAGTGTGAGGATGAAATTCACACTCCCGAAATTGGGACTTGGGAGTCCTTTGGGACTCCAAAAATTTCAGAGCCCAATTACAAAGGCCAAAACACCTTGCATTGAAGTGTTATTTATATCATTAAAAAGCTAGCGATATGTAGATGTCGAAAATGGCCTCGCATGGGCCATTTGAACATCTGCAACACAAGTTATGGCAAAAAGAAGGGTCGGGAGTCAAATTGGCAATTTGACTCCCGATCACTAAAAGTCAAGAATCGACCCGACCTTGGTGCATGCAAGTGGAGTGCGACACACCATTGGAGAGCTCTCGAGGAGAGCTACAAGTTTGCTTTAGACCTCATATCAATTAGAGGTTTGAACAAAGAGTTATGATCACAAAAATCTCGGGAGTCCAAATCGGGACAGTTTCGGGACTCCTCCTTGGGAATCCCAGGACAAAAAGCCATTCGGATGTGGGTGCCGCGAAGAGGCACAGAGTATATTATATGGGGGAAGGTGGTGGCTTCCCTCGAGTCCGGGTCGTGGTGAGTCAAATGAGTCTAAAGTTGCCCGTGACTTGTCCTAACACCAAGGGTGCTCCAGAATGTGAACTAACCAACTTGTTGGTTGGTTTGATGCAGGTTCGAGTAAATGAATAGCTTGTCACTCTTCCTAGTCCCATCCTTGAACTTCAGCACGCCCCTCTACCCCTTCTAGTGCTGAGAGCTGGGAGCGTGCCCTAAGTTTTTCACAATTGTGCTATGTGAATAAGTTAGACCCAACTTGGGTCTAACTAAGGACTTGGGAGTGCGTCACACACGGACCTACACAAACTTAACAACAAGTTGGTTAGTGCATAGTTGGAGCACTTTGGGTGCTAGGACGAGCCACGAACAAATTTGGACTTACAAGATTCATCACGGTTTGAAATTAGGGGAAGCCACCACCTTCCCCTTTATAGTATAATTTGTGGTTAACCATGGGACCAACATCCAAATGGCATTTTGTCTCGGGACTCCCAAGTTGGAGTCCCGAAATTTCCAAAGTTGGGATTCTCGCAAGTTTGGGGGGCCCATAACTTTGTTTGTAGACCTTTGATTGAGATGATGTTTGAAGTAAAGTTGTAGCCCTTGTCGAGGGCTTTTCAATGGTATGTTTCATGCCACCTTTATGCAATGAAATCAGGGTGATTCCTGACTTTTAGTGGCCATAACTTGTGTTTTTAGGTGTTCAAATGGGTCATGCAAGCCCATTTCACACATCTAGAGTTTTTCAATGATACAAGGAATGTCTCAATCCAATGAGTTTTGACCCTATAATTACCCTCTGAAGATTCAAAAGTCCATTGGGACTCTAACTCTCAAAATGGGAGTTCATTTAGGAGTGTGAGGGTTCATTCCCTCACACTCTTTTGCATTCCTAGGAGCATGAAATGTGACTCCCAGGCTTAGTCTTAGCTTGCACCTTTGCAAATCCTTGCCTTGGTCACGAGCCCAAGGCTAGGGTTGTGATAATTAACATGTATTAATTGTGGTAAAACTAGTCATTCAGTGGAAACCTGTCATAACAAGAAAAGAGAGGTACAAGTTGTACCAATTGCTATAATTAAGTTTACAAAACCTATAGTAGGAACAAAAACCCAACCTATTAAATAAGGAAAAATACATGCTTGTTATCCATGTATAATTTGTTCTAACATAGAACATAGATCCAAAGAATGCCCCAAAAAAATTAAAGTACATAACATGTTCAGAACTAAACTTATTAGTTTTAATGCCACGACAACACCTAAACCATTTAAAATTGACAATGTGTTAGTTAATGTAGTAATTGTTATTACCATTCGCAATCAATAGTCAAAACAATAGGTGTTCAAGGAAAGGGAGCCAATTTAAACTAAAGGGGCTAAAGAATGGCAACAAAAGGAACGTCTACAATATTCTTTCATTGAAATTGTTAAACGGCTACAACAAAGTGGGGCTAAAAAACAACTTGCTACTATCAATGAAGGTTCCTTACAGAGTAATTGGGTTGGAGTACTTGATAATTTAACCATGTCTCAACCAATTGTAAGCAATCAAATCGGTGTAGTGAATAAGCAACTTGTCATTTCAGAACAAATTATTACAGAAAAGACATTAGAAATTTTTTAAAGAAATATTAGTAAATAAGTTTTGGAAACCAAATATATATTAGACTTGGGACAATTATTGTGAGCGATCCTTGATATTTTTAACCCAATACCATCAAAACCTATTTTACCAAAACCGGCAGTTGAATCAGTTACCATTGATCATTAAATCACAATAATATAGGTTCAAGTAAGGAAAAACTTCATTAAAGATGTGCTTTTAGATGGTGGTTTTGGAATTAATATTATTTTGAAAAAATTGAAGGTACATTTAGGTCTATCAAAACCAAAACCCGCACCTCATAACCTACATATGACTAATCAAACCATTGCAAAACCCTTAAGTTTGATTAAAGATCTTAGAATTCTTGTTCATGGAATTCCCTATGCAATGACTTTTATTGAAATTCATAGTAATTTGTTAGACTCCAGCTACTCTATGTTGTTAGGTCGTCCTTGGCTAAAAGATACTAAAATGTCTTATGATTAGGGCAACAACACTAATACTATACAAGGAGCTGGTATAGTTAGAACCATACCTATTACAGAAACTTGGAGCACCAACCAAACGTCTAAAAGTATTAGCTTGTTGTGATTTCCATTCTGGAATATCTAACGAAGAAAAGGTTTATCAATTCTTCACATATTCTTCCGCATCCTCTTTCAAGTTGGGCCAATAGTAGGACTTTTTGAAGAATGTGGTGGTGCGCTTTGCACCACCATGGCCCGCAAGGGGCCTATCATGACATTCCTTCAAAGGCACGTCCCTTAACCTCCCTTTTGTGTCGCAACCCTAGCCTTGGGCTCGCGACCAAGGCAAAGGGCTTGCAAGGGTGTGAGCCAAGAGGATCCCGGGAAGTCACATCACATACTCCCGGGAGTGTAAGAAAGTGTGAAGGAGTGTGAGGGAGTGTGAGGGAGTGAACACTCACACTCCCAAGGCAACTCCCACTTTGGGAAATGGAGTCCCAGTGGACTCCCGAAACTTTAGAGAGCGATTGCAGGGGTCAAACCTCTATGTCTTATGACGTTTTTTATATCATTGGAAATCTCTTGAAGCGTAGATGTCTAAAATTGGCTCGCATTGCTCATTTGGACATCTGAAACACAAGTTATGGCCAAAAGAAGCGCCGGGAGTCGAATTGCCAATTTGACTCCTGACCACAAAAAGTCTAGAATCGACCCGATTTACTTAGCTTCAGGGGGCGTGTCACATATCGTTGGAAAGCTCTCGACAAGAACTATAACGTTTCTTTAGACCACATTGCGATCCGAGGTCTACTCGCAAAGTTATGGGGCTCCAAAGTCGCAGGAGTCCCGTTTGGCGCGATTTCAGGACTCCCACTCGGGAGTCCCGAGAAAAATAGCCATTTGGATGTAGCCTCTGTGGAGAGCTGCAGAGTATACTATAAGGGGGAAGGTGGTGGCTTCCCCCAAGTCCGGGCCGTGGTGAGTCTTGTGTGTCCATGTTGCCCGTGGCTCGTCCTAGCACCAAGGGTGCTCCAACTATGCACTAACCACTTTGTGTGGGTTGTGTGCAGGCCCGTGTGAGTGAGTGAAGCTTGTCAACTCTTCCTAGTCCCTAAATCCCGGAGCTCCAACATGCCCCTCTACCCCTCAAAGTGTTGTGAGCTAGGGAGCGTGCTCTGACTCCTCTTTCTTTCGCTGTTTTCTTACTTGGGCTCACATTTGAGCCCTTTGAGGAGTTGGGAGTGCGTCAACACAAGTCATTTCACCAATTATCATTAAAATTTTATTATAAAAAAATTTCAATTGTAATTTACCTTATGGAAAACTTAAATTTGAAAGATGAACTTCTAAACTATTGTTTTCTTTAAATAAAGGACTTAACAAAAATAAAATAAAATTCAAGGTACATAGAAAATTTTGATCATTGGAATCCTTCCAAAAAGTCTTCCTTGGTATCAATGTTACCACATCATGTTACCATTGAGTCCTTTATTCATTAAAAAACATTATATGAAGGTGCATGGAATCCATATTCATTGATTATGGATTGTTACGGGTTTTTTTGGTACTCCTTTAAAAGTTTATTATGTTATGGTTATTCAAAAACTATCCATGAAATTCACACATTATCTTATATATAACACTTTAACTATACTTTCAAATGACCTTGAGACTAGTTGATCACACCTACAATCATCACAAGATTCAAGCACCACATGATAACTTTTGCAATGGTGCACACTCGGGGCTTTGGGACTAACTCTTTGCTATAAAGTCAATGTTTTATACCTCCCATAGCACAATTATATGATTTGCTTAAATTTTAAAGTCTTTTCAAACATAACAACTTTGTTGGAAAACTTTGTTTTGACAAGAGTTTTCAACCCCCAATGCCACATCGCACTTTCAATGTGTGCCTTCTTCCATTCATGTTTCCTTTTACTTGATATTTTTCTCCACGTAATTGTCTTTTACAAACTAACTTGAACATCTATCACATTTACCAAATTCAAACCCACAAAAACCTTGCCATCATTCGTTGCATACTAACACACTTTAAACATCACATGCCCAAAACAAATGTCTTCAAAAACTTGGAAAAGGTTCAAAGGTTCACAATCAACAATAGACCGTAATTCTACAACCATAGTTCCAAGTTTATTGCTTTCATCTTTCACAAAAACAAGCACATGGTGAATCAAACCAAAGTTTTTCAATAAAACTCGAAGTTGCAAAACCATGGCACTACTAATAATTTCATGCACTTCAAACAACCCCACATTAGCATGTCTAGGTGTGCAAGTCTCATCCAAATAGTTAATCACCAATGCAAATGTGTCCATCCCACCTCTAAACATCCAGAAATTAAAATTACAAGAAACAATGGCTACAAATTCCAAAAATGACATCACATCCAAGTGCATGGTCTTTGTGACAATTGTAGGAAAAACTTGTTCACAATACATGAACAAGAAGGAAAAGTAATGTGGGGGCATTGGTGCAAGACTAACCTACATAGCCAAATATTTTTACACAAGGATAAAGGCTTGTAACCTTTGTAATTATAAAACACAAGGTCCTCGAAAAACATTTGTTATGCTTCATCATTGGACTCTTATATAGGTTTGTTGAACGAAAATATTTAGTGATGGGAAACCCCATTGGCCCAACCCTTTTCTTCCCTTGCTATCATCTATGACCTACTTGATTAGAAAGTCTAGCCATAGAATTATCAATTGGTTTTTTTGTAATTAAATGGAGATGTGAAAATTCAATATGTGTTCCCATATGAATAATGCCATTTGTTTTGGTGTATTTGATGAACCCCTTTTTTATTATGGAACTAGGTTGGTTTAAAATGTTACCAACTGCTTGTTCAAATTGGTAGATGATACATAACAACATTTATAGAGTTTCAAAATCAATAAGTAAGTTGTCATTGATGGCAAGGAAGCCCCAAATCAAAGGGAAAAAAACCAAATTTAGGTATACAAATATAGAAAAGATTGTAGTTTCATATTTTTATTTTTATTTCTTTAGATTTGAACATTCAATGAAACCATTATTAAAATTTAAAAAATTAATGAAAATTTGAATTAAACTAATTATTTTCTTTGTGTTTTTGTACTTTGTGTAGATTGGAACAAAGTTCTTGAAGAATTGATTATTTGAGGCTTAAAAGTTTCTTTCTGTATGACAAGAACATTACTATTGAACTTGAGTAGATTGAAGTTATCTTGAGTAACTTTAAAGTTACCAAGCAAGTATGACCTTCAATAAAAATCTAGGAAATTGATTTTTTTTATGTGTTCTTCAAGCCCAATCCATATGTATTTGGATGTTGATTTATACAAATATTGATCTTTTGCAATTCTTCACCTTAACCAATGTACATTCAAAATGTTCGAGGTTGACTTTTTTAGGTTATATGATAACAAACTTCAACGTGAAGCCAAAGTGATAATCATTCAAAAAAGTTTAATAAAATTAGTGTATATATATCACATATGATTTATTCTTTTAAACATAAAATTGTTCCATACTAAGGGCTATTTCTTAAGCCATAACACGGAAATTTGGTGATTTAATTTTTTTCCCTTTCAAAATCTAGCAAAGTTTTTTCACATATATTAACTTTATGATCCTAATATAACATGTGTCTTTGAATTGATTTTTTTTTTTTCCTATAATCTTGAAACAAAAACTTGAATGGCAAATCTTTTAACATGATATTCAAACCAATTATCAAGTTTTAGCTAATTTTTTATTAGTTCCAATCTAGATAATGTTAGGTTTAATCTTCAAAACCAAAACTAGACCTAAAACTCAATTTTACATATCTACACAACAACAACAAATATAATTCATTTTAAAAACCTAAATTATGAAAAGGAAAAACCACCCATTACCCATGATTTTTTGATATATTAAATTTCAGGTTTAAGATAAACATTGTTACCAAACTAAAAAAATAATTCAAAAATAATTAAATGTTTACAAATTTTGTAAGGAAAAAGAAAAATATTTCAAAAGAATACTTTGTTTAAAATAAAATATTATATTATATTATATTAAATCTATTTTGTTTCAATTATTGGCAATTATCCCTATGAAAATTTAACCAAATTTGACCATAAATAATAAGTATAATCATTTGCATGACTACAAGACTAAAATTATGAGTTCATGACTACCTATGAATACAATTACAACATTAGGGGTCACCTAACAACATCTAATTAATTCAAACAACATATATAATATAAAAAGTTTGGGTATCAATTAATTACACCAAGAAAGTTTAAATAGTACATAATTTTAAGGTTTAGGAATCCAATACTTAAATTGAAAAAAAAAGAGACAAAAATGGGAGGTTAAATATTATAAATTTTGTCTTCAAAACTTTTGTAAACTTTCATAGGCATAACCCTTCTTTCTAGAAACCCAGTGACACAAAATTCATGCCAAATCAACACCATATGTGACCATAATGAATTTTCAATTGTTTTAAAAATTATTGCATCACATGACATCACACCTTCATGTTGCTATGGATGGATTTGTGTTGCAACATGAATGATGTCACATGACCTGACAATTTAAATTTTTAAAAAAATTTGAGAAAACAATTCGAATTTTTTTTTTCAACTCTTTTTCAAACTTATGACATCATGTGACATCATTCATTTTGTCATGTGAATATGTTGCGTATTCATGTCATTCACGTTGCGACATGAATACGTAATGTATTCATGTCATGACATGAATGACATCACATGAAATCAACTTTTTTTCAAATTTTTTTTGTAGTTTATTTTTGGGAAACCTAAACTTTAACCTAGTTTTAAATAAGTATTTAAGATTTATATTTTCAAATTATTCATACATGTCAAAACATAATTATGATTTTTTCATTAATCATTTATTGAATTCATAAAATTAAGAATACCTAGTTATTCACAAAGGGTAATGAACCCTAAATGTAAATGTGGAACATTTCCACTTGTGAATTGTATCCTTTGAAATCAAAGGATGAAGATTCGTGTTGAACACTTCTAGATATAAAAAGTGATATATATATATTGAAACAAGCATTTGAATATGAACTTCAATATATTTTTATTTCAATATGAAACATTTATAATGTTTTTTTTTTGTTTCAAAGTCTTCTTAAAGAGGTTTATGAAAAGGCTTTATATGAAAAATTGACTACTAAAGGATCTAAAATTAGGTTTTCTAAACTACATTTACAACAATTATAGTACAAAATATAAATTTCAAACTATGAAATAAATATTTTCAAAATAAAATGACATATATTTCAAAATATTTTTTAAAAGGAATATAAATAAATTCTGATTTCATGACAAATTATATATCAAAATATAACAATTTTATATAATGTGTAAGTGAATACATATACATTTCAATACATAATATCGATACATAACACCTTTAGAAAATTTCAATATTAATATTCATTTCAACATAAAATAACCATAATCAAATAATATGATACAAACATTTCCTAAAAATATCTATAGAGAATGTTTTAGATCAAAGGTTAATTACAAAGGATCTAAAGATGATAGGTTTTTTACACTATGTATACAAATAATTTCAGAAAGTATTATAATACATAATATATGTGAAAAATATTTTATTTTAATAATAAGATAGATTTCCCCCCCCAGTAATATCCATTTTTTAAAACAAATGCAAATGAGTTTGAATTTTTTGGGGTGATGTATGTTATGATCTTTTTCATAAATTATAAATTGAAATGTAGCGATTGCATATTATGTAAATAAATGTACATGCATTTCAATATAAAATATTTATGTATATTGATATATTTTAACATAAAATATCCTAAAAGATTAAACCAAAGTTTGTAGATTAAAAGTTAACTACTAAAGGCTTTAAATAAGGATGATAGGTTTTCAAAACTACATCCAAAGGATAAATTACTTTAGAAAATTATATTACATTTAGACCAATAGTATGTTAAGTGTGAGCTAATTTAATTTTCAACAATAAGTTTGAACATTGTTGGGTTTTGAGTGTAAGATTTGAATCATTTGTGAGCAATAAATTTCAATTACTTTAATACCATATATCTATGTCATGAAAAAAATGTTAAAAATACAATGACAATTAACATGTAGATTGTTTGTTGTACTAATATTATTACAACCTCAACCATTATTTTATGAAAAGGTATGAATCCTATGTATAAGTAAAAACATAAATTATACAATCTTAGTCAACTATGTCCAAACATTTCAAACAATAATGTGTGATAGTGCATAAGAAAAAAAATCAAGCATATGATGCATATATTTTACATATCATGCACAGAAATTACATCCCATAGACATTATCAGAGTATAAATTTTTGTCATGCATGTATGCCCAAAATCTCATTTGTTTTCATTGTTGTGAGCCAAAATTTTGGAACACTTTCTTCTGTAACATTCAAGTATCACAAGATCAACATCATTTCAATAATATGGATGCCATAAGCTTGATCATATATATAATGAAAAACACAAAAATGTAAAGGTAAAATCACAAATTTATGCCTCCTAAGACAAAAGCCATGCATGGTGCCACCTACTTAATTCAAATACACATTTGTTAGTCTCAATGCTAAAACCCTAAACCCATGTGACGCACCCTTAAGCTCCTTGATGGACTCAACTGCGAGTCTAAAGAAGAAGATAGCAAAATGAGAAAGAGTTGGGGCACGTTCCCTGGCTCGCAACACTTCGAGGGTAGAGGGGCGTGCTAGAATTCTGGGATGGGATTAGGAAGATTGACAAGCAAGTCAATTACTCACAAGGACCTACACAAGCCAAACAATAGGTTGGTTAGTGCGTAGCTAGAACCCTTTGGTGCACAAACAAGTCACGAGTAAACATGGACTCACAAGATTCACCATGGCCTAGACTTGGGGGAAGCCACCACCTTCCCCCTTATAATATACTATGTGCCTGGCCATCGGACCAGCACCCAAATGTCATTTTGTATTGGGACTCCCAAGTGGGAGTCCCAAAATTCCCAAAGTTGGGACTCATGTGACTTTGGGGGCCTATAACTTTGCGTGCAGACCTTCAATTGAGATGAGGTCTAAAGAAAAATTGTAGCCCTCGTCGAGAGCTTTTCAAAGGTATATGGCATACCACCTGCACATAAGGAAATCGGGGTGATTCATGACTTTTAGTGGTCCGGAGTCGAATTGTCAAATTGACTTTTGGCCTTTCTTTTGGCCATAACTTATGTTTTAAATGTCCAAATGGGTCATGCAAACCCATTTTAGACATCTATGTTCCAAGAAATTTTCAATGATATAAGGAACTTTTTAATCCAATGGGTTTTGATCCCTAAAATGGTTATTTGAAAATTGGAGAGTCCATTGGGACTTTAACTCACAAAGTGGGAGTTCATTTGGGAGTGTGGGGGTTCATTCCCTTAATTTTCTTGCACTCCCGAGAGCATGAAATGTGACTCTCGGGTTCACTCTTGGTTTGCACTTTTGCAAACCCTTGCCTTAGTCATGAGCCCAAGGCTAGGGTTGTGACATGCTTAATTTTGATACACATTTATTAGTCTCAATGTTGAAAAATACAACATGTAGCCTCAGATTTGTCCAATTTCAATGGAACAAATTCTCACAAATAACATAAGATGTATGCGTGCCGAAATACCATATTGAAAACAAAAACTAACATGGAATCACAAAAAATTAAGTGCTAACAAATTTGATTTGTTTTTCTCCTTATAAGAAATATTACAAACCTATTCACCATTGAAGAAAAGTTATAAACCATCAACAATTGAAATCACCTCCAAAAATGATAAACTTAAGTTTCAAGTATGCACAAGCTAGTGTTGTAGAAATTTTTATTCAAGATGGAACTTCAAGGTCAAGCTTCGTGGTACAAGTTGATCATTTCAAAGGAACTTGAACTCCTTGTCAACACATGATGAAAAGAACATGAAGTTTTTTTCAAAGCTTCAAAAAGAATAAACCAAAAAAAATGGTTTAAGCACTAGAGGAGCAAAATGAAACAAACAAGTGCAAATTACTTAATAAAAGCCATCAAAACAAAGCACCATGTCCTTCACATTGTTCTTAAGAGGGAAAATTTCTTATGATAAAAGCCACATGTTGGCATGTTAGTAACTAGGTCAAATAACCTGATTTTGACCCATAAAATTCAAAATTGGTCACGAATTATAGGGTTTTTAATGCGCGAAAGGTCAATTGTGCGTGAATGGGTCAATTTAGGTTTTTTTTTTTCCCTGACAAAGTGTGAAGGGTGAGAGGTGCAATTGAGTTATTGTATCTTGGATTGAACTTATGTTTTTTTCATGAGTTCTATTTGATGTTGGAACCTTCTTCCTTTAAAATTGTCAATTTTTTTGAAAGGATAGATAGGTATTTTCATGTGTTTTTGTTGATTCTATCTAGGCACGACCCTCTTGCTTTAAGTTTAGAAAGCCATATTTGTTTCAACAACAATGTGATCGATTATTCCAAAGTCCAACAAAATGCCACGCAATTTAAACATATTGGGAAAAGCCTAGATTTGGGAGAAAATAGATTACAAATTCCAAACAAAAGAGTTTTTTTGCATATGTCAAAAAGTTGGGCAACAAGGGTTTGAACCCCAAAACCCATATCACCAATGTGCATGTGACTGATGAGGACATCATAGAGGTTTTGGAAAACCATAAATCCTTAGAACCACAAATTCTGATCTTGATCCCAACACTAGGTTGGAGTTACTTTGTTTGTATTCGCAGTGTTATGGCACTACCAATGTTACCAACATCAAGTTTTATCTTTGGTTTGTCAAAGGCTACATTGCTTAGGAGAAAGATATAAACATAAACTGGGCAAAAACAACTTCTGTTGCAAAAGAAAAGCTAAGAAGGGAGGAAATAGCAAAGTGGAAACGAACTCATGGTTTGTATGCGAATTACAAGTTCAGTGATGTCGATTTGGCCTTTGGTATAAAGGATCTTGTTGTCATTCATCGTATGAAAGGTCCTATGAAACAAAAGCCCAATGTTCTATTTGAGAAGGACCTTGAAAATGGGAATTTGATTTCCCCAAGTGTTGGCATTTAGTGCCCCTTTGGAATCAAACCTAATGACATAGCTTAGGTTCAAAAGGTGCATGAAGTTTTGGTTGAGTTACTATCTGAGGTGAAATGGAAACTTGAACATTTGGAGTCACACAATAAAGAAGTTAAAACCAAGTTGATAGAGTCACTTTTTTTTTTTAAAGACAAGAGGAAATTATTGGCAAATGCTCAATAATGCTTAAATATTGATGAACAAGAGTTTGAATGTCTTTTCCAAATACTAATAGACAAGGTTCATGATTGTATTATACATATAAACTCTTCGATTAAATCATTTTAGATTTAAGGTGAATTTGCAAAACTCGAACAATCTTAGGTTGTAGATCATTGTTTAATGTTCAAGGTTGGTGACTGTGGGTTTGTAGGTTGAAAGCATGATTGAGCACGATGTTACCTCAAAGGAGGCCTTGTCTAAGGAAATGGAGGTGGTAAATGCAAACCTCCAAATCTTAGAAAAAATACTTGATATTTCTTGCCTATGTTGGAAAATAAACAACAGAGTGCAATGCAAGATGAAGATGTTTTCCAATATACAAAATTAGATATGTGGAAAGTTGATTTTGACATTATGTCGGTATCAAAAGATCTTATAGACCTAGAGCACGAAATTCAAGTTGTTCAATGACAATAGGAGGAAATGTAGCAAGGAAGAGGCTTATTTTTTTGGCCTAAGTTAATTCTACACTCAATTCCTCCTACTAATGAAGATTCTACTTTAGTTTACATTCTTCTAAAACCATATGGTTATTGTAAAAGGTGGTTTACATCTTATGATGTGGTTATTACTTCCTACAAGCATACATACCACCCTTTTTGTTTAGCTTAGTTATGCAAAGAGGATCATAAGTGTCATGTGTGTAAAGAGTTGTTTCATCCAAATTGGTGGGTTCCTTGGGGTTTCAAAAAACCAGATGAGCAGATGATGACTTTTGAGCTTAGTGTGCACAACCTATGTAACTCCTTCAAGCAAGCCTTAAAGCATGAATGTTTAGTGCAAAGAGACTTTTATAAGTTTTAAAAAACATTCATTTTTGTTCATCCGATTAAGTTATTGTAATTTTGTTGGATTGTCGATGTTTTAATAAAGTTAATTTGAATATTTATAATCTTGATGAATTCATACATTAGGGTTTGTTTTGTTTGAATATATATTGTTTTCATTTCCTTGAGGTCCACAACCTAATCTCTTTCCTAGAGCTAAATTTCCCATTGTTTGTGTAGGTGCTTAACACTTAGTACTTTTTATTTAAAAGTCTTGGGTTTTTATCGATTTTTTCAAATGAGACAATCCTTCATGAAAGGTTTATTACTTATTCAATCAAGGTGACAAATCTAATAACTAATTCATTTCCATTTTAAGCAATTGGTTCTTTTTCATTCTTGAACTAAGTAGTTCATTTAATCATTTTCCTTTCAATCAAATGTTTTGTTAAACATTTGATTCCTTCAGTATTTATTTTAGTCTTTTGGTCAGTAGATGATTCCTTTACGTGCATGATTTGGGTTCTTTGTTAAGCACATGATCCCTTTGCCCATGAATTCATTGTTTTGTTAAATAATTAATTCCTTTAGCATTGACTTCAATCCTTTAGTAATTAGATGATTCCTTTACTTGCATGATTTGGGTGCTTTGTTGACCACAGATCCATTTGCCCATGAATTCATTGTTTTGTTAAACAATTGATTCCTTTGACACTGATTTCAATCCTTTCGTATGTAGATGATTCTTCAACCCCATGAGTTGAGTGTTTTCTTAAGCACATAACCCCTTTGCCCATGAATTCAGTGCTTTGTTAAGTAACTAATTCCTTTCTCACTAATTTTAGTCCTTTGATAAGTAGTTGATTCTTTAATCCCATGAATTTAGTGCTTTTCGTAAGCATAGAATGCCCAAGTCCATGAATTTAGTGGTTTGAATTAAACAATTGATTCCTTTGCCTAGTCACTTGAATCCTTTTTGTAAGTAGACAATTATTTAACCCATGAGTTGAATGTTTGGTTAAACACAAAACCCTTATGCCCATGAATTGATTGCTTGGTTAAGTAATTGATTGCTTTACACGACACATGAATATAGTCCTTTGCCTATGAACCAAGTGTTTAGTTAATGATCAATTAACTCTTTTGCCTTATGTATCCTTGATCATTTGTCAACCAATTTATTCCTTTGCCCATGAAGTGACTATTATGTTAAGGATCAAATTATTTTTTTATTGTTGAATCAAGTGCTTTGGTTAATAATTGTTATAATCATGAATTGAGTGCTTCAATAAACATCCAGGATTCCTTTGATCTCTATCATTTGTGTCATGCGATAAACATGTGATTCTTTTGCCTAACAATCCATTTAGTTTTGTCAAAATACCTAGATACTAATTCAATTGTTGTGCATTTCATCATTCAAATACCACTACGTCTGGCTTAAAACAGACTAAGATGGGGTCATTAGGTTCCGCATTTGTTATTAATAAAAGATAAAGCACAATGGGTGCGATAAGCTCTAGCGATTTGGATTTAGCTTCATGTGTAGACAATGTAAGCAAATTTACACTTCTAACCTCACCAACTGGTAATGTTGATGTAAATTTTCCATCAAAGTTTGAATTTGTCACATTACAAGCTAAAAAATACTATAGGTGCCACCATCAAAAACACATTGTAGTGATCCTCATGAAGCGCTTGTAATGGAAGGAGAAGGTTGTCTAAAGGATGGTGCAAAACCAAGATTAGACTTGGTTGATGTACACATGTTTGAGACAATTGTTAGTGAATTTGATGTTAAGTGTCATAATTTTTTTTATAATTGTTTCTTGATTGTTATCATGTTCAGACAACTATCAATTCGACATGCAAGAGCTATTTGGGTTTCTCCTTTGTGAAACTTATGAAATTTGATAAATTTGCATATAGGGTTCACAAATTTCAATATAATGACTCTTACATAGGTTGACTATTAATTATCAAACTCATGTAAATCATTGTTTATATCTACTTCCTTGGCACATTTTCATGTATGTTTTCAAAAGGACCTTTTGAACATGTAAGTTTGGCAATGTTGCTTACATTATATCTTTTATTTTCCACAATTGTAAGGCCCCAAACTTTTATGCAACATGAAGAACCAAAAACTAATGATGCCAATGATGTCACCTTTATATAAGGTTAACATTTATTTGGTTCTTGTGGCCATGTTCTATGGGTTCAAGTTTTGGATTTCTGCATATTGTCAATTTTTGTTGAATAACAAACCATGTTTTAACCTATAAAACCCTTGGGTGTCCTTGTAGAGACAACGCTACCCTTGACAATTCCAAATAACAATCAAAGAGCTTATGATGGTGTAGGAGGGTGCACCACTAAGTTCATGTATCCACCACTAGAACACAACTGGGCCCTGAACCTACGCTACAAGAATATCAACAGCTTGCATGATAGTTTGTGTTGGAGCACAGCAGTGATTCAATGATCTAAATTGAAGAAACAAGCAATCTTGGTATTCTTTCCAAAAAAGAAAAACCCCATATCCAATTCAAACTCAACATGGAAAGAAAGGGTCGTTGGCTAATCTCAAGCAAGAAACCCCATTTAGTAAAGCTTTAGTAAAGTTCTAGCTCTTAGTGAATTAGTTCTTAAGATAGGAAAAAACACAAAAAGCCAAGGCTCTAAGTAGAAGCTTCCATGGCATCCCAAGACAAAGCACCCAAAAAAAAGTTGGGGCAACATTCTTGCTAAATCTATCTCAAGTAGAAGGTGGCCAAGGGTTATGAAAGGTGACAATTGATCTTTTTAGGTGATAATCAATATAAATAGTTGTTGAATTTAAGGTTGTCAAAAATTGGTTGTAATTTTTTAGACTATTGCATAGTTATGCAGATCTTTGTTCAAGTTCCATTCATTGGAGCAATCTTGTTGGGTATTTAAGTTCCAAGAAATGTTCAGCTTGCAAAAATGAATAGCTTGAAATCTATGCAAACATGTCATTTTGTATCTCATGTGAATTTTGGGATTTGGCTTGCGCATTTAATCAATGGAGTCTTGACCTAGATTCATCTTTTGTTGCTCATCCTTCATATTCAAAATTGAGCTCCTTGAATTCACCTTTCTCTCTTGATCCATATTGAACTTGTAATAGAAACCCATTCCCAAAAGAACCAATACTTAACTTAAACAAAATGTGATGAAATTATGTTACAAGTGTAACCCCATCTTAATCCAAATTGTAGTTACTTTTCAAAATAACCTCTAGTGCCAAACCACACAGTATGCAACCGCAAATGAATATATGGCAAGCCATCAACTAGAAACTCGATCCTTATTGTGTGAAAAATTAGGTGTTAAGCAATTGAAGGAAACTTGTATAGACCAATACGCAAACAATTTCCTTAGCATTTCAGGACAAAAGAATTATAGTTCTAGCACTATTTTAATGAGAATGTGGTTCACAAAATACCACAAAGATGAAAGCCATCTGGGAGCAAATGAATGGTGTTTGACAATCATGGATGAATGTCATCCATCCTGATTCATCCACATTCGTTGATGTTCATCCATATCTGTAGAGTCTATGGATGAATGTCCACTGTATTAAAGCGCACTCCGAAAAGACAACCTTGAATCTGCCCAGTTCCTTCACACTCTTTTCACACCGTGCCATGGTTTTAGGGTTTCTGAAGCTTTACTGCTGCAGCAATGCGCACACTTCCCTTGCAGTTGCCGTTCACTGAATTTGCGAAAGCATCCGGGATGACTGGCGTATGCGAAGGGAATTTTAATAGGGACGGGAAGCTCCACAGCAACGAGATTTGATGCATTATGTGACGGTTTTGATCAGCAGACTGCAATTTCTGGTAAGAATTTCTGCTTTTGTTTCAGTCGGGTGTTTTCTGGGGAAATGAGTTGATGAAGTCCGAGAACGGAGTTGGAAATGAATTCCGTGTATGGAAGTCGTCGTCTACTTCTAGTGGAACTCTATTTTTCGGCTTTTGTTTTGAGAAAGTCGCTGTGCAATTTGCGGTAAGGATGGTTCCCGTTTTGCTGCAGCAGCAGCAGATTTAGGGTTTCTGAGAATTCTCAAAAGGTGTGGCAAGAAGGTGTGGGAAGGTAATTTCTACTTTCCATATGAAAGTCCTACCGTTGTGTTTTGGAAATCGGGTCTTTTTTGCAATTTGTTGAATGCTTCTCTGTTTGTTTGTCAGCTCTAGGGTTTGTGAGATCTTGACGAGGAGACGAAGTGTGGCAAGGGATGTTTGTGTTGGAAAACACTACTGAAAAGGTAAGAGCAACGAGGCTCAGATGAATGAGTAGATCTTTGCTTTCTGTAGGCTGAAAAGCTGTGGTAAGGATTTCTATTTGTTTGCAACTTTAGGGATTTTGAAATTTTGAGTAGACTTGAAGTTCTGGGAAGGGGTTTTTGTGTGAAATATTTAGTGAAAGGGTGGAGCATCACGGCCTAAGAATTTCAGTGGAATTTACTCCTATCTGCACGCCACAATTTCTGGTAGGGTGTTTGTTTGGCAGCTTTTAGGGTTTGTGAAATCTTTCTTGAAAAGCCAGGAGGTTTGGGAAGCAACTTTGTATTAAGGACATAAGAAATTCAGCAGAAGTCTGCAATTTTTTTGAAAATTGCAGGGTTCATGATATGAGGCCAGAAGGTGTTGGAAGCCATTTGATTTGAAACTAAAGTGAAAACTTTTCAGAAGTATGCTGAAAGGTGGAAATCTGCCAATGTCCTTTACATGAAATATGAGCAAAGGCACCACTGAGTCCATTTTGTAATCCATACTAGTCACAAACAAGTATAAGATTTGTGAAAAGAAATTTACAAAGAGAGAGTTGAGAGGCTGTTGGTTCAGGGGAATTGTTTCAAAGTATTCCAAAATCTGTTGAATGAGAGATAGGACAGAAGGATATAGGAAGGGGAAAATTGTCTGGAACTTTTTTGGAAAAACTTTGTGTCATCATGTGTATTGCTGCATGTCCTTCACATGGAAGCAAGCAAATGTTCCAGAAATCGATAAAATTTTGAGATTGGACAGAATGTATTCTAATGTAATTTTAGTCAGCGCTTTACTGCAAAAGAGTTTTTGTGACATCTGATAGGTTTTCTCATTAGTGTATTATGCAGATAGGGGCAAAAAGATAGGGTCAAAAGACTGAAGTATGGGCGACAATAAAGATACCAGAGGAACAATAGTCAAATCAAGAGCACCCAAGAGATGGTGCTGTCACAGAGGCTCCATGAGGCTCTTAAGGGGGCGGTGGAGAGGATGACAGGGCCCCGGACTGTGTCAGCTTTCAAAGAGAAGGGTGTGCTTACACCTGACGAATTTGTTGAGGCAGGCGATAACTTGGTGTCAAAATGCCCAACTTGGTCTTGGTACTTACATCTTACACCCACTACTGTATACCTTATTTTTGCAAAGCCACTGTGGCATGGCAGTTATTTCCTACACCACTTCTTAGAAGGTGGCAATAAGTTTCCATGAACAGACTTGAACCTCTAATATCATTTGGTTTCTACAACGTGTGCATTCATAGTATGCCATTCTTTGGTTTTCTGTCAGCTTGTAGAATTTCCTGTGGTTTTTTTTGGGGGAACCATTACAATATAATAGCAGTAGAGCAATTACCCCACCAGTTATCTCTACCCAATTTCCTGAGTTTCATTGTAGTACGGTGTATGAAAGCAAGGAGTCCACTTATCAACACTATTTGTCTGATTGTTAGAGCTGGTAGATGCTCAGTGAACTTGCACAATATGGCCACCGACACAGATAGTGCTAGTCTTGACTTAAATATAAACATTGCTCCCTTTGTAATAGGAAGATAAATAAGAGTAATCATGTGGAACACTAGTTGTTGAATGTGATTTCTTTCAAGTACACTTTTTCAAAGTCTTGAGGTATATTGTGTCAGGGAAATGGGTGATCCAAGCAGTCGAAAGTCTTATCTTCCAGCAGACAAACAGTTCCTCATCACTCGAAATGGTACTGGAAACCTTTCTGATGCACCTCCTCTACACAAGACTGTGATCTTCCATCAGCCACATATGGGTTGTGAATGTGATTGCACCTCTTTTGAGATCCAGATTGTTCAATCTAGCTATGCTGCACCTCATATATATATATAGTTTGCAGCACACTTTGACAATGCTTCTGTTGTTGGGAGAAGAGAAGACTCTAAAATAGCACAACACAGTTCCATGCTTGCGCAGGGCATCAACTATGAAAGAAGAATATGAAGCTGCAGGAGATGAAGTGTTGCTTGATGATGATGATGATGGTGGTGGATGGCTAGCAACCCATGGCATTGATAGAGGTATGGAATGGTGTTGTCAACAAAAGTTTGCTGGGATGGTGAAAAAGGAAAGTACTATGCATGATGTGAATGAATTCTTGCAAATCTGTTCCTGTGATAATTGGTGGCATTCATTGTATGATTGTGTTCTGCACAACAAATCTGGTATATTATTGGAGTAGAAATATGATTGCATCAGGCTCCCATCTTGAGGTCTGGATTCTTATGCTATTCTAAAGGACAAGATTCTTTCACTGAACAGTATTCAAAATGTCCTGGAAATTTTCCACAGGGTCCTGGAGGCTTCTTAGAAGAGATGCTGATAAGGTCAAGCTTATTTGACATGCATGGATTTTTTTCTTGTTTTGTGTGGTGCAATGGATCTAGTTGGAATAATCAATGGGTATCTTCTTCTGTTGAGTGTTGAAGGTTGTGTTTGGAGGTTTTTAGTTTTCTTGACTGAGACTAATTCTAGACAGAGTGGGTGCAGTAGGAAGCTCAGGGGAAGAGTGCGTGGCATCCATGGATGTTGAAGAGCCTGTGAAGGTCAACATTAGACCTTTGATCCTACAGGATGATGAAGACTGTGATGTTCCAGACATGTTGGATTGTGAAGACTCAGACAACTTGGTGGAGAATGATGTGGTAAGGTTTCGAATGCCCCTGTAAGGGCAAGGGACATGTAGCGAAAGGAAATGCTGAAAGTAGGGCAGAGCTGTTTTGTGACTGCCTGTTGGGAGATATGACTGCATGGCATAATGTGCTCCTGTTCTGTAGTCTGATTATTAGAGCCATTCTCAGTACCCAGCTTGGAAAGTGGTCAAAGGTTTCTGGGAGCTCCTCTTCCCCCAAGTATTTCTTCTGCAGGATTTCATTTCTGTGAATGCATGAAGATGCCAAGTTTGCAGATCTCTGGAAGTGACTATGTAATCTGAAGTGTCTTTTGAGCAGGCAACCCTTCAACCATACTTTATAGCCTATGAACCTGATGATGACAACATTCTACGAACTCGCACTTATGATGTCAGCATAACGTGAGTTCTGTCTTCTCCTTTCCATTGTTATGAGTTTCTGTTCAAAGGGGATCAAATTTCTTCTTAATTACTCTATTGTGTGATGTTAGTTTGACAGTCCAAATGTTTCTGTTGTTGTCTTTATCTACTTTGCTTATTGGCCACGGGACATCAGACCAATGGTTCCATCATCTCTGTGGTGTATATTGTTAACACTGCTGAAAGTTGACTTTTTGTGCATGGGCCTAATCTGTCATTGTGGGTAGCAGATATGACAAATACTATCAAACTCCCCGAGTCTGGTTAACTGGCTATGATGAGGTCTGCAACTATTTCTAATGTACTGGCTACAAAATGATTTATATGTTCAACAGTTTATTATCCAATATAAACTGCAGATGTTGGATTTGATTTTTGGTTGCTTCAGTAGGTGTCACAAACCTCTATGTAGTCTCAGTTGTCTCCATGGAGTATCTATTTAGCATAGTCAGATAGATAGACTTTGGGATTTTCACCAGGTTGTGTGTTGGATATCCAGACTCGCCACTTACTACAACCTGATCTTGTGTTGGAAGATGTCAGTCAAGACCATGCTCGTAAAACGGTACATTATACTCTCATTCCTCTAATTTTTGGAACCAGTATGGTATCAGCATGCAACTACATGTATTTATGCAGGCAGATAGCGAGATATCAGGGTAGTGTTACTGGTGCAGAGCCTTGTTTATATTCTCATACACTTTCATGGACAGCAACTCACAATTTCAAACTGGTAAGAGTGGCAAGGTTGGCTTGAGCAATCCTGAAATTTGCACATCTGTAGGTGACTATTGAGGACCACCCACACATGGCAGGGAAGCATGCATCAGTACATCCATGCCGCCATGGTGCAGTAATGAAGAAGATTATTGATGTTCTCATGTCCCGTGGTGTGAATCCTGAAGTTGACAAGTATGTGTCAAATGCCCCTTGCCCCTTTCACTTCTCTTAGTTGATATATGTGAGCAAAGAGCATGTTGTTGGCTATGGTGCTGCATCACCCCATTGATTCCTTTGGAAATAGAGGTCACTTGTCATGGTAATGCATTCAAGAATCTCATTTCTTCATGTGCAATATTATGGCAGCAGTATTATTATTTATATGTGTGTCAGACTACTAGGTTTCATGCTATGTAGATTTTGAAAATCTACTCACAAAGTATGTATGATACTTGTTTCAGTGATGAGTTCAAAGACTGTACTACACACTACTTTTCTTTGCAATGGAGTCTGTCAAAACTTGTTTTTTTCCAGGGGAATGTGCTTTACATGGGACTCCCATTTTTTGCAGGTACCTTTTTATTTTTCTCAAGTTTGTTGCTTCTGTGATTCCAACAATCGAGTATGATTACACAATGGACTTTGATCTTGGGCACTCTTAACATACTCTTTTTTCTCTCTATTGGGTCTCTGAGTGTCTTGTCTACAGTTCTCACATTGAGTCTGCAGGACACATACAAAGTGGAAAAGCTCATGATGGGGATATAGTTTTGCAGGGCAAAAATGATTCAAATAGATGTGCATAGAGAAAGCCTTGCAATTGTTCATAAATGGCCATTTTGGGAAATTACTAAAGCTTACCGCATGGGCAACTTTGTCTTTACATTTTCCAAATGATGTGTTATCCTCATTCACTCATATGATTTTGTGGAAGATGTTTGTGTTTTGTATTTCTGTGTGGAGGATGGTTCTCTAGGTTCATGACTGTGGTTCTTAAATTTTTTTCATTAGAAGTGATTCTGATATTTAACGATTGGTTCTTGAAAATTTGAAAAAAGAAAATCAAAAAATTGTCCCGATAACCTTTGGTTCTTTACTGGTTTGTTTCATGAAAACTGCTAGTTCTTTGAGATTTTGAAATAATGGAAACCTGAGGTTCTTTGCTTCAGATTTTTTTCCAAAAATCAGAGCTGGAGATTTCTCTGAATTTTAAAATATTAGAAGAATCCAGAGTCGAGGTGTAATGGACAAATCCTATGTTTGGCTTTTAGTCTGACATAAGTAAGCACGTTGTTGCCAGTTGGTGTAAACATGAAGAAAACACCGAACATGTGTGGTGTTGGAGCACCACATCTTCCTTGCCAGTCAGTGGGAGAAAGCCAAAGAAAGGTCCCTTCATATGTGAGTTTTGCAAGTAAGCTTAACAAACTCATGAGCTTTCTTAAATGTATTTGATACATTAAGTTTTGGGTTTGTTGTAAAGTATATACTATTTATGCTCATTTCACCTTTTTTGTTTGTGGTTCTTCAAAGTTGTGGTGTTGAGGGGTTGAGAGATGAAGGCAACCCTAATTTTAAATATTTCTCTCCCACACTTCAAGGAGTAAGTTAGGTGTAAGATCCTCTCATCTTTTTTGAAGAGAGATATTCATGGATACAAAGGTGCCTTCCAAATAGGCTAGGAGATTACTCTAAATGCTTTTAGAGAAACAAGAAGTTGTTCAAATTGGGCTTCTCTCCTCTCCAAGAATAGAACCTTGGCAATCTACCTCTCAATAGAATATTACTTACTTGGCTAAAAGCATATCTATTATACAACCATATTAAACCTTGCACAATTTTAGCCTTTTGGAGTACCAAATAATATGGTATCTTTTTAATTTGTAGCTTAATATAGATAGGCTTTGTTTTCTCTAGAAGCAAAATCACCCAAAGAATTTGTCAATTCTAGAACCTAAAAAATGATGGAGCTACTAAAATGCTGGTGGTCTTGACTCTCAACTAGTGTTGGGTGGGTAAATATTTGATCATTTATCTTTTATATACCTTATGGGTACAAGAGGGTAAATGTAGGGCTTAATAGATTTACACAAGTATGGCATATTTCAAAGTGAACAAAAGACAAGTATTGCCATTGGCATTCCAAAAATGAACAATGAACATCCTACAAAAAAATAAATAAAGAAAATGTAATCAAATCAATCAATAGTGTTAAAAATGTATTTGAAGCATTTTTATAATGGGAAAATAATAAAATTTAAAGAGGATATGTTGTGCAATAGTTTTTTCCAAGGTAATTTATGCAATGAATAAAAATGAATTGAAAAAAGAAAATATACATTCAATAGTTAGTCAAGGTAATTCAAACAAATTTGTTAAAAATCACTACTTTTTTGTTTTGAGAAAAAAGTTGGTGAAATTTTTTAGTTTTTTTTTTTCCCCTAGTATAAATCTAAATAATTTTGAATTTTTTCAAAAAAATTCCAAATTCTCAATATCACAAAAATCTTGAAACCCCCCTTGACAATCACATGCACTACTTGTAATTGACATTTGATCAAAATAGTCCCAAGCAAGAGGAGGGAGCTACAAACATATTATAATAACCCCATAATAATCTAAAGTGTAAAAAATTAAATTTTTTTGCCTAAGTAGAGAGTTGTAAGGGGCTTGAAGCTCAATTTTTTAGGTAAATTTATTTAAAAAAAAAAAAAAAGAAAAGTTGAGAAATGAAAAATCTCCATCATTGAAAATGCAACTATTCTAATTAAGAGCTCCCTTCAAAATTTTGATGTTTTTGACGAATTTGATGGAGCTACCATGATTCATTGATGGTAAAATTCAAGGGTAAATAAATAGAATGCATCCATATGATTTTGGTGAAAAATAACATTGTTCCATTTTTTTTACTTGGGAAGAAAGAGACACAAATTGTCAAAAATGCACATCCAAAATGAGTATGTAATATTTACACATAATCAAAGAAAACAATTTTTTTTCTAACAATTTTTGAACACCTTGATTCTTCCCAACTCTTTGACACTCCACTTTAAGTTGCACAAGCAAATAGCAAAAAAAGGGATGTTGACATTCCTAGATCTTCACTTCAAGTTGCTCGAGAGCTTGAGAAATACAAATACAACATCAAAAGGGTGAGAGAGAGAAGAAATGACATGAACCCTACAATATACACATATCGAAATTTGGCTAAGAGGAATTGATGTAGAAATAATAAGGGGCAACTATCCATATGAAGTTTAAATGTTAAGTTATATAACCCACTAATTAATTGAATGTCGATTATTATCATAAATCCCAATTAAAGCCTAAGATTGGTTAAGGAGTCTCAAAATATGAATGTGGGTAACTGATTTAATCATGCCTCTATATCAAATTTTTTTGGGGTTGTCACTTGCCTTTTTGTTACCATGAGGTTTTATATCACTATGAAATGTAAAAAATAAAATTCATATGGCTAATTTTAAAAACTATTGTGTTTGCTAAAAATACAAATAATTAGCTTCAATTCCTTTAAATTTTTATAAAATGAGATTCTTAAAAAAGTGATTTGAAAAAATATGCAAGAATTCATTGAAATAAAACACATCAATTTTAGTTTAAAATAAACTAAAATTTTAATATAAAATTCTTTTTGACATATAAATATTTTAAATTAATATGATTGTTATTTTAAAAACTTCAATAAAGCTTTGATGAAAATTTAAAATCATAATGAAATTAATTTTTAATTGATTAATTTGTTTGTATTATTTTTGTCATTTATATTATAAAAAAATTATTATTGCCCTTAGATAGTAGGCATGCATGTATGATTTTAAGTTTTACCAAGCATGTATGAGACAATCACAACTAGTTTTTATTATTGGTTGTGAGGGGGTTTTTGTGTAAGGTGAAAATGAAAAACTCTTGGGTTAGGGCATTCCCCCAATGCAGAGAGGCTATATAAAACCATATAAGTGTATTTATTTTACACTTACATTGTTTTACAAGGCTCTATAAAATCATATGTAAACATATTTATTTTTACATTCATATTATTTTACAGGACATAAGGTAGATTTATATAGTTTTACACTTACACACACAACACTGAAAATTTCTTTCAAACTCTTAAAAGAATAAGTATAATATCATTCCTCTTTTGTGTAGGAATGGACATTTTATGAATGAATATATATAGAGCCCACCAAATTTACACTAAGAAACAAATTTCTGGGAGTGCTTGCTTTTAGAGGAGAACAAAATGTTCATGCCAAAAGTGCTAATGCCTACTTTGAACAATAAGACTATGAGAGTTCAAAAAAAAAAATTAAAAAAAATAATAAAAAATTCCTGTGCTAGCCTAGTGATGAACTTCATGGTTGCAAACAAATTCCTCTTTTGACTGGTTGCTGGCTTGAACTTGTTTGCTGGCTACAAATGAGGGGCAGAGCCATTACACAAAAAGAATGTGTTTTGTGTCACCCTTGATGATGATCCCAGGTGATGCAGGTGGTGGGGATGCTGGTGATGATTTCCATATCCACACACACACACATAGAAAGAGAGAGAGAGAGAGAAATATATATATGTGTGTGTGTGTGTGTACTAGAAGGAAGTGTTTCTTCTTGACATGTCCACTATATGTAACTCTCTGAAGAGTTCATCTTCTGTGCTGATGATGATGAACTTCATGGTGGACACATTTCCGATTTTAGCTGTTGCTGGTTTGAACTTGTTTGCTATAATAAGGGGGGTGCACAACCATGACACCATGAGTCCCTTGTTTTGGCCCATTGTTGAATGATCCCAGATGATGCTGGTGGTGATGATTCTGATGATTTCCATATCCACAGACACACACAGAGATGAGTGAGAGAGAGAGAGAGAGAGAGAGTGTTTTTGTGAGAGAGAAAGAGAATCATCATTTGGAGCATGCTTGTTGTGATGGGTGTTTTGCTTTTTGTGTGGGAGGATGGAGGAAAGAGGGGAGAGCACTAGGAAGGAAATGTAGCTTGGATCCTTGATACTTCTTCCACTACCCTTTGGGCGCAAGTTTTGTTTCAAGCTGACTTCAGGTTGAGACTATTTGAGAAGCTCTTCCATTCTGTTCTTGTTCTTGTTCCGGCCTGTTTGAGGGTTTTCTTTTTTCTCCTTCCAATAGTTTGCTTGCTTGGTTGCTTTTGTCTTCTCCTTCATGAATTTTGTTTTGTTGTAGTTACTAGTTTTGTGTGTTGAAGAGCAGAAGAAGCTGCATTTTAAGTGGTGGGGGAAAAAAAAAGTGGGTATGGGTGATATCGGCCCTGGAAGTTCTGGTCGTGGAGATGCTCACAAAGTACCTGGGTACCCATTGAAGAGACCACATACAACTGCAGTCCATTTGGGGAATGGTGGTGGTGGTGGTGGTGGTGGTGAGAGAGATGGGAATGGGAATGGGTATGCCATGGGAGTGAAGAACAGGGGACATGGCAACAGAGGCAGCAGCAATGGTGGTGGAAGAGTGGGTGGTGGTGCCATGATGGTGGGAAAGAGCAGCAGCAGCAACAAGTCCTTGGTGTACCAAATCCTCATCATGTTTGTTTTGACTTTTCTGGTGATGGAGACAGTGATGCAAGGCTCCATTCTCATGCTCATTCGCCACCTTGATCTCTCAGCCAATTCTCCTGACCTCTTTGTCTCTCATGCTGTTGTTGTGCATTCTTCAACAAAGGATGTGTATGGGTATGACGTGAAATTTGTTCCCCGCATTGTCACCATGGATCGGCTCTTGCTGTCCAGAGAGAGAGGAAGACCTAGCTTGACTGAATTGCGGAATGAGCAGAGGCCTTCTGCTGTTCGGCCTCTTCATCTTGCCCTGGTATCTCTCTGACTCTCTTTCAATCTCAGTGGAATTTGAAATCAATCTGCTGCTTGAGAAAACCCTAAATCTCATTCATTCATTATTGCTTCACAAATCAAACACTTCTCACATGTGCACGAGCAACAACCATATTCGAATGCAGATTGCAGGGTGTTTTGTTCCTCAGAACACATACTGATGGGTGCTGCCGGGCATCTCCTGAATGAATCTCTGCTGAGAGATTTTATTTTTTGGGTGTTTGGAATGATGCAGGTATGTCCAAATTTGTTACAAAGTTCTCACTCTTTGTACTTTATATCAATTGCAAAGGCATTGCAAGTGCTCGGATACACTCTTGAGGTAAAAGGGTTTTTCCTCTTGGTGTGCAATTTTCATTTTCAGCTGCATTCATGCAAAGTTTCAATTTGCAGCATTTTAGTGTTTTGTGGTGGATGTGGTTGGGGGTTAACAAGACTTGTTGCTGCCAGATACAAAACCCTGTAGAGTTTATTAGTAGCTGAGATGTTGTCTGTATAGCACTCTTATCTTCTTTGCTGCTACAACATGTGTTTTACTTCAGTGCTGGAACAAAAGAAAGTGACAGCTGGAGATGTCCCCGGATGTCGTCTACCATGTTGGCTTATTTTGTCTACAGCTTTTTACAATGGAGGACGGGGACATGCGAAGTATTTGGGAAGCTTTGGGAGTGCCTGTAACTGAGTTACAAGTGGATCAACAGTACAGTGCAATTGTAGACTGGTTGAAGTAAGTTTACTGGGCACAAATTGCACTACCCATTTAGTAGATGGGTTTGCAAATGCTGTAAATTAGTCAGCTAAGGTAGGTTTTGAGCATTCCTGGAAGGAAAAGAAATTCACCCTTGTAGGTTTACCTTCGTCAATGCTAACCCATGCAAATTGTTGTTTTGTTCTCATCCTAAATATCATTTCCTCTTGCAGTTATGATGGCATCATTGCAATGTCTCTCAACATGAAGTGCGTCTTATCCAGGTGGGTAGGTCCTTTTTTGCAGTTCAGTAGACTTGTTTTTATTGAGATTCCATACTAGTCATGTTTCCATCACAACCTCAAGCTACATAAATTTAGCATTTTTCATGGCACTCTTTTGATTCACATTCCTGAGTTTCCAGAGATCCAGTTGCTAATGGCCATGATATTTTATCCAGCCTTGCACAGGAACCATTCAGAGCAGTACCAGTAATCTGGGTGGTGTTTGATGATGCATTGGGTCTCCGTCTGGAAATGTACAAGTCAGCTGATGCCAAGGGTCTTATCCATGACTGGAAATCAAGCTTCAGACGAGCAGATGTTGTTGTTTTTCCAAATTATGAGCTTCCGGTAATGTGTGTTCCAATCACTTCTTCTCCTTGGATCTCTCGTATAAAGAATTCCCCCACATCTGTAATGTTGCTTGCTTTATCTGTCAGGTTTACTATCACTCCTTCAGCTACACGCTCATTTCATGATGTTTAGGCCTCTTAATCCAAAGTGTCCGGAGCTTCTCAAAGCCTTCAAGTTATCCTCTGAAGATCATGTTCTTAAAGTTCTTCTTGTTTCTCTCATTTTTCTTCTCAACTCAGTTTGCACTCTCAGTTTGCAAGCAGTATTGTTGCCTACTGACCACAGGCTTCTAGATTTTGTTTCTCACAGATGATCTACACTACTCTGGACACTGGGAATTTTTTTGTGATTCCTGGATCACCTTTGGAGGTCTGGGAGTCAGAGCAGTACATGATGAGACATTCTTGGAAGAGCTTGCGTACACAGGCAGGATTGGAGCCTGATTGCTTTGTCATTGTTATGGTGGGGAGCCCTGTCCTCTACCATGGCATGTGGAGAGAACATGCAATTGTGATACGAGCAGTGGCCAGAGCACTGTCAATATTGGAAGCTTCGCTGAACAAAGAATCCAGTCCTGTGCATTTGTTGGTCTACAGTTCTGGCAACACATCGAGTGCTTATGGTGAGGCTTTGCAGGTAATCATCCTAACAAAGTAGATTGATCAGAAGTGAGCGATGGTCTAGAATGTGAAGACAGGAAGAAATTCAAGCATGATAATAATTGTTGTGTGATACCAGGTAATGGCACAATACCTGGGTTTATCAAATGGGACCGTTCAGTATGTGGGTGCTGGTGGAGACATGACTGGAACTCTTTGGATGTCAGATGTCATCATCTATGCTTCTCTCAGAGATGAGCAGACTTTTCCAGCAATTGTTACCCGTGCCATGAGTCTTCAACGGCCAGTCATTGCACCAAACCGCACTGCTTTCCGGCAACATGTGAGTGAGTCTCTCCCATTTTGGTGGTCATGTTCTGTCTGTTGGTTTATGGTTGACAGTTTATGGTTTAGGGTAAACCCTAAACCCTTCTTGACTACTGGTTTTGGTCTATTTTTTCCCATCAACTGCTTCTATTGATGTTTGATTCTCTGGCTGGTTTTTTGTTTCAGATTGTAGATGGCGTAAATGGCCTGCTTTTCCCGGTGGGAGACCATCTCAAGTTGAGTGAAGCTATCATCCGAGTGAAATTAAGCCCAGACACTTCAGTGATGGCATCAGCTGGCCAGTCCAGTGCTAAGAATTTGCTTGCTACCAATGTGAACTTAGGTTATGGTGCACTGTTGGAAAGCATTCTTGAGTTTCCAGCAGAGGTTGAGCTTCCACAATCGCCCTCAGAGGTAGTGGAATTGCTAAACAGAGGTTGGTGCTGGGATCTCATCTTCCCATCTTATGCACCCCGGGTTTTGCACCCTAAAGGTTCCATCCATTCCAAGGTGGAGGATTCCCAGGTTGAGGATGTTGGGGGTTCTCACCTTGTGGCAGTCTTGGAGGATCTCTGGGCTCTACACAAAAGTGGCACTGCAGTAGCAAATCTAACATATGTGCCCATGGCCCTTCCTGCTCAGATTTGTCAGATTGACCCGCTTGATGGTTTCAGTTTGGCAGAAGCAAGGATAAGAGAGCCAGACATTGAAGCCCAGCTCATTGAGAAGGAAGAGGTAAAAAGTCTCAGCTCTTTTGAACAGACTTATGCTCTCAGTGAGAGTGCCACCACAGAAAGGGGATCAATGTTTAGTTGGAAAGAAAGTTGGGGTCTTGCAGTGTATGTTACTACTGATCTCTGTTCTAAATTGTTTTACAGCTCAGTGAAAGGATAGAACAGCCACAGTCATCATGGGAAGATGTCACAAAGTTTGTTAGGAAGGCAGAGGTACACATTGATGATCTGCGTGAACGTGATGAGGGGGAGCTTGTGCGTTCAGGACAACCCTTGTGTATTTATGAGCCTTACCATGGGTCAGGTGCTTGGCCATTCCTCCACCGAGAGATTCCTCTGTATCGCGGCATTAGTTTGGTACGTATACCTGATTACAGGTGCTAGTTTGTTGCCACACAGTTTTATACATCGGTTAAGAGAATGTATTGTAGGAAAATATGTTGTTTTACCAAATGGGTGATGGATTGCAGTCAACTGCAGGCAAGCGGCCAGGGGATGATGATGTGGATGCACAATCACGGCTGCCTGCCCTCCTCAATGGCTCTTACTACCGGGATGCTCTGTGTGAATATAGTGCCCTTTTTGCAATTGCAAAACAAATTGATCATGTGCACAAGAATGCATGGATTGGTTTCCAGCCTTGGTGGGCTACAAGCAGAAATGTAGGGTGATTTTTTCCATTGGCCAAAGTTCTTTTCCAAACTGGCTTATAAATTTTTTATCAGGCACCTACCAATGCAAGATTTCACTGCACAAACTGAACTTAACTTTGGTTCAGGAGTTTCTCCCTTTAAAAGTATGGTAGTGGTTGTTCTGGTATTGAAATTTTGTCTTATAGTGTCTACGCACTTGGCAAACTTGAAAGCATACTCTTCTTGTTTTGTTCAAGGTTGTTGACAACATGCACATGGTGTACATGTAGGTTGCATTGTCAGTTGAAGCTGAAGCAGCCTTGAATGGAGTGGCAACAACAGGGCAAGATGGTGACACTCTGTACTTCTGGGCTCACTTAGATAGCCATACTGGAGGATTAGCTCCACACTCTCCCATGCAAGGACCTCAAGACTTTTGGGCCACCTGCGATGCAAACAATGCTGGACATTGCAGGCATAACTCAAAACCCCTCAAAACCACTCCTGGTTTTAGCTTGTGAATGTGATGAGTTTGCTGACCATGTACCCATAACACTTGCCCTGGTTTGTGGGATATATGATTCAGAACCTTTTCTTTTCCTCCTCCTTGCCACCGCTTTATTCTCTTTCTCCACAGGGTTTGAGAGATGCAGAAAGACTCAAAAAAATTTGATCCATATTTTTTGGGTTAAGCAGGGAGGCTTTTGTCCGGGCGTGGAGGCAAATGTATGGGTTGCCTTCAAATTGGACAGATCTGCCACCCATGCCAACTGATGGTGGCACCTGGTCAGCCTTACATTGCTGGGCATTGCCGACATCCTCATTTGTGGAACTTGTGCTTTTTGCTAGGTACACCCTTGTCTCACCATACTGGATCTTTTAATATTTTTAATTTGGGTTTAGGGTGCAATCTGTCTGTCTCTCACAGGCTTCTTTTTTCATGTGAACAGGTTTGTCTTCCAGTGTAGAGATCAGTCTTGCTCTTAACATTTGCAAACATGTCATTTTGTTTGGGTGGATGGACAGGATGTTTGTGGATGCCCTTGATTTTCAAAATTATGAGGAGCATCATGATCATGAGCATTGCTGCTTTGCCAGATCTAAGCGTGAGGTAATCTTAACAATTCAAAACAGACCCAATGGAAGCAATTGCCTCTTTTCACGACCTGCACTCATAAGATACTTGATCAGATGTCTCAGAATGTGATTCTTCTCTCTGCAAAGTTGAATTGTTTCTGGGGTAATATTTTACTGTAAACGAAAGTCTTGGGCATTTTTGGTTGCTCTTTCAAAGGACGAGAAGTATAAGAAACCTCTTTAGCCAAAAGAAATCTGGTTCAGTTTTAGCCCCCACGAGAAGTTATGTGATTGTTGTGTTTTCAGGGCAAACATTGCTATTGCCAGCTGCTGGACGGACTCATCAACGTGTGGGCGTATCACAGTGCTCGGCACATGATCTATATGGATCCTCAAACAGGGCTGATGCAAGAACAACACAGGCTTGAATCACGGCAAGGCAAAATGTGGTTGAAATTTTTCAGGTTAAGCACATTGAAGATGATGGATGAAGACCTTGCAGAGGCGGCAGATGATCATGACAACCCTAAGGAGCAATGGCTTTGGCCAATGACAGGCGAGGTCTATTGGCAAGGCGTTCCTGAACGCGAAAGACAAGAGCGCTGGAGGTTGAAGCAGGAAAAGAAGCGAATCCATGAGGAAAAGTTGGCTCGTCTTCGCTTCCGTAAGCAAAAGACAATTGGCAAGGCTACAAGGCGCAACCCCAAAGCTGCAGATCTACCAGCTCATTTGTCTGTCAGTGAAGTGCAACAAACCTCCATGTGACCAATCCTCTTGATGTGCATCTGATATTTTTGCTGAGACTGAAGATTTCTTTTGAGTTTTCCCCTTTCATCTGTTATTTCACACATTGTGAAATTTGTGGGTCATTCATTTCAGAGTTTTCCTGGTTCATCAAGTTCACTTCCTGTAAGCCTTGTACAGAGATTCCTTGGTTTTTTTTTTCCCTAACAATCTTGAAGGGACACTGCATTGAAATCCCATATCACCAACCCCAATTTTGTATAGTATTGTTGAGCAAATTGCATCAGGTAATTTCATTACAAAGAAGTGTTGTGATTTCCAAGTGGGGCCTCAACTTTGGGCCAACCAATTCTCTGTTAAATTCTTTGTTCTTTCAATTTTGTTGGGAGATTTCTCTATGCTCATGTGAGTTATTTTGATTTTGTTGGGTCTTCATCTGATCAAAAGATACCATGATGAAAGTCTACATAAAAGATCATTCACAAACGTATGTTCCAAATCCAACAAATGATTGGAGTTTGTGAAAGGAAATTACAAATTACAAATTCATGTAATGAATTGCAACCTCCATCATGGAAGATGAACTAACAAAACTAAAATAGACCTTAACATCATGTGTTGCCCCAAAAAAATTTCAATTGATCTTAAATGTTAACAATGTGCAAGCTTTTTTTTTCTTTTTTCTTTTTTTTTTAATAACTTTTTAAAATTTTCCAATTTTCATTTTCATTTCTTTTACTAACACTCATATAAATTACCATATTGTCCAAAGAATTATTGTGTAGGGTCTCTTATTGTTTACATGGCAAACATGAAGCCACCACACAAAGTGGGTGGAATTCATACCCACCTTGCAAATAAATGATTCCATGTTCAATTCATCATTAGGCCATGTCAAATGCTATAAGTACTATATACCGAACCCATTTACCAAAAAGGGTACTCATTTCAATTTTTGTTTGAAATTTATTTTTATTCTAGGCTAGAATGTTGTAAAAAATATTTGCATAAATAAACCTGTAATGAAAAAATTAATAATTATGAAATTATTAAAGCAAAATCCACACGTGAATCCAAAAAGATGAGCATTGAGTGAATTCATGTGCAAATAGAATAAGATGAACCATTGAATGAATTCATTTGTGAACCAAAAGAAACAAGATCGACATCAAATGAATCCATGAAAAACAAGGCATGCAAAATAGGAAGCCTCAAATATAAGGGTTTTTAATTGACAACATTATTTCGAATAACTTTTAAAATTGTAACCAATAGACTAAATGGGATTATTTACTAGAGAGGAGTACAAGGAACCCTTAGACGGAAATTTTCAAAACTTTCGGGAATCAAGGTTCAAAATGTCAGAACCAAGGTTTTGGGTTTTTTCACGTCGGGTAAAGGAGTAAATACCTGGACTGATAACCTGAGGGTACACACGGCTGATTCTGATACCCGCACAACGTCGGTCGAGATCATTGCGTGTTCGAGGTGGCTGGAGTGGCATGACCACGGGTGTTCGAAGGTCACAGGTACCACTAGTACCTTATAACCTTGAATTTGTTATGTTTCAAAATGCATATATGGCTTTTAACTTGCACAACCAATAATTGTTCGATGGTCAAGTTTATATTGAATTCATTCAACCTTAAAATTGCCATTATTATCATGAAAAAAAAAAAGCTTGGATATCCTTTGGTTGAGACTAGAGAGTATTATAGTACTTTTTCAGGTTCAACAATTATTGAGTGTTGAACAATTATTTTATTTTTCAAAATCCACTTTAACAATAAAATAAAATAATTACATTTCGACAACAAATATACACAATTTTTCAGACTTTAATCCTTTAATATAATGAGACCTTTTACAACATATTTGATTATTTCTTTTTGCAAAAATGAAGAGAGATAATGTTCCACCCAAATTATAGGATAAAAAAATGTTATCAATTGTTGTATTAGATTGGAACAAATTTTTAAGTAAGGCTCAAAGAAAGGTAAAATGGTTGTAAGATGGGCTTAGACTCTTAGGGTTAAGTTTGGCAACACACATACAATTCATTAATATATTATGTGGGATCTTTTTTGTTTTATGTTTTGGAGATGCTATTGCATTTAATAATTTGAGATAGGTTTGAATAAACCAAGATGGATTATTTCTTAATACGTAAAAGTATTTAAACCAAAACATCAATATTGATACCCTTTACTAGGCAAGCCTTATTGTAGACTTATGGACATATTATTAGTATGTAATTGGTTTTTCAAAGTAATTTCCATGAAAATTGTGTTCCAAAGTATCACAAAAATGCATATTCTATGCATTTAAGCTTTAAATAACATACTATGGAAATATATTTTATGTGTTTCTTATGATTCCTTCAAATAAAGTTTTAGGGACCCTCTACCATGGAACATTGTGAAGGGATCATTCATATAGGTAGTGCATAAGATGTGAAAGTGTAACTATTTGTACACACTCCCCAATGCCCAAGGTGTTATTGAGAAAATCAATTTTATTGGCCTTGCCTTGGTAGGCAAGGATATTGTGTTTAGATTCATTATAGAGTATTATAGTAGCTTAAGGGATTTTGGCCCCTACTAGGTAATAATAATAGGTCTATTTTTATACGAAGATTTTTGAAAGATAATAATATTTTGGCTTGTGTTGAAACTTGAGATTAGTTAGAGTTATAATATCTTGGAGGATTTTGGTTTTTTTTAGAGTTTTTTTTAAAAAAATTTGAAGATTATATTTTTGCATGGTGAAATATTTGAGTTTCCATAATTCTTCTTTTGCCTTAAGATACTTTTTAATGTAAATAGCAAGGCCACAATGTGACACACCCCCTTGTTTTCTAGTGGGAGCACTCAAGGATGTGTGAGAATCATGAAGTTCCATCTCCAAGATGAGCCATAGGAGGCTTGCATTTCATGCTTTAAAAATTAAAAAATTCTTTTTTGGCTAATTTTCACCAATTGCCAAATTTTTAAAAAAAAGAAATTTCAAGAAAAAAGATATCCATGAGGTTTTCAGGTCCACTACTTTGAAAAAACAAAAAACAAAAATATCCAAGCTTTTATTAGGTTATAGTATTATTCTAGTATCCCAAAAGGAGGATTGCACCCAACCTTTTTGGAATGGCAATCATTCATTTCACCAACCTCCATATCTTATATCAACATAGGATTTTGCAAAATTGACGTAGCTTGGGATATAACACAAATGACATAGATTTTTGCAAAATTGACATAGCCTAAGATATAACACAAGTGATATAGGTTTTTGCAAAATTGACATAGCCTAAGATATCACACAAGTGTCATAGGATTTTGCAGAATTGACGTAGCTTGGGATATAACACAAGTGACAAAGGTTTTTGCAAAATTGATGTAGCCTTGGGATGTAACACAAGTAACATAAGTATTTGCAAAATTGACATAGCTTGGGATATAGCACAAGTGACATAGGTTTTTGCAAAATTGATGTAGCCTTGGGATGTAACACAAGTAACATAAGTATTTGCAAAATTGACATAGCTTGGGATATAACACAAGTGACATAGGCTTTTGCAAAATTGACGTAGCTTGGGATATAATAATACAAATGACATAGGTTTTTGCAAAATTGGCATAGCCTTGGGATGTAGCACAAGCGACATAGGTTTTTGCAAAATTGATGTAGCCTTGGGGATAGAGCACAAGTGACACAAGTTTTTGCAAAGTGGCATATTGCACGAGCTTGGCTTTTTGCATGTCGTCCACAAATTGGAAGAGTGTTTGGGAAACTCTTGTGACACCAAGTAAGATCAAACATGTAAAGGCACAAACAAAAAAGCACTTGACAGGTGGTAAAGAAAAGCCTGAGCTCAAGACTTCATGACATGTGTCTCGCACATTGACAAACATACATAGTTTTGATGAACATGTCCTACCAAAAAGGAAAAATCTTTTATAATATAAACGGTTGGTTGTTGAGATGGAGAGTTTTTGACAAACTATAATATAAACAATTGATTGTCGAGATGGAAAGTTTTTGCCATTAGTTTGTGTTAATTTGGCATCCTTTAAATTTTCTCTTGTTTTTAAATAAAATTATTTAAATTTATAAATAAATTTTAATTTTAAAATTTACAATTTTTTGAATAATCAACCATGTGTTTATAAAATAAAATTTTGCAAGATTTTGATGAAAAAAGCTTGCACCAAACCAATGTACGAAATGTGCACACACCTACTATCACTCCTTCGACATAACAAGCTTATTCATTTCTCAAATTCTACCTCAACAAAGAAGATTTTGAGAAAAGTTTTGTGTCCCAAAAAAAATGGAGAGGGGGGTAGGTGGGAGGGGGGCACCCAATTCTTGTCAATTAGGGCTCCTCCTTTGAGCCTTCAAAAGAGTTCACCAAAATTCATATTACATATGATATCTAAATCCGCACACTTTTGTCATGGATTATACCTAATATACATCAAGTTAGTTTTCTTTTTAGGGATAATTTCTCCTCCACCTACAACCCTAAAACCCTAAACCCTAATGCAAGCCTAATACAACCCATCTCTTTACCTGTGTTGAACTTATTTTTTTTTTTTTTTTTTTTTCATTTATTTTTGT
>Ga0116231_10001892_pt1 | contig 43560 bp, 37 predicted proteins | sample S1TSphgellanicum_2_FD_89695 | JGI IMG/M metagenome (GOLD analysis project Ga0116231, IMG submission 89695) | Host-associated microbial communities from peat moss isolated from Minnesota, USA - S1T2_Fd - Sphagnum magellanicum MG | ecosystem: Host-associated > Plants > Peat moss > Unclassified... | reverse complement strand
TGCATTGATTGCATACCGAGCCTTCCTCAGTGCCTGCCTGAAATTTTTATTATGGGCCAATACCCCTTCATAACAGATGGATACCTATCGTGCTATAAATAGGGCAGAATGGGTAATTCCCTGAAATAATGGAGTTTTGCAATTTAAGAAGGGCCCGCGCCCTCCCCCTCTTTGCCTTGGATGGATGGAAGGACGGATGGATGATGAGATGAACGACGGGACGGACGGATGGAAAGGACGACCACCCAAGGATATTATATAAGTAGACTAGTGGGTACCTGTGACCTTCGGGCACTGTGAAGTTCTTCGGTTTTTTAAAACTTGGTTTTGACAACCTTGGTAAAGCAAAAGTAAAGATTTTATAACAAAATTGACAATAAATAACAAAAATTCTGCAAAATACATTTGTTGTGAACCAAAATGTGTAAGAAACATCACTTGGTGCATTTTGCTTGGAATTTCACACGAAGTGGGATTTAGTAGTCTATGTGGTGACCACCTATCATGTTCTTCGCTTTCCGGATGAACCGGAAGTAGTTCCAGTTCTTGTCGTGCCTCCCGTCTTTGTGCCATAGCCACCAGCTCCAGGACCTCTTCCAGCACCATAACCCCCAGTTCCAAGACCTCTTCCAGCACCATAACCTTCGGCTCCAGGACCTCCTCCCGCACCATAACCCCCGGTTCCAGTACCTCCTCTGACACCATAACCCCCAGCTCCAGTAGCTCTTCCGGCACCATATCCACCACCAGCTGTTGCTACAGTGTTTGGACAAGCTCCAATACCATATCTAGCTCTAGGTGCTGTAGGTAGGTCCTCTGTAGGTTTTAGCCATTAACCGAGGCAACTTGTCGCCGTTAGGATTACCCAAGACAGTCCTTAAAAACTCCTCGCCACTCAACTTACGACACCCACATGGGCCTGCATTTGTGTGTAATGTGGACAGAGGACATGTGGGATGCATGGAGAGGTGCATGCCAATCAACTGTCCCAAATATAGAGGAAGAGGCATGCTCATCATTTTCAAATCACTTATCTGCAAGTCACAGTACCCAATGGCGTCTTGTTTCTCTCACCACTCTCGGTCCATTAGGGAATTGAAAAAAAAAAAAAAAATTGTTGTAAAGCAGTGCTTTTTTTTTTTTAGCCCAGATTTCTACTGTTTAAAAACTCTGGCTACCAATGCAAAGCAGTCTTTTTTTTATTGGCGATTTATCGCCAAATTACGAAGTGTGACAATGACCTTGCGAAATTAACTAATGAGAGATTGTAAGGGCGTTGTCAGCTGAGTACCTTTTTCACTGATCTTGTAGCCAGTACCTCATATTGGGTCATGTTGCAAATATTGTTGCAGCCATTAAGTGCACCACATTTCTTGTCTCAATATTTCTCTTATTGCCATAAGTGCACCATATTTTCATTAATGATCACGGCCTGTCCGATATTCTACATTTCCATTAAAAAAAACTCTGAAACAAAGGGAAAAGGAGACTGATTTCCATGTAAAGTAGCCTAAAAGGTGAATGGAAATTGTGTTTTTTTGGGGAAGGTGTCATCACATTTATGTGTACTGGCTGCAATTTTAAGAGTTGCTTGAAAATAATGATGTCAACTTGTGAAAACGTGTATGAAGCTGCCTAGGGATGCTCTCCACCCTACCTCTATCAGCAAACTAAAAAACAAAAACGTGCGAAGGTCATACGTAAATCCCCTGGTTTCTTTAAACTTGGTTCATGTTTTAGTTTGTTTTAGAAACTGGCCGTCATCGAGATGGATGAGGGGAGGGATGATGACGAATGACGATGGGACAGATGGATGGAAAGGACGACCGCCGCAAGCCGACAAAACCACTGATATTATATATAGAGATATAATTGAAAGAATTTAGTTGAAAAATTTGCTAAATATTTTCGGCATTAACAATGTTTTCAAGTTGAACGCCTAACTATGTTGGTAAACAATGTGAAGCATGTTTCAACTAAGGGATCATTTTTAGAATATTTTTAGCATCTACGGTTCTCTAGTTGGCATGAAGTCAAAACATTGTTTAGTGTTCAACTATTTTGGTGACACCATCAACACACATGTATATATGGATGATAAAATGTATTAAAGGATGGATGAAATGTAATTTTGTTTGAAATTTTGTTACAATTACTTTTCTCCACTAAATTAAACAACTAGTAGGAGATTTCAATTTTATACATATAATATTTTAAGATATATTTGAAATTATTATAAATTTAAATTACATGTAAACTTTACTTGTATAAATGAATGGTTTTTTTGTGCAAGTAAATGTTAAATTTTAATTTCAAAATAAAGTTTAAGGATATACACTTTGCATTTTTCTTTCACCGGTAGCATATGTACCTCCAAGTATAATCACTTCATAAAATTGGGAGTAGAGCGATAGAAAGTCACTTCATAATATGTGCAAAGGCATATTAAAATAAAAGTTGAAAAACATTTCATTGAATAGGTTCACTATTGTATTTTTGGTTAATTAATTGTTTTTATATAATGAAAATATTGAAATGCCATAACCAATTAATAAATTGCATGGATGTTCATAATATTTTTTATTAATATTTTTCACTATTAATAAAACGTATGGCCATACATGATATTTCATTTAAGATGGATTAAACTATTTATGTTAGGTTTTTAGTTTAGGTTATTTAATTTAAATCCTTTAATTCAAATGGTTGAAACTAGGTTTTTTATTGAAATTTTGTAACCCAAGTGACTTATGCTAAACTTTTAAAATCTTGTTTTTTTTCACATGACATCACATTATTACATAAAAAATATATTGTCAAAATTTTAGGTTGTTTATAAGTGATTAATATTTAAAAAATCTAGAATAGGTAGTCACATGGTAATGAGAAATTAATTTTAAAAATTATAATTTATATTAAAAAATAAATGTGAACTATTAGATTTTTTTTTCATAATTATAGATCAATTAGTATTATAAAAATTGATGAACTTGATAATTTGATTTTTTGAAATCATGATCATTTCATCTATGACTATAGTTATAAAAATGATATTGAATGGCATAAATGATAACAATCACAGTTATAAAAAGATGAGAAATCAAAATTTGAATTAATTATGTAATTGTTGATGCATATTTAATAAAACTTTATAATCATCGATGAAAGTATAGATGCCACCTTTTTGGGTATTGAAAATAAATGATAAAATGTTTTCATGTTTTTTTTTCTTTTTGGTTTGAGATATACATAATCACTATACATATCCTTGTAAATTTTCTATGTAATTATTTGATCAAATCATAAAATTTCACTAATCTATAATATATATTTTTATTTCAAAAAACATTTGGTCATAAACTTAATAATATGTGAATGATAACATCAAAGTTGTTTTATAATAATCTTGATATCGTCATCTTTACTTCACAATATAAAATTTAAAAATACAAAGGATACATCTTTAAATAAAAGTTCAATGGTAACTTAAATGTAAACATTGGAAATGGAATTTTACAATCTAAATTGTGATTGTCAACAAAATACTAATGAATTTGTTAGATGAAACTTAATATAAAATATCATAACTTTTAAACCATACTTAATTTGACATCTTGGATTCGATTTTTGAATCTACATGTGTTTGATATCACAAAATGTTGCTTTATTCCCTTGGTCAAGCAATACATTTCAAAATAATCACCTATGTATATTTGAAATAGAATATTTAATTAATTCCATATACAAATAATACATGACACAATTATCAACTATATACATTTTGAATAAATGTAAAATTAATACACTAGATCATTAACCACAATATATTGATATTCATTAATTGAAAATGGTCAAAACAAGCACCATAAAATGATGCAAGTAATTTATGATAACTTCCAAAAAGGGTAAAACCTTGAATAATAATTTCCAAATTTGTTCCATCATCTCTCATGCAACAAATTATCTCATCTGAAATGATATAATTCTCCAAGAGATTACACTCTTGAATGATCAAATGGTTTTTATTATTTGATTAGATTAAAAAATTCAAATAATGACATGTCAATTAAAAGTTGGAAAAATGAATCACAAAAGAAAACTACCATACTCTTTTATCACATTCAATAACTAATTGCCAAATAATTAATTAAATTCTAAATTTTAACTTTTGGTTTTTTAATTTTGAAAATTTTGACAAGTAATGTTTATAGAAAATAACAAACACAACCTTTTTAAGTTTATGGGAGAGGCTACTATGTTTTAGGTTGTCTCTAAATTTAGTTTTCAAAGTCTTCAGTTCAAACTTGCCAGTTGAAATCTTGTAGATTCCTAATTTTATAAATTTTTTCAAAAGTTTAACAAAATGAAAAAAAATTAATTTGTGCTGAAATCGTTCAAGTAATATATTTACTCCCTTTGGTCTATTCTCAAATGAAATCCAGCATTGTAATAACAAACAATGCAAAAAGAAGATGAACATACAAGTTCAAAGATCGATGGCACTAATAAGTCATTATTATTGTTTAAGAATGTATAATCCAAAACATTCTTTCACAATTATTAGGATTGAAAAACTTTTGTTTCACCACTTTCATTTACATTGTTTATCTACAATTCAAAAACATTTATTCTTCAACTTCAAATCCATATGGATATTTCAAGAAAATTTCTAAATTCTCATACTTCACATATTTTATTACAAGTTTTTGTTGCATCACTTTTCTTTGTGTGGTTGATTATCTAAAATTGGAAAACATTTACTTTCAACTTAATATCCACACACACACACACACACACACACACACACACACATTTCATGAAAGTTTTAAAATTTTCATATTCCATGAATTTTACTACAATACATCAATAGTTAATGACTACATCAAAACCACAAAATCTACATCAAACCTATGAATAAAAAACACAAAAAATCAAAATTGATAGGTGTCTTCATAGTTGTTAGCAACCACTTTATGAAATGTCCTAATTTGTAGATTAGACAATTAGCTTCAATCACACATCAAAATTGAGGTATGGTTGTAAAGATTTCTTGCATAGTAATTGTCATGGCTCCTTAGCATGTAAACTACATATGCATTTAGATCTACATCATGGCAAAGGTTTCACCCCTAGTGTCAAACTTCATTTCTTTTGTCATGAAGTACTGGATTAAAAACAACTTTGTAGGAAATGACATTTTAGGGATGAAGACAAGGTTTCCATAACCATTGTTTTCCACTACAAACATATTGTTCTCATTAATTTTTGATCAATTAAAATACTCAAAGCATAGGACCATACAGGGAATGTGCAATCTCAAAGTTTGTACTGAATTGGCAAGGATTTATCTTCATAAGTCCCATCAATTGAGGACTGCTTTTAACACTTACTAACAATCATTTGTTTTCCATATTCCTTGCCTGAAAAATGAAAAGCGATCTTCTCATGCATGAAAAGAGGTTAAAAGACTCACATTTTACATCTGCCACTGAAAGCAGATCAGCTCTGATATTGCATATGGGACATGGGCCTTAGTTCTGCTGGCTTCAGCTTGCACAATCTTCTTGAAGTTTCACAGGAAGCCCCTAGGGCTTACTACATGACCCTGCTCTCCTAAGGTCTTTGCACAATAGGAAGCTGGCAGCTCCAGTGGCTAAGTCAGCAATTTGGTTTTAGCATCACTGCACATCCCTTAAGAGTTGGCTTCAGAAATCACTCCATCAGCCAATGCTGTGTCATAATGGTTAGATTTACATATGATCATGCACCCACATCACTTGCTTCATCTATTAAGTTGTAGAAAATCTAAGAGTTTGCATTTGGAGTAATATCTACATCAAATTAGTTATTGCTGCACAACCAACTGCAAGCCAAAACTGTGCTGAGGATTCTCAATCTGACATCCTGCATCCCAATACAAAAATTCCTATCTACTACAGATCACACCAAATGCATGAGAAGAGATCTGGCTATGTACTATTTGCAATTGTCAAGTTACCTTGAGAAACAATGAGCTTCAGAAGCCACACTTTCACTCCCTTCATTATCTCTGCAGTAAAGCAGGTTGGGAGAATGGTCAGAGAATGGACACTGGCAGCTCTACACAGGGGTGATAAAAACATCTCTCTTGAAGGCTTGAGTTCTGAACATGCACTCTCCAAACTATGATGTAATCCATCATAGCTTTCCTCCTCTGAACTGCCCTGGCATAGACCACAGACACCTTGGTGTCACCTCTCAAGTGGAAGCTTCTGTTCCACTGTTGCACTTATGATTGTGGATACATAAGATGAACAGTCACAGAGCCTACATAGGTGTGTCATTGCTGAGACTTCTAGTGCTCATTTACTGTCCTTACAAAAGGACTGCTGCTAATTTGCATCATCTTTGCCTGGAGTACAGTCTGACCACCTTCATTCAAGGTGAAAGAAACTCCCTCAAAGAAACTCCCGTATATCATACCCTTGAACCTGCATGAGAGAAACCACTATCAGTTGGTAGTCCAAGCTTTTACATCAACAGGTGCAGTAAATAGAAGCTATGTGTAGCAGACTCACAAAAGATTGCCAAAAATATATATCAACAGAAACAGATCCAATTCCATATATTACCCTTAACAATGTCAACAAAACAATAACCCCTGAATTCCATGTGGCATGTATAAGGATTGGGGTTATCAAAGTACGGGTCTGTGCATATGCTAGTCCCAAAATCACCCCTGCAATTCACACCACTACAGCATGTCAGGAGTTTGATCAAATCTAGCATTTGATACAAGACACAAGCATTGGCAGCAGAGGTTCAAACTAGACTACTTCTGTCCTGCAAGTACTTCTTGCACATTTGAGCAATCCTGACAGGAGTCAAGAGACATCTTTGGAAAAACTATCAGTACCAAGAGCCAGAAGTTGGGGGAATTCTCCTGGTGTTAGGTGGGCCCCAGCAAATGCACATGCACTGATCACCACTGCCACAGGTGTTGGAACCCTATCACCCAATCCACATTACTTGAATTGTTGCATCTTAGTGATAACACTAGAAGCATTGTGGGTCTGACATTAATCACATGCTGGCTTGAAGGTAGACAAATGAGAGAGGTAGAACAGTACCATTTAGTGAGAGAGGTCATCAGGAAGCCACGGAACACAGATTCTTCAAGGATTGGGGCCAGGATACCAGTGACAGCTATTAATGCTGCAGTACTGTCCAACACCATCAAGCCACACAACAGAATTAACAAGTCTGATTTTCACAACAGGCCCAGTTTATTCATGTCATGCTATGTGAAATAGTGGATAACACAATAAGGTCACTAGAATGGGGCGAAGACTGTTTGAGCAACCTGGCAGGTGATGCTCCAATGATAGGCAGTAGCTGGAGCAAGGCATCTGCCTCCTGCAGTGATCATAACAAGGCACGAGCTTACTGTTTTGTGGCTTGAGCTCTTAAAGAACAAGCTGTTTTCCTACTACAAAACACAATCCAGAAAGGTCTAGGTCAAAGAACATTGTTAGTAACTCCCATAGCCACCAAAGAAACTTGAACAGCAGCCACCTTAAGGACCACATAATATCTACCACATCACTGTGAAATCAGAGCCCTTGAAGATGAGAGAGAATCAATCAATTGAAAACAAAAGCGGCCTTCAAGAGAGCCCTAGGAAACACACCTCTCGTGGTGGTGGTTGACCGGTTACTGTAACTGCAAGAGTACTAACTGCTACTACAGCTGCTGCTGCACCTATGACACCAATCCCTCCATAGAGTAGCCATCCTCTACGGAGATCTAATGGTGAGCTCCAGTCTGTTCTCAACAACAAAAAAAATCGTCAACCAACAGGAAGGCAAGGAAGTAGCACATTTTGTATAATTCATAGCCTACTGGAAATTGTGCTCATCCCTTGACAAGTCTGTCACTGTTTAGAGCACAAGGTAGGGATGATGGAGGCTCTGACAGTCCCACTATGAGATCTAGAGGGAATGAAAAAAGCACAAAATCTGGACATTTGCATGGACATCCAAGAAAGTAAAAGTTCACACACCATATGAAAATAGTTGAGGAGGGTAAGGTCGGTGTGGGGCCAGCACCAAATTCAGTGCGCTGAGTCCTGCAATGGTTTGTGCACTGAAAAACAATCACTAATCCATCAGCACATCATGCCCCTCTCCTATTCACACAGGAGATGATTTAGTCGACAGATACACATCTTCTTGTGCCTATCACTCATGAAACTGACACATTAAACAAAATCATGATGCGTGGAAGTGAAAAACCCATGCTTTCCGATTCATGAAACATGGTTGAGAAAAAAATGCAAACAAAAGGAGGGTGGATTAGACCCACAGCTGATGAACAAAGATGAAGAGAGCTTGCTCATCCAGGTCCATAACCTGTCGTCTGCTTATCCCAAGGTATGCTGCAATGGCTGATACTGCTATTCCTGTTGTCAGAAAGCTGTCCTTCCATCATCCAAACTCCCATCAAACAGTTATGTACAAAAACCTGACACCACATCTTACTGCCAATGAATTCCCTCATTTCTTTTGTTCACCTGAGCAACCATCAGTCTCAAGATGAGACCACTTAAGCCAATTCCATTCTGAACACTATGCTAAATGCAGGTAGATCTACAAAGGGCAAATCAAGGACAAAGATGTGGAATAAAAGCACAGCACACTTTGGACACAGATGAGGAATACCTGAACAACCAAATCGCCATTCCAACTGCTGTCACTTTGCCATCCCATGGTACATTCCATCTCTCCAAAAATGGCCAAGAGGTTCCTGGCTCCTGCAAAAAGAAATTGCATGAACCCCCAGCCACCAATTTCCCCTTACGATTTTCATATGCCCTAATTGATTGCATGCATCACTCTTTTTCTCACGCTTTTCATTGTGAGGCTCCTCTGTGCTGCAAGAGGGTTGCCACTGGGCACTGCCATTGTCACTAACTAGGAGACCGAGATTGAGAAATGGGTATAGCAAAACTTGACTCCAGCTCCTCCACAAAAGAAGGAACATTGCAACCACCGTGGCAGTGAAGAATTGGTGACTGCAAAGAAGAAGTTTTTCTACTGCATCTTTTGAGGTAAGTATGCAAGAGGAAACAAGAGTTCACCGGTGTGGGAGGACCGCCGCCGTCGTTCACGACTTGGACAAGCTCGTCATCGTCTTCGGCGATGGCTTTATTGCGTGCAAAGAGGCAGCGACTGCTGCTCTTCTTTCTCAGTAATGAGCAGGGTAACAAAGCTTGTTGTTGCTCAGGGATAGAACGAGGACCAGTACCAAGCCGCAGAACTCGGAATAGCGGCCGAGCTTCAGCTATGGAGGCTGCTGCTGCTGTTATTATGTTGTAGCGTCGTCGAGATCCCAGTGTTGTACTAATTTGGTGCAGCAGCGGCGGCGGTGTTGTTGCAGCCAGCTTGCTGCCGGCTGCTGCTGTAAGAGATGCCATAGTCATCCCTCCTCGCCCGACATCAAACCTCCAAAAAGTCTCAGTACAAAAGAAGTTGTTATTGTTGTTGCCGATGCTCACAGCAATCCCCGGCCTCGTGACAAAGGGCTTCAGCAAAACTGCTGAGGAGGATGAAGATGGCGATTCATGTACAACAGAAGAAACTGTACAAGCGACGCCGCAGAGCCCTTGCATTGCTGACGCCACAACCATCCCCTCCTCCTCCTCTTCTTCTCCTCTTCCTCCTCCCACAAGAAACTCCAAAAAACAGAGCCAAAAAACACTACCTCATCCTGAACTCTAGAACTGAAATCCTAGGATGCATGCATGCCAAGAGGAACGCAATTGCAACAACAATCTGGCGATGGAGTCAAGAGCAAAAAAATAATTACCGCGAACAAGAATCAAAAGCAGCAGGAGAAGAGGATAATCCAACAGACAGCAACCGCAATCCGAAACCCCCTGTCGTCGCTCGTGTACCTCTGTTTGTTTGTGGTTGTGCACGGGTACGAGTGACGTTGTTTGCGGGCGAACAGGAGAAAAAGTAATCAGAAGAAGAAGAAGAAGAAGAAGAGGCAAGAACAGAACAGGGCCCACCGTTTGCACATCTGCCCCCGGAGGAGAGCCGAGCATCACCCGAATCTCTCTATTGCTTGGCAAGCGATTCTCCTACTCCTTGAGCTCCAAACGTTTGCATGCAACGAGTGGTGAGAGATTGTTCGAAAGAAGCAATTCGGATCTGCAAAAATGAGAGCAAGATCGTGTGAGTAACTGTGGACAGATTGCTTGCCTTATAGCCTGGTAGTACCTTTGATTGCTTCTTCTTCTTCTTCTCGTGGCAAGAGACATCTGCAGACTGAATGCTGCGGGGCGGAGATTCGTTCGGGTCTCTTGAGGAAGACAAGAAAAAACATGAGTTCTTGAGAGAGAGAGAGATTGTATACAGTATCATTGTACTTTGTTGTTTTGAAATGGAAGTCCGCAGATGGAGGAAGGAATACAACACGTAACTTCTGCAAGAAGAATCAGATCGCGCAAAAGCAAACAGCTCGGAGAAACAGCACTGAAGAAACTACACAAAAACTCTCTAAATTAGGCATACGTACTCTTCATCTCTCTCTCTCTCTCTCTCTCTCTCGTGAACAAGTCTGCAGATCTGCAATGTGCATCTTCTTCACTTGATGGCAATAACGGCAGATCTGTTTTTCTTCCCACAACTTACTTGGACCTCGGTTTTTTCTGATGATAATTTTGTCCATCGAATCGAGCAACTTTCCTGTAAATTTGTGCAAAGGAGGCTTTTGTTTGTGTCTTCGAAAAGGCAGAAAAGGTGCGCGCAAAGCTTCCGCAATTGCATGACCATTGACGTCATCTTTCACAGCTAATTTTCTTTGCCATTCTGTCTGTGGCAAACACAATAACAATGCTCATCGATGCACACAAATACACAAACACGTTTTCCCCCGCACTATGCTAATTAATTTCGTGCTCTGGACTCAATCCTGAAAATGAAGATCATGAAGATCTGTATTCTCATGCTGATGAAGATGATGATGATAATGCGTGTTGATCAACTCCGAGTTCCTCTCCTTTTCCTCTGAATTGCACTGATGAGAATGCCAAGCTTGTGAGAGATGGACATATTGCAAATAGATATTCAAGCTTATCTACGTTAACTCCGCCCTCGATTCACGGGGCAAAAGGCACTGACAGCAATGCCTTCTGCCCTGGACCTCGGGCTCCTTGGACGTCCGCCCTTGATTCACAGGGCGAAAGGCACTGACAGCAGCAGTGCCTTCCCCTTCATAACATCCAAGGACATTGATGGCTGGCATTACCTTACGTGAATCTGTTTGCTCTCTTATTATGTCAAGGAAGTTCAAGTCTTTCAGCTATCTTGAGTGAAAGTGCTGCAGAATAATATTTGCACTTGTGAGAAATTTCAGAAAAAAGAGTTTGTCCAAACAGAAAGTTGCATGCATGATGCAGAAGCTAGAAAATGTCATCCCAATCAGTTTTGTTGCCAGCGGTGTTAGCTGCAATATCATGAGGATCGCCTGAGTCCACAATAACACAGAGCTTCCTGTAGTCACTCACTTTGGGAGGGACCATCTGCAAGAATAAACAAATGGCATATGTTTTCCCATGTCAATTTCTTTCTTGTGGATTATACAGTGTTTGATCTGTTCCTGGAGAGGAACAACTGATACATTCATCAGGAACTCTAGATCATCTCACACAAGAGCTGAAGATGAAGAAGAGATTTATCCAAAGAGATGTTGCTACTTCTGGTTTGATTATAAGAATATGTTGCAAACAAGTCTAATAATTGCAAGAGATTTAGTGCAGTATATATATCTTACAGGTGCCTCCTCCTTTTCACGAATGAGAAGTTGGAAGTTGATGACTTTGTTGAAGAATGGGTGTTCTTTGATCTCAGCTGTACCAGACTTGCGGCATCCGAGGCGCGTCTCAGGGTTAGGATCCAGCAGTTGCTTCACAATGTCAATTGCATTGGCACTCATGTAAGGTGGAAACCTGACATTGCCTTGAGTGATGGTACGAAACACAACCTACACCCAAAACATACAAACACCATCATGAATCCCTCTTGCATGCATTTTTAGGCTAAAGGATTTTTGGACCATACACAAGATGTATTTGTTGCTTTCTTCTGATCTAGATCCTCAATTGTGTCATTTCTTGAACAAAGTTCTTCAAAGTTTTTCTTTACTAGGTAAGTACCTGAGGTGGATCATCACCCTTGTTGAAAGGGCTTGTATTGGTAATCATCTCAAAGATGAGGCAACCGAGCGCCCAGTAATCAACACCTTTGCCATGTCCTTGACGCTTGATGATTTCAGGAGCCATGTAATCAGGTGTGCCACACATGGAGAAGGTGCGGCGGTTATGGATGCGCTTGGCAAACCCCATGTCAATCAGTTTTGGATATCCACTTTCACTGATCATTGTGTTCTCAGGCTTGAGATCACGATACACTATTCCTTTGCTATGCATGTATTCTAGTCTGCAACAACCCACAGCACCCACTAAGCTTTTCTTTGTCAACAGCTGCTGCTGTGTAGCTTTACATTAGAAAGAACTGTTGCATGTCTTGCAGGAAGTATGTACAAGAAAGGTGATGTATAGGAACGGACAATCACAGAGCAGTAAAGCTTAAACAGATCTCAGGTGCTTTGTAGCTACAGAGAATCAACAGATCCAAAAGGGGGGACATACGCAAGAAGAACACTGCCTGCGTAGAATGCCGCCTCCCATTCTTGCAAGCGCCCCATTTTCTCCATGAACAAAAACAACTCCCCGCCTGTGGTCAGCTCCACCAGCAAATATACCTGAAACAATGAACAGCCCCCAAACAATCTTTTTCTTAATCAAGAAAGAGAGGAGACATCCTTGCATTTTCCCTGCTCTCGAGATTTGAGTAATTGTGATTAGTCATCAGGATTGCAGAACAATCCAGGTGTTGGGGTTTCTCTGTCAGGTTGTTGTTGCTCTTTCATGAACTGTTCCATGGCTGTCATGTGTGATGTTCATGATATCCAGAGGCTGGTTAGGGTAAGCAACTGCTATCTTACATTTCTTGCATCCTTGAAAGTGCGGATAAGCTTGGTGATGAAGGGGTGATCCAGGTCTGACATGTGAATCTTCTCATTTCTCAAATGCTCCTCTTCTTGCATTTTTACTACCTGTTCAACAAAAGCAACATGCATCAGTCCATTCTCTCATTCAACAGATCTAGACATTGCCAGAAACCAGCCATGCTATGTACATATTCTGGGAAAGTGCTCAAGGAAGCTAACATCCAATGGGAGGCCAAACAAGCACAGAAGAAAAATGTGTGAAGACGGAGGACCTTGGCTTTGCTGACACATTTCAGAGCATAGTGCTCTTTTGTGTGATGACTGTACACGAGTTTCACTTTCCCAAACAAACCTGCAGCGAGAGATCCAGCAGTAAAATATCACATTATAAGTGAGTGTATGGGGGTGCCTGCCAGCAAGGGGTGAAGGAAGATGGAGTTTTTTTGCATATCAACTAAAAATTAAATCCAAAAAGGTGGGATGACCCCCCAAAAGAATGAACAACAAATTGAAAGCAGGGTTTCTAGGGTGATGCAGGAGAAACAATAACCAGCTCCAAGAACTCCAATTTCCTCAAGTTCCTCAAAAGTGATATTCTTCACAATCCCACGCTTCTCATCTTCACGCCGCCGTGCCTCATTCAACTCCTTCAGAGGTCCAAGATTTGCCTCCAGCACTTCCCTATCCAGATAGTACAATTCAGCACCTGGCAGCAGGCCAAGCAGTCGAATTTCAATTGTCAGTCATTGTCAATCTTATGAAGACCATCTATAGTTTTCGAAAGACTCCCAAGATTCTTGTGTTTCTCCAAACCACAAAACCCTGAACTTGCTGTAATAAGAATTCTGTACAATATTGTGTAACTGGACCATGAAGTTTGCAATCTGTTCTAACAAGAAACACATGATGCGGAGATCCAACAGATTTCTTGGTTGCACCTAAAATGGAGGGAGGGATGGAGGGAGGGAGAGAGGCCCACGTTGTCCTGCAACCATGGTGGATAGACATGGCTCATTGCTCATGAGAGCATCTTCTCCAAAGTAAGATCCTTTGACAAGCACAATCTGGTCGGCCTTTTTGTCATGTGGAGTCATGATGACTGTCCCTCGATGCACAACATAGAGACGATCGGTGAGTTCTCCAGCCTTATAGATTGTCTCCCCAGCTTTCATTCTGTGGACACCCATTGAATGTGACAGCATGCTGATCTCTGGGCTCGTGAGATACTCTAAATACACAAGCTTTCTGCAAAGTTACACACAATCCAAATAGATATTCTTGAGGGGAATTATATGCCTGGAGACTGTACAACATTTTTCCTCACAATCTCTCAACCTCTTGTGGGTGTGTCAGGATCATCCAGATCCCATGTGCAAACCACGAGCCACAACATTATCATATGACTGATCAAATTGAGAGTGTAATACATTGGGGCAGAGCTAATAGCACCACCTGAGGACCTTGAGGTTCACTACACGTGAGAGGAGCTCTTGAATGGGTCCCAAGATCAATGTCACTTCTGCCAAGGACACTGACAACACTACAACTCCTGCTTTGGATTCAGCTACTGTTGTTGCTTGACATGGAGTCCCATGGCTATTCTCGTCCTTCACAGTGCCAAGCAAACATTCATCACCAAACACACCATATGTGGTCACAGTGAAAGGACCAGTGCTGCAAACAGTAAGTTAAACATTACTGTTAGATAGCAACTGATGCCTTAATGCTGGGCAAAGAGATTCTGTTTGGCTGAAAAGCTAGCTTGGGATGAAAGAGGAAAGACACTGAAGAAGGACCCAACCCTTCCCTGCCTTCCTTGGCAAGCAAACTGCTTTGTTTGATCCATTACTAGTCTTCCGCAGAATTCCTCAGTGTTGGAGATGCAGTTCGAAAACCTTGACATGAGAATCTAAAGCTACAGAGAACTCACATTGAAGTTTGGCTGATGTTTGACCTTGTCTTATCTGTCGGCTGTTGCTGCACAGCCTTGCCAGATGCACTAGCTCTTGTTTGAGATTCTGATGATTGAGTCAGTGTTGACTTGGTGGATGCTGCTGATGGAGCTGGCACTGAGGCAGGAGCAGCCACTGCTGACTTAACCTCACGTGTAGGTTTCAGATCCTCCTGTGTACTGCTGCCACTGCCTAGCTTATTTGATCTCAAATGTGATTGTTGTCTGCCACCACCGCTGCCCTTTTCGCTTCCAGATGTGATGATGCTACTACCTGAGCTGCCCTTGAGAATTGAATTGTGTTTGTTTCCTGCACTACTACTTGAAGAAGTAGTAGAACCTCCATCCCTCTCCCTACTACTTGTCTCACTCTTGTCCAGCTTCTCGTCACTTGAAGGTAGCTTGTACAAGCTCACAGTACCTCTTTGGACCACAAAGATACGGGCAGCTGATCCATTCATGTCACCAATCCTGGTGATTTCTTTCCCTGTGAATCAAGGAAAGATGGGCACTTTAGAAGAAGGGCCATGTTTGTGTGTGCAAATCAAGAGTCTGGAATGAGAGTGGAAAATGGAGCTGGAAAATTGGACATACCTTTTGCATAGACAGTCTGGGAGAAAGTTTCTGCCAGCTGAGAGAGTTGAGTAGGACTGAGCTCCAGAAATGCATGTATGCGTTGTAGAGCACAAGTGATGAGCTGATTTTGCAATCCTTTTCGAATCGCTGTGAGCATATCCTTGGTGAAGAGCTCTCGATTGACAGTAATGATGGTAGTCTGCAATCAAATTACATAGAAATTAGACACCCACCACTCTTCAGAAGAAAATAATGATATCAATAGTTTTGATGGTTGGTTCTAAAGATCCTCAGGAACTACATACATACCTACCAACCTACCTACAAGCCACCACCTGGACAAAGCAATGTCCCAACCTACCTCATCTGATGCTGCATTGTAATTGTAAGGGATTGTTGACTCTTCATTCAAGAGCAATGCTTCACTGAGAACTTCCAAGCGGCTCAACATGGTCAGTGTCTCGCCACCACCTTCAGCCCCTCCTCTCCCTACCACAATTTGGTTGCCCACTGTTTTGCCCCAACTCACCCGTACCTGCCCCTCTTGCACTATACAAACCTAACATGCCAAATCCAGCCACAGCATAAATGAGAACTATATAAACCCCTGCCACAACAGCATCCATTCTGTCACCTAATTTCTTCTGTGGACTTAATGTTTTTGTTCTTGGTCTAAAGAGTGGCTTGGGAAAAAGTTGCAAAAGAGCTGATCAAGAAGAGATTGATTCAGAAAGAGATAAATCTGGAAATTCAGAAGCAGCAAGAAATGGGTCCACTTATATGAGGACATGCCTCCAACAGGGTTCATTGAGAGAGTTTCTGATCAAAGCTAGAGCATTAAATTATTCCAGAGGTTTGTGGATTGAAATATAATCAGACTTGCACAAGAGTCTCTCACATGCTCTTTTCCATCATGATCATCTTTAGTTTCTTTGACGTATATACCCTGTCAAGGCTTGACCCAGCTGTCAAAATTGGATCCCCACGTCGGTAGCTCATGATGCTACAATTGTTGCCCAACATCACAATCTCCTTGGTTGATAACTTCTTCAAAGCAGGTGCTTCCCTCAACACCTGTGTGGCAACAAAACATGATGATCATGATGATGATGAGGGCTTCATGAGGATGAGAGGCTAATAATTCCCAAAAGCTTCAACCTCAATTTTACAGTCAGTACTCAATCCCTTGTCTCTGTTTTTCTCTGTCTCATCTCTTGGGCATGTCTCTCGCACATGCTTGCTTGCATCAAGGAGAGGAGTTGAAGAAAAAAAGAATGGTAATCTTGAAGCAGTGGGTATCATCATCATGCCAGCTACAATTAAGAGCTGAGCAACTATGAATGTGTGTAGTGTTTTTCAGCTGTACAGAAAAGTAACCTGGGCATTTGAAGATTCAGAGAGATGTCGACCTAAGATAGATTTGAAGGTGATGCGATTGACAGTCCACAAGAGGGCATGTGAAGTGGCCTTCACTGTGGCATTACGCGTGGTGTCATACATCATTGCTAAATCCCCAAAGCTCTCTCCAGCTCCTCTGGTTCTTAACAACAAAAAGGGCTCATTTCCCTACAAATGTTTGACATACACAACTGATCAAGCCCTTTCAAAGAAGCATCCCCCAAAGCTTGCTTGCATGAGAGAGACAGACTCCAGAAGTGCAAGAAGAAAACCTTTGAGATCATTGGAAATTGAAAACTGCAAAACCGATTACTGTTTTGCAAGAAAGCAATCGAATCAGCAGTGGAAATGGAGCTTCACTCTTACCTTCTTCACCAAAATTTCAAATTCGCCCACATCCTGCAAGGCAAAAAACATGGTCAGAATTTCAACAATGATTGATGCCAGAGAAAGATGTCAAAACAGATTTGAACATGTATAACTAAGATCAGCAATTAGATTGTGTGTAACATGGGCAATTGCCAGATTCTTCTTACAATGATGTAGAAGTAGTCAGCAACATCACCCTGCTTGATTACTTCGGTACCGGGGGAGACTCGAACATCCTGGAAGGCATCAATGATCTCCTCTCTCAACTCCTTCTCTAGATCTCCAAATATGAAGTGATTGCTGCAGAATTTAAGATTCGTGAGTGCTCAATTGACAAGAGAGTTTTGGAAATGTCAATTTGATGAGCAAACACAATTTAGCCTTTGATGGATTGGTTTCTTCTTACACTAACCGAGAAGTTTAGAGAGACTGATCATATCAAAAGACAAATCTCATGGATCATCATCATCATCATCACCATCATTATCATCATCAGTGGCAGCAGCAGAAACAGAGGTATGCAATTGTATCTACCTGAGTATTGTCCGTAGCCGCTCCTTTGTAGTTTCAGACTTTGGCACTACTTGGATTGGCGGCAGACTTTCACTCATTGATAGATCTCTGGCACTGTTCACCCCCTGTTTCTTGTTAATCCTTAGTACTATTGCTTAATTTTGTGATTCAAGCTAAAGTCAATTGTCCAAATCAGGTAGCTGGTGTCCAATCAGCAAGAACCCTACCATATCCTCTGACGCCGATTTTTAATCATGCCACCCACAGCTTCACTCCATGTATCTGACCAATCATGTGATGCTGAGTTCAGCTCACTGTCAGGACCACACATGCCCCACTACAGTTTTCAGCAACTGATGATCTTCCTCATACATACTTATCCAAAAAAGAAAGAGAAACCCTACAAGGATCAAACTGCAATTAGACAATGATGAAGACCTTAACAATTGTGATGGTGGTGATGATGATGACCTGTGGATATCACTCCCGGATGTGGTTGCCTGGTCAGAGATACTAGACCCATAAGCATTGGGATTCACATGATCCAGCTGCTCAAGGTTGATCACTCCTTGCGAATTCTCCTTCACATTGTGTGTCATCTGCAGGGAGGGACCCAGAGTATTTACTCTTGTGAGCTCTTCTTTCTGACTGAACTCTGTTTTTTTTCTGTAGACATATAATATACTCTTGCAGGATGTTTGCAGTGCTTGTTTATGAAGGAAGGAACCTTTTCAACATTTGAGAGGTCTGTTTTCTGGATGCATTCAGCATATCTGTTCAGTGACATCTTGACTATGGAGATTTGCTGGGAATTGAAGTTTGCCAAAAGCTCCTCCAGCTCCTTGATCATGACTGTAATCCCATCCGGCGTCATGTCCCTGTCAAACTTCTGCAATTGCAACCACCAGTTCAGTTACAAATTTTTGTATCAGGATATTTTTCACATGCATATAAAACAAACAGATGTTCAAACAAGACTGAAAGAGAAGAGAATGGAAAGGAGAGTTTTTGGAATCTGGAACTTGTTGTTGTCAAACATGTTTGTGAAGAAAAAGGGCTTTTCAAGAGCCATGTAGGTCATCAAATCAAGAACATGTGTATAATGAGCAGGAATATTCCAACAGACCATCATCACAGTTTTCAGCACTTGAATCTTGGCAGCAGCAATGGCGGTCCATGCTTGTTCCATGTACTTGATAAGATCTGCTTTGGCTGCAATAATAGTAAGACACAATTGAGATCAGCATGATCAGCTTGCATTGAAGTCTCTCATTTGCTTTGAGCTTTTCACTGCAAAAGTTCTTGGAATTGAATTCACCAGCTGGCTCATCTTCTTCTACTAATCATCCAACAAGGTGCAGCTTGGGTTTTCTTGTATACAATTTGAATCTCATTGCAAATCAGTAAGCATGAAATGGGTTGTGCTTGAAGTGCATTGGTAACAATTTCCAAAAGCTCACAGCTGGCTTGGTTTTTTTGGTTTGTGGAGAAGTTCCAGATGCTGCTACTGATCAGAGAAAGAACTTGAGAGAAAAGAATGGCATTGATCACTGCAGATGCCTTGAAATTGAAGATCAGATCAGAGAAACTTGGAGGGGGGGCAGGGCATAAGAGATGGATGGAGTGTACCTTTGTCATGGGTGGTGGTGGTGGAGTTGGCAGCAGCAACAGCACATGAAAGTGGTTGACCCATTGATACCTCGCTCATTATTGCTCTGTCTCAAGCTCCACTAGGTATTATTCTATCTCAAACTTTTTCTTCTTCTTCCTCCTGCACTGTCAGACAGACAGACAGACAGACAATAATGCCATTCATTAGTGCTGCTGCATCTTTGCAGAGAACACAATTGCTTGCTGCAATTGTATAAAGAATTGCAGTGTGTGTGTGTGTGTATGACAAGATCCTGCATGTACAACACTCTTGATGAAGAATCAACACGCCATCTTGACATGTACAACACTCGTGGTGAAGAATCAACATGCCATGTTGACATCATTGAAAAGAAAAAATGGGAAGTTAGTCTGAGGAAAATGCTTGAAGAATGGAATGGCAGGAGAAACTCACCAATGCTTTTTGCTTGAAGAATGGAATGGCAGGAGAAACTCACCAATGCTTTTGCTTAAAGAATGGAATGCTGGGAGGAAATCACTAATGCTTTTGCATGAAGAATGGAATGCTGGGAGATTGGAACTGACGTGAATCATGAATTTGTTGTTGGGCATTCATGCAAGGGAGTGGAGATCTTAGGATGCAGAAAGGAGAAAGCTTGTGTGCACAAGGAAGTCGCCACATTATTTCCAAAAATGGCGAAAGAAATCCCTAAGAATCACAAAATTTTCATGGGTTTTGCTCATTTTCTGATTTTTTTTTTTACAAAGTTGCGAAATTTCGCCCCCAGACACAAAAAAAAGAAAACACATACATGTTGCAAAATGTCGCCACATTATGAGGACAAAAAAGTCTGAATTCGCCATATTTAAACAATAGGTTCCAACATGTCGCCAAAATATGGATAAATCTTAAATTTGTTGAGCAGTTATAGTCTTTCTTTGTTTTTTCATTCTCTCTCTCTCTCTCTCTCTCACACACACACACACACTCTTTCTTCTTTCCTTAGGGTTTAGGACAATTCCAAAGCTCAAGCTTGAAGAATCTGTCTGTCTGGTGCAATCTCATGCAGCAACCAACCCAGAGAAGATTTTGTACAACAAATATTTCCATGGATCATTGCTTGAGAAAGAAACAAAGTGGTCGTATGGATGGTTGAAGCACCCAAGGCTTTCAGGTATGAGAACCCCTGCAACAACAGAAACAAAGAAATGGAGGTGCAAAGGTGGAAGAACCCTGCAACAACATCCTTTTGAAAATCTGCAACATCAGCGACATCTGTAGCTTGATCAATTGGATTTTGGAGGAATCTGGGTGGACAAACACGGCAGTATCATTCCAAAACTCTGCAACATGAGTCAGCATCTGTGCGTGATCACATTGAATTGCTTGATTGAGAAACAAAGTGACATTGGGTGCGGTTTGAAGCATTGGCTTTCAGGTATGAGGTCAGCTACAACAACAGCAAGAAAGAAAACTGGGTCCTAATTGGGTCCCTGCAGTGTATATCATCCCCAAAATCTGCAACATCAGCAGCATTTGTGCTTTATCACAGGAATATATTGCTGTGCAGAGATCTTGCGAGAGGAGGAGGTTCATCGTTCATGGAGTTATGTAATCACAGAGTGTGTGCATAAAGCCGAGGTTCAGCGATTGCATCGCGTGATGGCATCACATATCCACCCAATTGATGTAAGGTTTTTCTTAGTGGACATATCCATTGCATATCCACCCAACAATTTTGTGCAATTAGAGATGAGGATCATGTTTGTTGTCCCGGAGAAAAGAGAAAAGCTCAAGAGTACATATCTGTATAACAACACAATTTGATATGTACCTCGATTTGTGAAAGGTGTTGGTAACATGCAGAATGTTGGAGAGGGAGATGGGAGCTTTCATCACACCAAATACCAAGCTACAATATTGCAGAATTTGTGATCCTTGGGCTCATTCAAAATTGGCGTTCCATCCTTAGAAATAAGGACTCCATGACTTTTTGTATAACCTTGCATCCTTGAATCGATAACCATCTCTCAGCTAACCTAGCCTCCTTCATCCCTGGGGATCATACAAGAATATTCACCCGTTGTCCATTGACTATGCCTTTCAGCCTGATCTTAGGCCTCGACTCACCCTCTATGGATGAACCTTGCGAAGGAACCCTTAAGTTTTTGGGGCATTGAATTTTCACCAATGTTTGCATTATTCAAATCGACATTTTTGCTTTCGCTTCATCCACACCTGCACCACCAGTGCAAGGATTTGTAAAGAACTTCAGATTTTTTAAACTTTTCTTTGGACTCTTTGTTTCTTTTTTACATTTTTTTTCTCCTTCATTATGTATGCATATAAAGCTGCAATAGCGTCATTCTAATGTTATTTGTCCTTCTTTTTTCCTTTCATCACTCAAGACTTCTTTGTTTTTGTTTTTTGCTTTCGACACTACCTGTCTTTCTTTGCTTGCTTGTTCCTTTGTTTCTAGAAAATTTTCCTTATTTTTGAAAGAATTTTTTTAAATTAAATTTTATCATGCACATGCAGATTTGAGAAAATATTTAAGGAATATCCATTAAAAAAAGAAAAATTGAATAAATGGAAATGAGAAAAAGGAAACAAAAAAAAGATAAATAAAAAATATGGGAAAAAAATTAAAATGAAAAAGATGGTGTAAAGATGAAATATTCAAATTTTGCTTTGGGGGGCTGATAGATCCTTGGTTAACCTATTGGTGGTCGGAAGATATTTGTATAGGTTGCGAGGTATCTTCCATTTTTGGAAGTTATTCTTTAGATCTTTGGGTGGGTAATGAAACCCAAAATACATTGGAAAAAAATCAGAAGTTCTTTATGTCCTCTAGTTTGTACAAATAGAACATACACAAGACAAAATTAAATGAAAAAATTAATATTAAAGGTGGTAATTTTTCATTAATATTATTTTCTTGGATGTAATGCTTTTGTGATTTCAACCATGTCAATATTAAAATGAATATTTACAAAACTTTTATGCATTATTTAATTACATAGGTAGAAATCCACCCTTATATGTCTTCAATTTTTTTCAAGAGATTTTAGAAGTTTAAAAGAGTATAAATTCATAATCTATCTAAATTCAACCCATATATTTCAAACTAGAAGAGATGAGTTGATATTAGAGTTGATACAAAAAAAGGTTGTCACCTTTTCAACATTGCTCCCTTATGAAAAAAGCTTCAAAGTGCACATCTAGCAAACAAAAGAGACATGTTTAAGAGTGAAGTTTGGCCTCACTTCGAGCTTTTGCTCTTGGATTGGAATATTACTTGAGAGCATGAAGTCTCCACACACAATTATTGATGAACTAGCAAAGTGTGAGACCTCGTACCCTTATGGTCCATGATTCAAATGTGAATATTCATAAGAATTAACAGGCTTGTGTGGGGGTGAAGTTTTGTCTTAAACAATAGCACAAAGTATAAAGTAACATTGAATTTTGTTGTCCATCTTTAGGGGATTCAACAATTGTTTATGACCATTATTTAGGGATTGATGTGGGCACCTATTAGAGATGAAATAAACATTACAGTTGTGCAATTCACATTGGGTTTTTTTTGTTGCCATAGTGCTAAATTTTGCCAAAAAAAAACGTTGGTTACTATGATGGCAACTTAGACACTATTTGAAATATGAAAATTTTCTTCTTTTGTTTTTTCAAATAACAAAAAAAAATGAAGAAAGATTTCAAATCTTCAAGAATATTCTAATTGTGAAAATGAAAATTTCAAAATTAATTAGTTATTCTACATACATGTGTCAAAGCTACCAAGGTATTATGGTATGTGACAAGTTGCTTGTTCTTTTTATGCTTGTGTGTTCACACTTTGTGTTACTTAGTTCTTGGGTGAAAATTCACCTTTTCGTGTTTGTTTGCATCATTTAACCTATTTTTGGGCTTTTGTGTTTTACACTTATGTTACTTGTGACTTGGTTAAGGTATTAGTTGGTCTATTTAAAAAAAACACATTTAATTATTGCATGTTGCATGGAAGTTGACTTCTTGCATAACAAATATAAATGCATCACAACCTACATGTGTTCACATGAATTCATTACTAGGTATGGAAACATTTTAAGAGGTGGATTAATGCATTGGATACATTCTAATACATGATGGTGGAGCCTTAGTGTAATTCAAATTGAAAAAATTGCAAACACATTGATGAAACATGGAGTATGCATGTTAAAGTTATGAACCGAGCTCTCATGCTTGAATCTAAACATGAAATAATACAAGTTCAATGAACATTACACACTAGTAGAAAGATTACTAGAAAAAATGTGACCATGCAAAAGTTTTAAAATTAAATTCTAAAAATGATTAAACTATTTACAATTGGTTAGGAAAATTGGTGAAAAGAAAGGTATTACTTTCAATCGGTAATTCAAAAAGGAAGGTGTTAATGTTTTTTTGAATCATATCAAACTTCCAAAAAAAAAAGATGTTGGTTAAACAAAATCCTAAAAGTAATGATGAGATTATGAAGACCTTTGATTCCTGAAGTCTATTGTTGCATTATTTGTAATGATTAAAATAACATTAATGATGCCTAAAAAGATGGGGAGAAAAGCCTAGTGTTAAGGTGAAATCCTTTATGAATTATTAGAAAATTTAAATTAAAAAAATGTTAGAAAAATTAGGAGAGACAAAAGTCAAATGTTATATCAAAATGTAAAGATTTGAAATTCAAAAAGGGAAAGGAGGATAAATAATAAATGATAAAAAAAGGATTAGAATTATTTGTAAAACATTTAAGCCTTTGGTCATTGTTTCACCCCAAACCCATGTTTCATCCATGAAGATTGTATTCACAAAGTTAACAAATGTTATAATTATATTTAAAATTATACTTAATGCAACCTTTTTTGATAGTTCTTTTCTAGATTCATCTAGAGTATATGATTTCTGATTTCAAGTTTCGTATATTTGTGCGCCTTAATTTTTGAAAAGACACATTTGGATTTAATTACATGTCAAAAGATGCATCATTTGATTTTCATTTTTTTCAAAATGTCCTTGAATTTCTTAAAGATTATAACAAAAAAAAAACAATTTTGAAACAAAAAAATTGTTATAGTCATTAAAAAGGTTTTATTTTTTCAAAATGATCAAACCCTAATCTTTGTAAAAGATTCGAGGGTTTCTTTTCCTTCCCTTCTAGCAACAAACCATCACTTGCACACCTTTCTTCTCTCATCATCAAAGGCAAAAATTATCCAATTTTGGAAAGGTATAAAGGCAAGTTTGTTGTGTTTCATGTGGAACTTATGTAAGGTAGCAACAATCGCAATTGTTTTTTGTGCACATCACAATCACATCCCAGAATGACGCGCTCCCAGCCTCCTTGACATACTCAAATGTAAATCTAAGGTGAAAACAATGGAAGAGTAAGGAGTTGGGGCACGCTCCATGGTTTGCAGCACTTCGGGGGTAGAGGGGCGTGTTGGAGCTCTGGGATGGGGACTAGGAATATTGACAAACAACTCAATTATTCACGTGAACCTGCATAAACCAAACAACAAGTTGGTTAGTGCATAGATGGAACACTTTTGGTGCACGGATAAGCCACAGGCAAACATGGACTCATAAGACTCACCATGGCCCGAACTTGGGGGAAGCCGCCACCTTCCCCCTTATAGTATACTTTGTGCCTAGTCACGGGGCTAGCACCCAAATGGCATTTTGTCCTAGGACTCCCAAATGGGAGTCCCAAAATTTTCGAAATTAGGACTTCCACAACTTTGGAGGCCCATAACTTTGTGTGTAAACTACCGATTGAGATGAGGTCTGAAGCAAAGTTGTAGCCCTTGTTAAGAGGTTTCCAACGATATGGGGCATGCCACCTACACGCAAGGAAATCCAGGCGATTCCCGACTGTTAATGGTCAGGAGTCAATTGGCAATTTGACTCCTGGCCCTTCTTTTGGCCATAACTTATGTTTTAAGTATCCAAATGGGTTATGTAAACCCATTTTAGACATCTAAGTTCTAAGAGCTTTCCCATGATATAAGGAAATTTTGAATCCAATGAGTTTTGATCCCTGCAATCGCCCTTTGAAAATTCGGGAGTCCATCGGGACTCCAATTCCTGAAGTGGGAGTTCATTTGGGAGTGTGGGGGTTCATTCCCTCGCACTCTCTTGCACTCCTGGGAGCATGAAATGTGATTCCCAGGTTCACTTTTGGCCTGCACCTTCGCAAGCCCTTGCTTTGGTCGCGAGCCCACAATTAGGGTTGCGACACTAAAAAAGCTCGTCAAGATTGAAATATTCTTCAAATCTTTTTGATTTATTTAAACAAAAGTTGGAGGTTTGTTAGAAACCAATAGACCGTAAGGAAGAGGAATTCATGACATTTGTTTATTTGCAAAGATGATTCCCTATTTATTGTTTCCCATTGTTTCCCCCCCGACCCCATGCTTCTTTTACATACCTATCCGAACAAAAAAGGACCAGGAAAGTATTCATGGTAATTTTTAAATGGATGAGTTGCAACAATAGGGTTTCAGTAAGAGAACAAATCAGAGGAAGAAGTTTATAAAGTAGAGTCCCATTTTTTAATATTCTTTTTTATATTTCAAAGTTGATTTGTAATCCAATTTTTTGCCTTTCTTCCATCAAAAACTCAAGTTGTTTACAAATCCATCATCCTATTTTTCATAAACAAATTGTTCCAAGTAGAGAGTGTGTTGGACCCCTCAAAGCCACTTTTCAATACTTTAAAAGGTGGATGAGATGTTACACAATTGCCTTCCACAATGTTTTATCTCATTGTGGAAAGGTTGTGTGCTGAGCAAAATATTGCATTGAAGAGCCTAAGCTTAGGATTCCATCTCATCATCTGTGTGGAAGTTAGTGTATTTACCATGGTCATAACAACAATGTGTTCTTGCAGTAGACTGTTGTGACAAAACTATTGAATTTTGCAAAACAAGTTTCATTATTAGAATTCCATTCACAAGTGATTCTAAGTGCTATACATGTTTGTTTATACCATTCATAATGTACTTTATTTGCAATTCAACTTTTGCAATTTTGGAAGATTTAGGAGTATGAAGGGATGGGCTGGGATCAAAGTTGGGTCTTTTGGATAAAGCAAAGTGTGGGAGGAAGTGAGGGCTAGGTCTGTCACAATCAATTGTTGTGCCTTTGTATCTTCTTGCACACAATTGCTAATGTTGTTGTGGTGTTGGGCTATTTCAAAATTATGGGAAAAGTTTCATTATCATTTGCCATTCATAAAGATTGTGAATGTTATATCATTGTCTTACAACCCTCAACCGCTTTGCTTCATTTGCATCATGACTTTTATGATTTTGGTTTTGGATGCAATTAAGAATCTCTTTCATGCACATTTCCATACATTTAGCAAGGAAAGGGCAATTTTTGTTTCACACAAACACTATGTTTTTTCACTTTGAAATACTGGTTCAAAGTTGATCCTACGAGATAGATGCATTTCTTGCTTGCAATTGGTAATTGTGAATGAACATCAATTGTCTAGAAGTGGATTCATCTGTGAACTAAATCATGCACCATGATCATCTCACAATCACTTGTGTACACATCTTCTATAATATGGTAAATATCTAACACTTGAGGTTTGAAGACATTTAATGGCTTTGGATCAAAGCTCTTGAAGGAGATGATAAATATTGATTGGTTGAACAATTGGCAATCTCACAACAAATGTGAAGATCCCATTTGACCCATCATCTTTGTGATGATCTTTGTGATTAGCTTGGTCATGATTCAACATTACAATATAAGTTCAACGAAGTTTCTTACACTGTAGTTTGAAATGTCTTTCTCAACCTCCTTTAAGGGATCGTGGCTTTGAATGCACATCACAAGGTTAAAGAAAAAAAAACAGACTGACTCTCTTTTCCACTAACAATGGTTTTAGATTAGTAGTTATAGCTTTGCAGTGGGAAAATGCTTGTTGCTTGGCTTGAATGATTGAGCTTGAAATATGACGATGGAAAGTTAGAACATGTGGAAATAGGTGAAGACTTGAGTGAAGGGTGGAAAACACATGTTTTTTAGTCTCTTTGTCAACCCATATCCCATCTACAATTCCATTGAGGATTCTAAGCTAGGCTTTTCCAATGGTGCAAAGGGGAGCTTTCACTTGTATTGGAGCCTATGTTTTATGAACGAATGCTTTTGCATCACTTGGTTAACTGTTTCAGGTGTGTGTGTGTGTGTGTGTGTGTGTGTTTGTGTTTCTCTCTCTCTTTTTCTTGCTCTATCTTTAACAACTATATTCCCTCCTAGTTCTATACCCTGCTTGAATTTGCTAAACAGTGTGGGATTTGATGTATGTTGATTGCTTTGGTTTTTTATGCCCCTTATGAGCTGGATGAGGATCTACATATTGGTGCATGAGTCAGTGGGTGAAGGAGACCAACGACATCTTGTCATTGAAAGATGTGAAGATTCGATTATGTATGTATTCTCACTATGCCTTTTGAGTGTCTATTGACATCATGGTTGAGTTTTCCTGTTGTTGAAAAAAATGTGGCAAACATTTGTGATGCAATTTTTTTGTAATCATTTTCCCTGAGTTTTGAGTAGATTGGTCATATGCTTATCCACACCCATGATCGGGGGCTGATGAAATCAGTGGGGAGTAATGGCAGCAAGTAACTGTCCTGCATGATAAATGTGATGGTCTTACATGTTGTGAGTGACACTTGCAAAGTTAATACTGCTCATTTTTCAAATACTTGTTTTGGGTTCCCCAGTTTTTGGTGACCTTGCATCTCTTTCTGGATTTTTTTTTGCAATTACAGTGATATGTACATTTCTGATTTGAAATACCTTAGCAACTCATCTGAGATTGTGGGGTTTATCAATTATGAGATTGTAGGGTTTATCAGTTGCCAAAAGCTTGCTTTTGTGGGCCTCTTTGTTCTTGATTGAGGACTTTTCACTCTAACGGAGAATCACACACTAAGGTTCTTTTAACATTTGCATCACCTAATCTTGCGTGCATATTATCTTTAGATCCTCCATTCTAGTGAATGATGCATTGGTGGGTTGCTACAGAGAGGCCCACCATGTGCTTTCAACTCCACACCTTATGATACACAGTGTGGATGTATTAGGTATGTCTTCAATGTTATTGTTTTAGGTATCTTACAGACTCCAAATGTATAAATTCCATGTATTTGAACACCCTCTTAGTGGGACAAAAAATTGTCAAAATCTGGAGCCATCTTAAACTTTTTTTTTCATGGTATAGATTGAATTAATATAGTTTTGGGAAGATATTGTTTCTTAGCCCCCAAAGGAATTGTGTGCAATTGAATTTTGTTTCTTGTCCTTGGATGTTTGAACTAGATTCTTGGCCAGCTACAGGTGGGAAGCCAAAGATTGCGAGTTTTTCTACCCTCACATCCTGTTCTCTATGCATGAGAATCCAAATGACCGAGAGCCTTTATTTTCTTCTAGGGTTTAAATAAGCAACTCCTGTAAGATTCTTGAAATAAAAAGATGTCATTGATTCTGCTTAGGATTTGAAAGATTCTACAATTAGTTTATTAGCAATAGGGAAGGCACAACAGTGAAATCTGAAACTTAGGCTAAAACTCCTGCACCCAGGAAAATTGGTGGTCCCAGGAGTTGTACTCTCCATGAAATGTTTATGATCTTTTTGAAGCCTCAGATATTAATCTCAAGCTCCATTTTGGCATTTTGCCCAAAGGGTTAGTTCTCACCCCCAGATCCGCCAACTTTCCAGATAACTCTATTCTGTAACTATATTGTGTAGATCAACAAGTTAAAATCGCGAAAGCTACTTGGAGATCATTCATCCTTAGAAACAAATTTGCATGTTTACATTTTTAAAACAAATACTTTCAAATCAAAGATGATGTGAATGAATTCATCTAATTGGGGCACCCAAAACTTGGGCTCAATTTCCAATAGAGCTGGGGAATGAAGTAAGGCAAATGGGGACCACACAACACATATATGAGAGGTTGCATGAAAAGACCTGCTATTCTAAGTTGGGAAGCTAAAATTTAAAATGCTAACAAGATCAAGGAAGGAAGACCTAAATGGTTGTGGATGAATGCGAAGGAAGCATGCCGTTGCAAATCACAATGTTGTGAACTGGGCTAAGGCAAATGAAGGCCTACCAAAGAGGGTTTTGCATCAACAAGTACCTTTGACTAATTGAATGATGCTGACATCAAAAGATAACAACAGCAGCATACACACATACAGAGAACAGACTTTTGATCATTGAAAGAAAAGCAACACCAAACATATCTGTAGAGCACATTTTGGAAAGGAGACAGCACCTAGAGTGTGGAGAAGGAGTGCTTCAGTCATGCCAGATCCAGTGTTGAGAAGACAAATTAATACAGATTTGAATGTGAGTCCACCCTAATGCACATATAGTCGTGAGAAGAGAGTCTTGAGATGGGATACCCTCCCAAGATAATAGCACTGCAGAGGATCATAGAACTCACTTCCAAAAGGAGTCAATAGTCAATACCTATGATTTTAAAGACAAACCTTTCAGCCCTCTGGACATACTCACAAAGCCCAGTTCTGAAAGGAGATCATACTTACAGTGTGGAGAAGAAAAGCTTTGCAAATGCTAAAGACAAATAGAACCACAAGGAGATAAAGAAAACACTGTTTTAAAAGCAAGAGGAGGGAACATGGGGGAAAAGAGAAAATAATGAATGAAGAGAATAATGCCAACACTGTTGTCCAATGTGCAATATGTAGCAGAAAAAAAAGCCTGACCAACTTCTTCATTTCCTGCACAACTGGAAATCCAGCATGATCATTCCCTCTCTGGAGAAAAACTGTGATCTGTATCCAAGAAATAGAATTGGATGTCTACATGCCTTATTCTTCAGTTGCTCATGACAGGTTCTAAGGTCTAGCTGTTCTGTTGGGCTGAAATGAAAGACTGTCAGCGTCTATACAGGTGTACCCCAAAAAAAGGATGCAATACCACTTTCTACAAATTTCTTGAATTCCTAAACTACAAGGCAGTTCCCTAAACACTCTTATGCCCAGAACATTATGTTAATTCATCACTCTATCTAGTCCTGAGGTGACTTAGAAGAAAAGGGCCTTGATAAACCAGCCTGAATAGAATGGCTTTCAGAGAAGTTTTTGAAACTTCTGGCTTTCTTGCAAACTGGACATCATCTCTAAGAAATCAAGAAGTTGACTGTCTTTTGGCATCATCCCACATGATTTTCTCCTTGAAAAACCAGAGCACATGGTAGCCCAATCTCTGCTGGAACCTGTAAACCTATTGTCAAATCAATCTTTACCAGTGTGTCCTACTGATTGAGTCTGTAACTCCGACCAGAAAAAGCAGTCCTAGCACCAGCAGACACAGTTGTTTGAGTTGAGGGCGCTTGAGGCCTAGGCCATCGGGCAACCAGCTGATGTCTGAAATGGAATCTGTCAAGGAAAAGCTTACTGCCACTGCAACAAGTACTAGCCCTCAAACAGGCAATGCACACTCAACACCCACATCCATCTCCCTGACATGTTTCACTAGTTTATGACCAGAAGGAAGGAACCCTAAAACTAATTCTGCATATTCTGACCTGCATAATAGAATGGAAAATGTTTCTGTTTTGCAAACATCAACAGCAAAAAAACTTTGTAAGCATCCATACAAAGGATAATCAAAGAAGAGCAACAAACATAAGATTTTAACCTGCCTTACAACAGTAAGAGGATACACCCAACGAGGAGTTTTTAGATAGCTGTGGCCAGTGGCTTGGGGATGCAAGACAGTAAGGAAGTAGTAGAAGTGTCCTACTACAATTCCCAGTAAATCCACCAGGAATGGGTGACCAAACATTGTGTTGACAGCAAGCAGGGCCCAAGGCAACCAAAAGCCCTGGCATTTATGTCCTCAAGTTAGCAAACAATCCCTCTTGGTTACAACATCTTGCATTTCTCACATAAGAAGCTGGTTCCTTTTTTCTATGATGCAGATGAAGTACTTTGGAAACCTAGCACAAGCAATGAATTCAACTACTTGGTGCTGAAAAGTTACAGAAGTCAGAAAGTGCAACAAAAAGGACCCAAACCTGCAATGTAACAAGTCCCATGAGGCTGACACGGGCATTTGCAAACTCACGGCTCCAGACATAGAGGAGCATAAACACAAGTGCGTGGCCCACATAGAACCTGATTGTGGGCAGTGCCAGTGCCATAGCCTGCCATGTATCATGAAAAACCATGTACATTTAAAAATTATGCCATCGATTCCATACATGGTAACGTGACAAAATTGAACTCTCGCACTCACACATGGATATGGTTTCCATTGGTACTGGTAATCAGAAGACAAAAATGAATGATCTAGGTCATACCAAAAGTGTGACCATTGAAACTATGAACATCCAGACAAAATCTGCTGTGCGCTTGTCAAATGGGCCCTTCTCCAACTGTACTCCATACTTTGCTCTGATTCCATTTCCCAACCACAAAAAGCTATGTTAGAAGAGTCACAGTCTGCATGACATGAGTGGTAAAATAGAGATCAGATCTTTTTGACAGGCTACATGGAAATGAGCAAAATCATAAGCAGGAATGTGATGCATTTGTCTAGATATACCCCAACATGTCATTTTCCTTTCATCTGGTCAAACAACTTGATTCCTCCTTCCTTCATTGTGGACTACTTACAGACAGCCCAGGATTCTTGAATCTTTTGTACCTTCTTTCGATCTTAGTAAAGTTCCCAAATGGGTTCTGATGTTTACTTACATCATCAAAATCCGCACACCAAATTGCATAGAGAAGGGTCCTAAAAAGATAAAGTTGGTCAACAACCGCCATATCTGCAAACAAGGGCAGCAGATTCACATGGTTCAAAAAAGATGCACAACAACATCTCAAGAGGTCTGAAATGATATTGAACATTGGACAATGAGGAAATCTTCCTCGTCCAACACCTCAAATCCATCACATTCGGTTGCAACTTCAACAAAACAATAGTTATAACCTCTTCCCCAATTTCAAAAACATCCCAAAACTGACAACACAATAATAACAATCCGAAGAAACTCCAAAGATGGAATTCCATCGACCAAATAGAGCAGCCATTTTGTTAAGTCTTGTCCCAGAGAGAAAGACACCTGAAGACCTGAATCCAGAACTTGACAATTTGGGATGGAAACATCATACTTGGAATTTGCTTGCTACCAAAGCAAAGTCAAGAAGGAGCCATTCAGCTTTGATCACACCGAGTTGATACCCAAGAGTTGTGAGAACACATAGTGTTCCAAAACTCTTGCTCACTGGAGGCAAGGAGTTGTAAAAGCTGCAAACAAACAACAACACAACACAAGAGAAAAACCCGCCAGCAGAAATCTACTCAGTAACACATTCAATAATTGTCATCCGTTGATGAAGCAGTAGCAGAGCCACCATTACCATATTACAGCAGGAACCTCACCACAAAATTACAGCTCCTCCCAAATAGAATTTCCAAATAGCAAAGTGCAGAAGAACAAAGTGCGAGATAATTGCAAAGAGAAAACCAAGCAATTTTCATGTGCAACCAAAGGAGATCCACGTTCTATTTCGATCCAGAAGAACCCATCAATGTCCCGGTGATAGGAAATAAAACCTTCCGCATCAAATCTGGTCTCTAACCTAACTGAAACATATGGAGAAAAATACAGAGGGAGACAGAGAGAGACAGAGAGATGTGCTGCACTTACTCGGCTGGCGAAGACATGATGGAACCAGTGATTTCTTCGTCAGGTCCTCTTTCTTGAAACCAAGCACTACAATTCCGATGGTTGCACGATGGTTGAATTAGGAAACCGGGGAGCAGATCCGAGGGGAAAACAATTCTCTGCTCCAGCAAGCAACAAGCAAGAAATTGTCCGACAAGAATGAGCTGCACAACCCAACACTACTAGTACTGGTATCCGCGAAGCCCCTGGGACATTTGCTGCGATGTGTTTTTCGCTGTCTCCCCCCGACAGAAGAAGAAGACCCAACAACTCTTTGACCTTCGCGAAGGCTCCGGACCCTTCTTCCCGAAGGATTAGGGTTAGGGTTACGGTTTGAAACAAGAGCAGACAACTACAGGAGAGCTTCTTCCTTCGCTTCTTCATCTACCAATGCAAAGCAGTATGCAGTATGCATTTCAGAACTGTAGAGCAGCTGTCTCTCTATAATTGTACATCTTTTTGGATTTCCCCCTCTTCGTATAATCGATGTTTGTCGTCGAAACTCTGAAGCTTGCTTTGCAATTCGATGTTTTGTGGAGAGTGGAAACCCGGAAGTCTTGTGCGATTTAGAGGGATGATCGAAGTGGTTTCGGGGTGGTTAGAAAACTGCGAATAGGTACGAAGTCCGCGAGTAGGAGAGATTTGCAGAAAAAATCTACTGCAGTGATGCGAACATGGCCGGCTTGTCTTTATGCACCTGCCCTAGCTCAGTGTTCTTGAGCTTCTGCAAACCTACCTCTGAGTAAGAACCCCCCCCCTCTCTCTCTCTCTTTCGCTCTCTCTCGCTTTTTAACTCTTTGCAACAAGACCCCTCTCTTTCTTTTTTGCTTTGTGATTCTTTGCAAGGAGAACCCTCTCTCTCTTTTGCTTTGTAACACTTTGCACATATGTCAGGCATTGTATTCTGATGAGAGTTTTTTTTCCCCTCCATTTTGTGTTCAGGCCACTTGATCAAGCTGCTTCTCGTATCTGTGCCTTTAGAGGATTGTTTCATGGATTTGGGAAGTTGGTGCTGGTGTCACCGTTGCAAACAATCAAAAGAGAGCCTTGGAGCTTTGTGTCTACTGCTGGACACACATCACGAGATGGATTGTCAGGTATGTCCTTGCAACACATTTTGCAGCCCTCAACCTCTTATCTCTGATGAACAGTGGGAGATTCTCAATTGTGCTGAAAGCCCTGAATTCCTGCCATGACTTCTTGTATGTTTCTGATAGGTAATGTTTGCATCTCAGCTGTGAAATTCTTCACAGATTCAGGTTCTCAGAAAGCTGGCAATACATATGTATTCTTGAAATTGCAGTCTTGGTCTCATTGCAGTTTAGAGAGAAATGTTAAGCTGCATGGCCAGACGAAAGCTGCAGATTGAAGTTTTGCTTGCTTGCACTCAGTCAATTTTGTGCTCAAGAGTTTGGGTTTCTGTTGCAGCAGGAGATGAGACCTGCAGGTGCCAAGAGCAGCTGCTGGGTGGTGCAATGTCTGAAATGGAGATGGATCTTTGGCCCAGACCTCCCACTGAGGCAGAGTTTGAATCTGGATATGTGAGTGACAGTGATGAGGTATAAGCCTCCTCCCAGATTGTCTACCTCTCCAATTCATCTTTTTCAGTGTTTTAGGGTTGCAGGAATTGAGTTTACTTTTAACTGAAGGGGGTTTTCTAGACAGGGTCTTCCTCAGTCACAGACCAGGATGATTGTGATAGTGACAAGACTCAACACGATCAAGAATGGAACAATATGCTTGAAGGTGGGTGTAATATAAACTCAACAAATAGCTGATTTCACATCAAGTTTCAATATGCTTGATCAAGCTTTTTTCTTCATTGTGTATGATTATATGTACAGTGGCTGATGTAGCAGGGTTAGCATGGGACCTGTACTTAGGAGATGTGGAAAGCAGTGAAAAAGATGAGGACCCTCCTCTTTATGTTCCACCCCCACCCATCCCACTGGAAGGTGTTTGTCCTCAAGTAAAGCTTTTTCCTCAATGTCTGCATAACATATTGTGCTAATTTCAGAATGATCAATGTGAATGAAGATCAATGTGAATATTATGTTTTCACATACCATACAAGTCCAATGTTCCATCCCAACCTCACAGATATGGATATGCAATCTAAAGTGGAGATGCTACTTTACACGATGAAAGACCTTCTGCCAGGCCTCTTGGACAGTACCAAAGTAGAGGCTGCAAGATCACTTTTGAGTTCTTCTGTGGAGATCCAGAATCCTCTTGTATGCTATCAGGGAATTGATCGGTCTTTCTCTTCCCTCCCTCTCTCCTTTGTGTTATATTGGTTACCTCATAGGCCATCCTTGCAAATTTCCTTTTTGAAGTGTCTTTCTGTCTTGATGATAGCAAAGTGTCGTTAAATGATTGTGTCAGACACATCTTTTCTTCTTTAGTTGATTGAGCTTCCTGGATGGATAGGAAGCTTCTAGAAAATGCTGAAAAACCTAGAACCAGGTAATATTGTGTGCCAGGGAAGCCCTTTGTTGTGAGTAAGTATTCTGTGCCTGGGCCTATGTTATGGACATTGGCAACCAACTTGTTTGAGAGTTGAGTAGATATTGTGCTGTAGTGTTTTACCTTCCAAAGCCTAGTGGTGGCCAACCATGATGGATAGTAAAGTGATCATGAGGATGGCTGTTTTGAATGTCTTCTGATGCGAATCTGTGTAGCACTCTAGAAGGCCATCATGTACCACAGACAGCTGGAATGCAGTGTACTAATGGCTTCAGAAGTACTTCTGGTTTGTGTGTTATGACAGATTAGATGCGCTGCTCAGAGTTCTATGTGAAGCCCGAGTTTCTATAGATCTGCATGATATCTATTATGAGAATCTGATGATGCATCCAAGTGAGTTCATTTTCCCCTGTGCACTCACATAGGGCACTGTAGGCTAAACGGTTATCTTCAATTTTGTGGCCACCAACTCAGGGTAGGGATAAAGCTTGGAAGGAACCATGGTACTAAGTACCTTTTCAATCAAGGTTGCATATTTAGACTGTAGTGGATGCTACACAGTTGTTTGATTCACTTAAGTTACTGGATGTGGTTGTTTCTGGAAGGCAAGCGCTGGCTCTATGTAGTTTGGACAATGAATATTTCAGAAGGTTCACAACAGTCTACAAAGAAGTTTGGGGTGCATGAATCCATATCACAGCAGCTCAATTTGGAGGATGCTGAAAAGAGCACTACTCAGTCACCTACAGACAGTGAGGGAGCTGAGTCCCGATTGCATGCTTTGGAAGGGTCTTCACTGAAGCTCTCTGGGGAAAGTGTACTTGAAATGGACAAATCTGGCCTGGTATGCTTGTTTCGACCTCAGAATATTATTAGTTGCACAATAGATTTCTTGTTGTTACTACATACTATGCTCAAGTGGAGATGGAAGAAAGCTTCAGGTCCTCGCCTTGTCATCTGGAAGAGCATCAGTTCAACTACTTTGGATAGTCCCTGGGCTTTTAGGCAGTTCTCTGTGAGATAGCTGTGGAGACAACAGTGCTTCAACCTTATATGGATGTGAAGGTGTTGACCTTGGTAACGAACTTTTTTTGTTTGGTGCAGGTGACAAGGATTAGCTCAACTTGGTATGTCATGCAAAAAGAGGGTGAGGCTTCATTTGCAGCTGCCAAGCATTGGCTCTCAAGCTGCATTCAAAGGTCATTCTGATGAATGGGTCTTACCTTACTTCTAGCTTCAGCGTGTAAATGGATCATTGGTTGCTCTGCCCAGGCTTTGCCCCTGCTGTCTTTATAGCTTCTTCAGGTTGGCAGCCTCATTCAAACAGCATTGAGATAAGAGGAATGCTTTCTCTCTCAACTATCCTTCTCTTCGAAAACTGATGAACTGCCATCTGCTTGATTGAGCACAAATGAAATTAGACGTTTCATGAGGACTGTCTCCTATGAGACTCCATGGTTGCATATTGTCAATTAGGTGCTCTATGGGTTCATACCAAGATGCAGTATGTTTTGATTACATGATCTGGCAGTACAGTGCAGATGTCATGCTACCCACCAGCATCGTGATGTTGAACTCACAGTTCATATTAACACCTCGAGAACATTCCTCAAAATGGGTACCAAATGAAAACCGCATCAAAAAAAATGAACTCACAGCTCAAAGTAACACTTGGTGAGCATCCTTAAAATGTGGTACCGAATGAAAATTACATGGTTATGCGGTCTCTCATTTATGAGGCAAAGCTAAGAAATGAAGTTTTGAAAATCCACATCAAATTTTGGAAGCTTCCTTATGTTAAAATGGAACTTGTAACCATGAAAAATGACACTTGTGATATAGAAAAGTGACACCTGTAACTTAAAAAAATTCAGAACTTGCACAAATAACCTTGAAAAAACGTACCATGAGAATTACTGCCATGAAATTTTAAAAACTCAAATGAGTAGATTTGACATCATCAATTGAGCAAAAAGTATTCCATATATACCAACCAGCAAGACCTGTGTTGGGTAGAGTGAGAACTTGTCATGTAGGTTTTGAGAATATTTAGCAGCAATCACAGACTTGAGCACAGGCACATGGCGACATTACAAACCACCACATTGATGATGAATCCTTGCAAACCTTTAATAATAAACACCATTGTAGATTTGGAAAATGTACAAAGGAATAAGAAAAAGGAAAAGGGAGAAGTTACAGGACATCAAGTTAGCTCAAACTACATGTCAAAATCTCTCTATATCAAAAATCGATTGCCTGTAATAGGTCAGCTGTATTTTTCTATGTCAAAAGTCGATTGTTTTCAATAGATTGGTATGTGAATTAAAAGTTCAATACTAAGAAGATCCTAGAAGCCTTTGATGAGGTTGTGGTGCCCACACCACACTAATTGTGCTCATAACAAACAAAACGTGCAATCATGTCACGAACCAACAAGTAGTGACTGCATTATGAGGTAGGCTTGGTGCCTTTGGTGCGCTGGGATGATGGCCTTTGGTTTCCTATTGTACTTCGCTGATGTCATGAACTACCAAGTAGTGGCTGCATCATGTGCTAGGCTTGGTGCCTTTGGTCTGCTGGGATGATGGCCTTTGGTTTCGTGTTGTACTTTGTCGCTTTCGTGATGAATGCTTTTCATTTGTTTGAAGAAAGAAAAAAATCCAACACTAACAATTTGCTTATGAATGTGGTCCATAATCCTCTCTCAGAATTGCTCTGGAACTGGAAAAAACAAAGAGTGCATTGCTAGACCCTCACTAACAAGAGATCGAAGGCTAGTTTCCAGTTACTTCATCTTTTCTGGAAATGTCCTGTTGTTGACTCATTTTTCTCCGAATCTGAATTCCATGCCCAAACAAGGGGTTTGTCACACCATGGCCTTGCCATTTACATTAAAAACTATCTTAAGGCAAAAGAAGAATTAGGGAAACTCAAATATTACACCATGCAAAAATATAATCTTCAAAAAGTCCTCTAAAAGAAACCAAAATCCTTCAAGATATTAGAACTCTATAACTAATCTCATGTCTCAACACAAGCCAAAATATCATCTTTCAAAAATCCTCATATAATAATAGACCTATTACCTAGGGGCCAAAAATCCCTGAAGCTACTATACTCTATAATGAATCTAAACACAATGTCCTTGCCTTGATAGGCAAAGCCAACAAAATTGAAGCATAGTTTCTTTAAGAGGACTTACATGCACTAATTAGCTGAGGAAAGCTTAAATTCTAATAGAATAGGAAACATGACCCCTGCCAAAATGGAAGACTGCTATATGTTGGAACTTGGAGTGTCAGTGGGTTTTTTTAAAATTAAAATTTAATTTTTTTTTCCGTTATGTAGCTGAAGTGACAATCATCCATAAAAATGATTTAACCAAAATGAGAGTACTAAGTGGCTATTGCAAATGAATTATTTTTTCAAAAAGCATCATTTGATATGGTTAGCTACCTATTTGAACATAATATATAGTTTGGTGATTCAATTTTGATTTTTGTTGAAATTTGGCGATTAGTAAAATCAACAAACAATTTTTTTTCCCCATTTCCCCAAAAGTTGCCAAAAAATCACTGGTTGAGACTATTAAATGAAGCAAAACAAATTGAAGTTGATTGACAAAATGAAACTCAATTTGTGAAAAATGCTTGACAATTATCCATATATTTGCAATTAAAAAAAAATAGTACTATGAAAGAACAAGAAATAAGAATATAGATGAATGTTGGGTAGTAAAAAAAAAGAAAATTGATTGACTTTAAGAAAAAATCTTATTAAATATGTTGATATTTATCCCAATGTATCACACGTTGTGTCTTCCTATTTTTTGAGTAAATATAAATTTCTAAAAATTCAAAAATTTTGTTCAATTTTGAATTTCATCTTGATAAATTACATAATAATTTCAAATCATTTCAAAATGTGTTCATTACTTGACGGATCATTTTCTTCTATTATAAACTACAAATATTATATATATATATATATATATATATATATAATCATGTGCATATATTTCATTTGCATGTGATAAAGGATTCTCAAAGGATTATTGAGACTTTAAGATTTTGAGACTTTTTTGAACTTAAATTTTTTCAAAATTCCACACTCTTAAAATTATGAATGAAATTAAATAACAAGTTTTTATCATCTAAATTTTTTAAATCATAATTTTTTGTATGATATTATACATAAAATAATTTGTTACAAATTCGTCATTATTTTGATGCATCTATTGTTCATTTTCAAAAGTATTTAACTAGAGTCAAAACCTCAAGTTGAATTAAATGAATTTTTAATTTGCATATCTTAACATTGAATTGAGTCATTTAGCACAATTTGCTATGGTTACCATGATTTTCAATGATAAAAAATAAATTTATGATAGTTTGCAAACCTTGCCCCCCTTATTGTCATTAAATTAGGTTGTGCCCCAACATAAAGCACTAAAAACAAATTTGTAATCTATGTGGAGAACACCTTATATGCATGAATTTCCCTTTTCGAAAGAAATTGGGAAGGATATTATGTCTACTCAGGTATGGGAAAAAAAAAAGAGTCTATTTATAGGTGTAAGAACCCTCCCACTATTGAAGAGTAGGCATAAAAACCCTCTCATTCATATGCTTCGTGATCTATATAGGTTTGGTTCATGATGTAATTTACCTTGTGATTTATGATAGGTAAAGCCCATGGGTCGGGGACATTCTCAAAATGTGGGGTCGAATTTGATTCACAACACATCTTGGGTTTTACAACCAATTAATAAAATGACTACTGTCTTTTTTGACTACAATTGTAATTACAAATTCATGTTAATGATTGCATAGTTATATATGACATTATAGTGCCACATGACATTATGGTTTTGCGATTGTACTCAATATCACAACTTGATGGTTTTTACACAAATATTAAAATTTCAAAAATATATTTTTAATCATTCAAAATTAGGTAATAACAAAATTCCATTGATTCTTGCAACTTTTGATGAAGAATAACAATTTATGGTCATGTGATGCTAACGTAGCATGCCACATGGCAATGAGGTTGACTAGTAATTGTAACATTTCATGAATTGTATAATTTCACCATGATTTATGTCATTGATTTGATGAATTCATGTCATTTATTTGTTAGTTGTAAATATTGTTGTCCTTTGCACTTAATAATGATTTGGTTATCTATGTGATGATAACATGGCATGTCATTTAGCAATAAGGTGTCACAAATTTTCATTGCAATCCATGATTTTTTGTGACACCATAAGCTTTTGTATGTCTTGAATTTAAAACACAAATATTTGTCATGGCATGCCATAATTTTTTGTGTGCCATGAGGTTTTTGAAGTTATGAATTCACATGCATGTGTATGTGTATTAAATAATCTATTATTAACTTATAATTATGATTACAATATTAAAAGTCATTTAAAAAAAGGTGACACATAACTTGACTTTTTGACTACTTAACACATTAGTTTAGGTTAACATACCTATTAAGTTAACTTATCTATGAAGGTTATGTAGTAAAAACCTACTTTGTAATATATGATACATTGTAAGCTACTTAATTAAAGATAAGAAATTTACTACATTTAATATGTTTAAATATACCTAGAATATGTTATCTTACTAATAGGTTAATTTGAATAAACTTGTCTAGGTTTCTAGCTTTAGATTTTTTGTCAAGTTAAGTTAGTTAACCTCATTACAAAATATTTCATCAAGTTTGTAATCATCTCAAGTTTGTGCAACTAGATGCAACATAATTATCTTAAGTTTTTTTTTTAGCTTAAGAATGTTTATGTTAACTTAGGCTAGGTTAGTAGGTACTATAGGTTGACAAACTAATTCATCTTAAGTCAACCTAGGGACAAACATAACTTAGGACTCATGTCCAAACAAGTTGACATGAATACATGGTTGATCAATTCTTTCAATGGTTTCATCAATGTTTTCTTTGCTTGTTCCCATTGAACTCCCATTCATTTTTCAAACATAATGTTTACCATGTTTGTAATGTATTTGGGAAATTCAATTATGCAAATAGTTAATAAACTGATTATGTAAACCTTGATCAAGATATTCTCCAAGTTTATTTAGGTCATAAGAGGTTTTTAGCTTCTAAAAGTATTAATCCTTAGGATTTAGTAAAGGTGATACTATGTAAATAGGTTTTTCAAAGACTAATAAAAAAAGGTTCATCAACCTTACCCTTATCCTTTGAAAAAAAATTCATAAAACTTGATTTTGATTGGCTGGTTAAAAACAAACCAAAATAAAATAAATTGCCCTAAAGTTTCATTTATAGATCATAGAGACATTATATAACTTAAATAAGTGATATGGGATTTTTTAAAATTATAGATTTCCTACTTTTGCTTTTTTGCAAGTTCAGCAACATTGTTTATTAAAAAATGAATAAACATGTTAATAGTCATTGTGTTTGTCAAATGCATACACATTATCAAAGATGAATAAAAATGGTGTAACCATTGTGCACTCTACATGTTTTAAAATTATAAACTAAGGTCATGTTGAAAATGTGTGAATCATAATATAATGTACTTCAATGAGTGATCATAGGTATCTATGTCTACAATTTTCTCACCCATAACAATCATCTAAACAAATCAATATAGTGATTAGAAAGCTATAGTTTCCCACTCACAAGGATGTGCTTATGAATTATTTATTTGAGATCAATGCATCTCTGATCGATTAGTTCTCAAGGGGTTCAACAAGTCAATCAAATATTGTCATTCATGTGCAATATAAAAAATTGGTGAATATACATAGAAAGCAATGATTTGTATTTATTAAGTGGTCCAAATGGCATCCTAGCAATCCTTATCAGTTAGTTTAGGAAACAACCATCAATTATCATGCTTGGCTCGGAGTAAGACAATGGACATAATCAAAAACTAATCCATTAGCTAAACAAGATTTTCTTCTGACCTTCAATGAGTCATGGGGATGATAATTAGACAATTTTTATTTTGAGAAACAATCTCCACATCAGTTGGTCACACAAATAAGAGACTCAAGACATGTAAATTTTACTTTAGGTGGTTTGTATGGGTTTCTACTTTCTCCAAGGGTATTGTGATATTCATCTACTCTAAAATACCTAGATTTAGGCACATGATGTATGGTTTTCTTTTGTCACTTCAGGTTGTATTACAATAGAGTGAGCATTTTTGTTCTTTTGAAACACCCCTCAAAGAAAGGAGGACAAAATTATGTCGGGTAACTATCATCCCCATCAATTAGTGACAAAAAAAAATCAAAGCAGGTCTAAATGATTTGCAAATTTAATATTTCTAGGGTTGAATATAGCCACTAAAATGCAGCACTCAAGAAGGGCTTTCGGTATTAGAGTAGGTACTGGATATGTTTACTAAGAGGTTTCATGATTGAAGAATGGGAAGATACTATTGATCGGAGTAAGTACTAAACACCTTGCGCTTGAGGACCACATGGAGGAAAGTCGTCCTGAAAATCTTGTATTCTTGTTGGGCTTTAGTGTCAGAAAGGAGGGAGGTGGCACGAGCTGTTATGCGTCGCTGGTAGCGAATGAAAAACTCGTCGGTGTTGCGTAAGCCCATGTGTGCCTCTATGCTCGGGCCAGTCATTGCCCTCACCCATGCGGACGAAAACGTAGCAAAGGATTTGGGGAATTGTAGCATGTGCATCAACTCGTCCTCAGGGCACAGGTTGTCGTCAACCGGCGATTGCAAATATTGGATGTCAAAGGCACCACACTTGATGATTGCTGCCTCCACCTCCTCCTTTGAGCGGGCATAGATCGCAAGGTTAAACGTGTCTCTTGTCTCAGTAGTT
>Ga0116231_10001891_pt1 | contig 43565 bp, 36 predicted proteins | sample S1TSphgellanicum_2_FD_89695 | JGI IMG/M metagenome (GOLD analysis project Ga0116231, IMG submission 89695) | Host-associated microbial communities from peat moss isolated from Minnesota, USA - S1T2_Fd - Sphagnum magellanicum MG | ecosystem: Host-associated > Plants > Peat moss > Unclassified... | reverse complement strand
TACATACCTTTTGTAGGCACCCTACCGCCAGCGACAGAGCGCAACTTCCGGGCTGGCGGCTTTGCCGTACCAAAGGATCTGACACGTGCCGACTATCGTGCCAGTTGGAAAAAAATGGTCTCGTTATTGACCCGCATGCACAAAGCGGGCATACCAATCGTTGCGGGTACTGATGGTTCCGGTATCGAGATCGTGCGTGAGATCGAGATCTATACAGAAGCAGGATTTACGACCGCCGACGCGCTTGCAGCGGCAACAATAGTTCCAGCAAGGCTCACCGGCACCGACAAGATCACCGGTTCAATCAAGGAGGGAAAGAATGCCGACCTAATGCTCGTCGAGGGCGATCCATCGGTAAATGTCGGAGATTTGCGCCATACACGGACCGTTATGCTCGACGGAAAACTCTTTGATGCGGATCAATTGCGGGAAGCGGCGGGGTTCTCGGGTCGCCCAAAATAGGACAGAGCCGGTGGAGTTTGCGTAGATTAGAGGCTCTCCCCCATTCCACGTAACTCTCCCCAAGGCTGCACTTCCGTTCGCTCGGCGTCCGCTACGAGAACGTCCCATTGTCGGCTTCGGGTCGATTGGGAAAAAGCGTCCGCTTTCGGATCGGCGCGTCGATGTCGGCTTTGCATGGTGCAGCGGAATCCGCGGCGGTTAGCACAATCGCGCGTTGTGAGCTGAAGTCCGATTAGATCGCAGCCAACGCGACCTCCCTCATCCCCTCCCTTCTCCCACTGGCGTGGGCGAAGGGCGATCGGGTGTCAATGGGCTAAGGCCTGGTCAAGAATTGCGATGTGATTGGCAGCCCTGCTCCGCGCCTTCGGCGCTACGCAGGGCTTTCTGCTTCGCGTTTGGGGCGGCTCGTCCTGCGTAGCGCGGTAGCGCGAAGCAGAAAGGCGGGGGTCGGAATCGAACCGGCGTACGCGGATTTGCAGTCCGCTGCATGACCACTCTGCCACCCCGCCATGCACCTACAAGAACACCGCACGCGCTTGGCGCCGGCATTCGAACACCGGTCTGCCTAGCTGCCGGGACAGGGCCGCAGGCGCCGGCCGCTGAAGGGAAACGTGGAGCGGGAGACGAGTCTCGAACTCGCGACCTCAACCTTGGCAAGGTTGCGCTCTACCAACTGAGCTACTCCCGCTCTGAGGGACCCGAGATTATAGCCGTGCGCGCGGACATGTCAAAACGAACCTTTCTGCTTGGGCGGCGCGTCCGGCCCGGCGGAGCTGGCCAGGTGGGGCCAGGCCAGGCGCAGGTACAGCAGCATGGAGTAGATGGTCAGCAGCGCCGCCAGGTAGATGAGCACGTCGCCGATGCGGCGCACGGGGATGATGCCGAACAGCGGGTCGTTGAAGAGCAGCACGGGGATCGCCACCATCTGCAGGATCGTCTTGAACTTGCCCACCGAGTTGACCGCGACGTTCTGGCCGGCGCCGATCTGGGCCATCCATTCGCGCAGGGCCGAGACGGTGATCTCCCGGCCGATGATGATGAGGGCCACCAGCGCATCGACGCGCGTCAACTCGAGCAGCACGACCAGCGCGGCGCACACCATCAGCTTGTCGGCCACCGGGTCCAGGAACGCTCCCAGGCGGCTGGTCTGGCCGAAGCGGCGGGCGAAATAGCCGTCGAAGCCGTCGGTGATGGCGGCCACGGTGAACAGCGTGCAGGCGAGCACGTTCTTGGCGTGCGGCGGTATCCAGGCGTCGGGAAAATAGTAGACGCCGACCACGAAGGGGATCATCGCGATCCGCGCCCAGGTCAGGACCATCGGCAGGCTGAAAAATCTACTCGGCATTCGTGGTCCCGAGGGCGTGGCCGTCCCGGATGGTCAGCTCCTGCACTGCCCGGATGATCGCATCATGATCGAGTGCCGGCAATTCGAGCGGCCGCGCCTGCGCGACGCGCCGGTACAGCGCATTGCCGCCGCGCTGGTAGGCCGGATCATAGTGGGCGCGGACGATCTCCCGCGCCAGGTCCTGCCAGCGGCCCGCATCGGCCCAGGCGCACCACTGTTCCACGGTCTTGCGCCCGTGCTGCTCGACGAAATAGCCCAGGCGCCGCTTGAACGCATCCGGGTCGCGGAAGATGTCGGCATAGCGCTCGGTCAGGTGCGCCACGCGCGCCTCCAGCGGCGCCACCACGCGCACGCACTCCGATCCGATCAAGGCCTCGAACAGCGCGTGCGGCAGGCTCAGGCGGCCGATGCGCCGGCTCTCCGATTCCACGTAGACCGGCCGCGCCGGGTCGAAGCGCCGCAGCGCCTGCCAGATCCGGCTCTCGAAGGCCTTCTGCCCGGGCTGGCCGCCGCCCGCCGCACCGGCACCGCCATCGAAGCCGCCCAGCACCGAACCGCGGTGCTCGGCCAGGCCTTCCAGGTCCAGCGCCTGCGCCTGCGCGGCGTCCAGGGCCTCGAGCAGTGCCGTCTTGCCGCTGCCGGTGGGCCCGTGCAGCACGACGAAGCGCAGGCGCGCGGGCAGCACGTCCAGGTCGGCCAGCACCTTGCGCCGGTAGGCACGGTAGCCGCCCTCGAGCTGGCGCGCCGCCCACCCCACCTGCGTGAGCACGCTCGTCATCGCGCCGCTGCGCATGCCGCCGCGCCAGCAGTAGACCAGCGGTTTCCAGCCCTTGGGCCGGTCCTGCAGCTGCTCCTCCAGGTGCCGGGCGATGTTGCGCGCCACCAGGGCCGCGCCCAGCTTGCGCGCGGCAAAGGGGGAGACCTGCGTGTAGAGCGTCCCGACGCGGGCACGCTGGTCGTCGTCGAGCACCGGCAGGTTCACGGCGCCGGGCAGGTGGTCCTCGGCGAACTCGGCCGGGGAACGCGTGTCGATCACCAGGTCGAATGACGCGCCCGGGTCGAGCGCCTGCTCGATCCCGACGAGACTTCCGGGCCCCTGGGTGCCGGCCATCGTGCGCCGCGCGCTCAGGCTTCGGGCGCGCCGGACGCGCCGGCGGCGTCCGCGGGCGCGGCGATGCCGTGCAGGCGCGCGTGGATGCGCTCGGCCAGCCGGCGCGATATGCCGTCGACCTGGGCGATGTCTTCCACCGACGCGCCCATCAGGCCGCGCATGCCGCCGAAGCGCGTGAGCAGGCGCTGGCGCCGCTTGGGCCCTATCGCCTCCATGTCGTCGAGCTGCGAGGCATTGCGGGTGCGCGCACGCCGGGCGCGCATGCCGGTGATCGCGAAGCGGTGCGCCTCGTCGCGGATCTGGGCGATGAGCATCAGGGCGGTGGAGTCCGGGCCCAGGCGCAGCGGCGGCCGCCCGTCGGGGAAGACCAGTTCCTCGAGCCCGACCTTGCGCCCCTCGCCCTTGGCCACGCCCACCAGCAGCGAGGCGTCCAGCCCGTAGTCGTCGAACACCTGGCGCGCCACCTCCACCTGCCCGGCACCGCCATCGATGAGCACGAGCCCGGGCATGGGCGCCTCGCCGCGGGCCGCGGCCGCGTAGCGGCGCGTGAGCACCTGGCGCATCGCGCCGTAGTCGTCGCCGCCGACCAGGCCCTCGATATTGAAGCGCCGGTACTCGGCGCTGCGCATCGCGTGGTTGGCGTACACCACGCAGGAGGCCTGCGTCGCCTCCCCGGCCGTGTGGCTGATGTCGAAGCACTCTATGCGCAGCGCGTCGGCGTCCTCGACCTCCAGTCCCAGCGCCTCGATCAGCGCGCGCGTGCGCGCCTGTTGCGAGCCCTGCTCCGCCCGGCGGCGCGCCAGCGCCAGGCGCGCGTTGCCCAGCGCCGTCTCGAGCCAGCGCCGCTCCTGCGGCTTCCAGCGCGCGTCGGTGGCGTCGAGCAGGCGCGTGCTGCGCGGCGCGGGGGCAGCGGCGGATGCGTCCGCGGCTGTGTCCGGGGCGCCGCCCTTGGCGTCCCGGTGCAGGACCGGACGCAGTTCCTCGCGGTCCAGCGCGATATTGACGATCAGCAGCGGCGGACAGGGCTGGTCGATGTAGTGCTGGGACAGGAAGGCCTCGACGATCTGCGCCAGGTCGGGCGGCGCATCGCCGCCGAAGGCCGCCGACGCGGCGGTCTGGGCCGGAAAGTAGGCCTTGTCCCCCAGGTGACGCCCGCCGCGCACCATGGCCAGGTTCACGCAGGCGCCGCCCTCTTCCATGACCGCCGCGACGATGTCGGCGTCGGTATCGGAGCCGGCCATCTCCACCGACTGCTGGTGCATGATGCGCGTGAGCGCGGTGAGCTGGTCGCGCAGCACGGCGGCGCGCTCGAAATCGAGCGCCGCCGAGGCCGCCAGCATGCGTCCCTCGATCTCGCCGGTGATGTCGCTGGCACCGCCGCGCAGGAAGCGCAGCGCGGCATCGACCGACTGGTCGTAGGCCGCCGCATCGATCCGTCCGACGCAGGGCGCGCTGCACAGGTGGATCTGGTGCAGCAGGCAGGGGCGCGCGCGATGGCGAAAGACGCTGTCCTCGCATGTCCGGATCTGGAAGACCTTCTGCAGCACCTGCATGCTGTCGCGCACCGCCCAGGTGCTCGGGAACGGCCCGAAGTAGCGCGCGCGCCGGTCGGTGGCGCCGCGATAGAACGACATGCGCGGGAATTCGTGGGCGCTGAACTTGAGATAGGGATACGACTTGTCGTCGCGAAAGAGCACGTTGTAGCGCGGCGCCAGCGACTTGATGAGGTTGTTCTCGAGCAGCAGCGCGTCGGTCTCGGAGTCCGTGACCGTCGTCTCGATGGCCGCGATCTTCGAGACCATGAGGGCGGTGCGCGGACCCAGCGTGCGGCCGAAGTACGAGGACACGCGCTTGCGCAGGTCGCCCGCCTTGCCCACGTACAGCACGACCCCGGCGGCGTCGATCATCCGGTACACGCCGGGCAGGTGCGGCAGGCGCGCCACCACCGCCTTGGGATCGAACGCCGCCGGCGTGTCCGCGGACATGCGCAGGGTGCTAGGGCGCGAGCGCCGGCTCGAGATCGGCCAGCGCGGCGCGGTAGCGCTCCGAGTGCTGCAGCGCCGGTGCCGCGACCGCCGGCGCGCGCGGAACCAGCCGCGCCCGGCGCTGGGCGAAGGCCGGCGGGGGCACCCAGCGCAGCGCATCGAGCACGCGGTCGGCCGCCGGCGCGTCGTTGCAGACGAGCACGAAGTCGCAGCCGGCCGCCAGCGCGGTCTGGGCCGCCTGGGTCACGTCGCCGGCCGTGCGCGCGCCCTGCATGGAGAGATCGTCGCTGAAGACCGCACCGGTGAACCCGAGGCGGCCGCGCAGGATGTCGCGCAGCCAGCGCGGCGAGAAACCCGCCGCCAGCGCATCGACCGCCGGGTAGACCACGTGCGCCGGCATGACCGCGTCCAGTCCCACGCCCAGCCAGCCGTAGGGCGCGGCGTCGGCGCCCAGGATGGCATCGAGGGAACGCTCGTCGGTGGGCAGGTCGACGTGCGAATCGGCCGCCGCCCAGCCATGCCCGGGAAAATGCTTGCCGCAGTTGCTCATCCCGGCCAGGGCCAGGCCGTGGCATACCTGGGCGCCCAGAAGCGTGACCACGCGCGCGTCCTCGTGCAAGGCCCGGTCGCCGATCACCGCGCTCCTGCCCCAGTCCAGGTCCAGCACCGGCGCAAAGCTCAGATCGACCCCGTGCGCGCGCAGTTCGGTGCCCAGCACGTAGCCGGCGGCCAGCGCGGCGCGGCAGGCCACCAGCGCGTCGCGCTGCCACAGGCGCCCGAGCGCGGCCATCGGCGGAACGCGCGTGAAGCCCTGGCGAAACCGCTGCACCCGGCCGCCCTCGTGATCGACGGCGATCAGCAGCGGCGGATCGCGCAGGGCGTGGATCTCGTCGCACAGCGCCACCAGCTGGCCGGGCGACTCGTAGTTGCGCGCGAACAGGATCACCATGCCCACCAGCGGATGGCGCAGGCGCCGGCGGTCCGCCGCGTCGAGGCGCGCCCCGGCGATGTCGACGACGACCGGTCCCGTCATCGGGCGCCCTCCCCGTCGGCCGGCACGGTCTCGGCCACCGCGTAGGCGAGCGCGAGCTGGTCGACATCGGAGACCGACACGTGCAGGCGCAGGCCGCGCGCGTGCAGGAACTCGCCCAGGACCGCGTCGGCCAGCACCTCGGGGCGGCCCGAGGCGGCGTTGACGATCTGCACCGCGCGCCAGTGCATCGGCATGCGCATGCCCAGGCCCAGGGCCTTGGACACGGCCTCCTTGGCGGCAAAGCGCGTGGCCAGGAAGAGCATGCCGCGCATCGGCGAGCGCGCGCTGCGGGCGGCGTGGATCGCCAGCTCGCGCGGTCCCAGGATGCGCTGCGCGAAGCGGTCGCCGTGGCGCGCTACCGCCGCCTGGATCCGCTCCACCTCGACCGCATCGGTGCCGATGCCGAAGATCATGCCGGTCGTGCGCCTGCCGCGCCGGCATCGTGCGCGCGCACGTCGGCCTGCGCCAGGCCGATCTGCGCCAGGTAGCGCTGCACGGTGGGGCCCAGGCCGAACTCGAGCGCATCGGCGATCAGCGCGTGTCCGATCGAGACCTCGTGCACCCCGGGCACCACGCGCAGGAAGTCGGCCAGGTTGAGCAGGTTCAGGTCGTGGCCCGCGTTGACCCCCAGGCCCACGCCCAGCGCCGCCTCGGCGGCGCGGCGGTAGCGCTCCAGGCTGGCCGCCTGGCCCGGGCCGCCATGGGCACGCGCATAGGGCTCGGTGTAGAGCTCGACCCGGTCGGCGCCCAGCGCGCGTGCCGGCGCCATCAGCTCGGGCTCGGCATCCATGAACAGGCTCACGCGCACGCCGGCATCCTTGGCCTGGGCGATCAGCGGGCGCAGGCGCTCGCCGTCGCGCGCCAGGTCCCAGCCGTGGTCGGACGTGGCCGCATCGACCGCGTCGGGCACGAACGTGCACTGGTCGGGGCGGAAGGCCAGCACGTGGTCCATCAACTGATGCAGCGGATTGCCCTCCAGGTTGAATTCGGCCGCCGGCCAGCGCTGCAGCAGCTGGGCGATATCGCGCACGTCGCCCGGGCGCACGTGGCGCTGGTCCGGCCGCGGGTGCAGCGTGATGCCGCTGGCGCCGGCCTCCAGCACGATGGTCGCGGCGCGGGTGACGCTGGGTATGTGCAGCGGGCGCGAGTTGCGCAGCAGGGCCACGCGATTGAGGTTTACGCTGAGGACGGTCATCTGCCGGAATCCACTATCGATGAGGACGAGTTCTTGCGCGGGGCTGGGATGCTCGGACACGGCACGGCTACCGGGCCTCAAAGCTTGCGCAGGTCGGCCAGTATGCGCTGGGTGTTGAGCGGACGGCCACGCAGATGGTATCCGATCAATTGGCGCAGCAAGGCGCGTGCGTCGGCCGCCTCGGCGATCGCGTCCAGGTCGCGCCGCGCCAGGGCCTGCATCGTGTGGCCGCGCACGCAGTACCCCGCATTGCCGGCGGCCGGCTCGGCGACCCGCAGCACGCCCTGCTCGGGGTCGACCCGGTACCAGGCCGAGGGATCGATGTCGGCGCCGTCGAGGGCGGCATCGAAGGACGGCGCGACGCCGATCTCGCGCAGCAGGTCGAGCTCGAACCCGCGCAGCGCGCGGTGCTGGCGCGCCGTGTCCAGCGACAGGTCGCGCAGCGCCCGGGCGTAGGAGAAGAACAGCGCCTCGTGCGGGTCGCCGCGCGCGAGCAGGCGCACGAGCAGCTCGTTGAGGTAGAACGCGCTCAGCAGCTCGTCGCCGCGCAGCGGCGCCAGGCCCCCGACCCATTCGGCGCGCACCAGCGACTTGATCTCCGCCCGGCCGCTCCAGGAGACCGCGATCGGGGCGAACGGGGCGAGCAGCCCGCGAAACTGCGAGGTCGGGCGCTTGGCGCCGCGCGCGACCAGCGCCATGCGGCCGTGGTCGCGCGTGAGCACGTCGACGATCAGGCTGGTCTCGCGCCACGGATACGAATGGAGCACGAAGGCCGGCTGCTGGTCGACGCGCAGGTCGCTGTAGCGGCGCGAGCGGCGCCCGGGGGCCACCGCGCCGGGGGGCGGCGGCACATCGGAACCGGCGGCCGCCAGCGCGGCTGCCACCTCGGGTCGGGCCGCCGGCGGCGCGGCTGCCGCACTCATCGCGCCGGGCTCATCGTGCCACGCTGATGATGTATGCCGCGCTCACGAACCGCGCGGGGCATCGACCCCGAGCCGGTCGAGCGCGCGTGCGTCGTTTCTCCAGCCGGAGGCCACGCGCACGTGGGTCTGCAGGAACACCGGCTTGCCCAGCAGTCGCTCGATCCCGGTGCGCGCGCGCCGGCCGATCTCGCGCAGCTTGGCGCCGCCGGCACCGATGACGATGCCGCGCTGCGAGTCGCGCTCGACCAGGATCTGGGCCGAGACCAGCGCCCGCCCGTCCGATTCCTCCCAGCCTTCGATGGAGACGGCCAGCCCGTAGGGCAGCTCGTCGCCGAGCAGGCGGAAGGCCTGTTCGCGCACCAGTTCGGCCGCCAGGAAGCGCACGCTGCGGTCGGTGATGTCATCGGGCTCGAACAGAGGCAGGCCCACGGGCAGCAGCAGGCGCAGCGCCTCGAAAAGGTCGTCGAGCTGCCAGGCCCGGGCGGCGCTCACCGGCACGATGGCGGCGAACGGGTAGCGCGCCGCCGACGCCGCCATCAGGGGCAGCAGGGCGGACTTGTCGCGCAGGGTGTCGGTCTTGTTGAGCACGAGGACCGCGTGGCTGGGCGGGGGTGCCGGTTCACCGGGGGCCGCGCCGGAAAGCGCGGCGGAGGGCGCGCTGCCGCGCGGCGCGGATGCGGGCTGCGCGGCCGCCGGCCGCGGCAGCAGGTGCAGGACGGCGTCGTCCTCGGCGCGCCAGCCCTGCGCGTCGACGACCATCACCACCGCGTCGACGCCGTGGATGGCGGCGCCGACGCCGGCGTTCATGCGCCGCGTGAGCAGGCTCTTGTGCCGGTGCTGCAGGCCCGGGGTGTCGACGAACACGTACTGCGCCTGCGGATGGGTGGCCACCCCGAGCACGCGGTTGCGGGTCGTCTGCGGCTTGTTGGAGGTGATCGATACGTGCTCGCCGACCAGGGCATTGAGCAGGGTCGACTTGCCGACGTTGGGCCGGCCGACAATGGCGACCATCCCCGCGCGAAACGAGGGCTGCTCGGGCGGGGCGGCCATATCAGCCGGGCGAAGCCGGCTCGGCAGCGGGCGCTTCGGCCACGGCGGGCGCAGGTACCGGGCGGGCAACGGACGGCACCGCGGCCGCGGCCACGGTGGCCGAGCCGTTGGCGCCCGCGGCGCCGGCGACGCCGTTGGTGGCCGGCACCGGAGCCGCCGCTGGCGAGGGAGCGGCCACGGACGCGGATGCCGGCGCCGATGGGGCGGATGCCGGGGCGGATGCTGGGGCGGATGCTGCGACCGGTGATGGCGGCGCCGCAGCCGCGGGCGCCGCCGCGACCGCATCGCCGTCGGTCGGGGGCGACACCTTGCGCTTGGCCTTGCGCAGCGCCTGGGCCGCCGCCTGTGCCGCCTCCAGCGCGAGCTTGGCCGCCGATTGCTCGGCGCCGCGGCGGCTGCGGCCGTTGCCGCGCACGCCGACGTCGAGCTTGGGGATCGAGCACTCGACCTCGAACTCCTGGTTGTGCGCCGCGCCGCGCGTCTCGACCACGGTGTAGACCGGCAGCGGCAGGCGCTTGCCCTGCAGGTATTCCTGCAGCAGGGTCTTGCTGTCCTTGCCCAGCGTCTTGGGATCGACCACCTTGAGCACGGGTTCGAACAGGCCCCCGATCACCTCGCGGGCGCCCTCGAACCCGCCGTCGACGAAAACGGCGCCGAAGACCGCCTCCATCGTGTCGGCCAGGATGGACGGGCGGCGAAAGCCCCCGCTCTTCATTTCGCCCTCGCCCAGGCGCAGGAAATCGCTCAGTCCCAGGCGCTCGGCGATCTCCGACAGCGATTGTTGCTTGACCAGGTTGGCGCGCAGGCGCGACAGGTCGCCCTCGTCCAGGCGGGCGTACTTCAGGAACAGCAGCTGCGCCACGACGCAGTTCAGGACCGAATCGCCCAGGAACTCGAGGCGCTCGTTGTGCACGCTGCCGTGCGATCGATGGGTGACCGCCTGCTGCAGCAGTTCGCCGCTCTGGAACTTGTACTGCAGTCGTTCCTCAAGCGCGGACAGGTCCATGATCTGGCGGCTGGTCATGGCTCACGGTTGCGCGGCCCGGCCCGGGTGATCGCGGTTCGAACCGGTGAAATCGATCATGATGCGCACGTTGTCCAGGACGGGCACCGAGTACGAATAGTTGTAGGAGACGACGATGCGGTCCGAATCCTTGGTGATGTCCAGGTCCTTGCCGCTGATCGACTTGATGTCGTCGATCGTGGCATAGCGGTCGAACGCGCTGCGTATGTCGCGCACGGTCTGGCCTTCCGAGGCAACTTTCTGCACGGCCCGGTCGATGGCGAAGTATTCGGTCATCGCCGGGACGAGTTTCATGCCGATTGCCAGGAGGAAGACGACGATCAGGCCGACGAAGATCAGGCTGACCAGGCTCAGGCCGCGCTGGCGCGAGCGGGGGGCGGAACGGGGGGTGGTAGTCATGGGCCGAGTGTCCTGCTACTTGAAACCACCAATTCTCCCGACATTGCCAAGATTCATCCAAATGAAAAAGGCGTGTCCGACGATATTGCGGTCCGGAACGAAGCCCCAGAACCGGCTGTCCTCGCTGTTATCCCTATTGTCGCCCATGACGAAATAGCTTCCGGCCGGGACGGTGCAGGCCACGCCCCCGTCACTGTAGACGCAAGCGTCGGGATTTGTATGCTGCATTGCAGCATGCACCTGTACGCCGTCGCCGTCGGAAAAGATCACCGGATGCTCCAAATTATCGAGTTTTTCGATGTATTCGGGGTAGGTCTGCAGGCGGCTGGCGTCGTAGTAACGGTCGTGCGGCGTCAGCGCAACGACGCTGCCATTGATGCGCAGTACGTGGTCGCGGTAGTCGACGCGATCGCCGGGCAGGCCGATCACGCGCTTGATGTAATCCTGGGTCGGGTCGTGCGGGTAGCGAAAGACGATGACATCGCCGCGCTTGGGGTGGCCGAGCTCGACCACGGTGCGGTTGAGCACGGGCAGGCGGATGCCGTACTCGTACTTGTTGACCAGGATGAGATCGCCGATCTGCAGGGTCGGGATCATCGATCCCGAGGGAATGCGGAACGGCTCATAGAGGAAGGAGCGCAGCAGGAAGACCAGGGCGATGACCGGGAAGAAGCCGGCGGTGTACTCGACCCACCACGGCCGCAGCGACAGCCGGTCCTCCAGGGCCCCGCGTTCCCGCGCCACGGCCTGCGGATCGGCCTCGGCGGCCGCGCGGTTGCGCCGGTCGAACTCGAGCAGCTCGGCCGCCACCTTGGCGCGCCGGCGCGGCGCGAAGATCACGTACTCGGCGGCGAAGTAGGCGCCGCTGATGACCGTGCACAGGAACAGGAAGAGGGCGAAGTCGGTCGGGCGTTGCCCGGTGGCCATCGCCAGCACATAGGCGCCCAGCGCCCCGAGCACGACTGCGGTGAGCGCGCTCATTTGTCTTCCACCTGCAGGATCGCCAGGAATGCCTCCTGGGGAATCTCGACACTGCCCACCTGTTTCATGCGCTTCTTCCCCGCTTTCTGCTTTTCCAGGAGTTTTTTCTTGCGTGAGATGTCGCCGCCGTAGCATTTGGCGAGCACGTTCTTGCGCAGCGCCTTGACGTTCTCGCGCGCGATGATGTTGGCGCCGATTGCCGCCTGGATGGCGACATCGAACATCTGGCGCGGGATGAGCTCGCGCATCTTGGCCGCCAGCTCGCGCCCGCGATAGGCCGAGTTGGCCCGGTGCACGATGACCGCCAGCGCATCGACCTTGTCGCTGTTGATGAGGATGTCCACCTTCACCACGTCGGCGGCGCGATACTCGAGGAATTCGTAGTCCATCGACGCGTAGCCGCGCGAGGACGACTTCAGGCGGTCGAAGAAGTCGAGCACGATCTCGGCCAGCGGCAGTTCGTAGGTCAGGTGCACCTGGCGCCCGTGGTAGGCCATGTTGCGCTGCACGCCGCGCTTGCCCGTGCACAGCGTGATGACCGCGCCGACGTACTCCTGGGGCACGAAGAGGGTGACGGTCACGATGGGCTCGCGGATCTCCTCGATCTTGCCCGGGTCGGGCATCTTGGACGGGTTCTCCACCAGCATCACGCTGCGGTCGCGCAGCAGCACCTCGTAGACGACCGAGGGCGCGGTCGTGATGAGGTCCATGTCGTACTCGCGCTCCAGGCGCTCCTGCACGATGTCCATGTGCAGCAGCCCGAGGAAGCCGCAACGAAAGCCGAAGCCGAGCGCCTGCGAGACCTCGGGTTCGAACTGCAGCGCCGAATCGTTGAGCTGCAGCTTGGTCAGCGCGTCGCGCAGCGATTCGTACTGGTTGGCCTCCACCGGGAACAGGCCGGCGAACACCTGCGGCTTGACCTCCTTGAACCCGGCCAGCGCCTTGTCGGACGCGCGCGGCAGCGAGGTCAGGGTATCGCCCACCCGGGCATCGCGCAGTTCCTTGATGCCGGCGATCACGAAACCCACCTCGCCGGCGGACAGCATCGTGCGCGCCAGCGACTTGGGCGTGAAGACCCCGACCTGCTCGCACAGGTGCACGGCGCCGGTGGCCATCAGCAGCAGCTTGTCCTTGGGACGCACGATGCCGTTGATCACGCGCACGAGGATGACCACGCCGACGTAGTTGTCGAACCAGGAATCGATCACCAGGGCCTGCAGCGGCGCCTGCGGGTCGCCGGCCGGCGGCGGCACGCGGGCGATGATGCGCTCGAGGATCTCGTCGACGCCCTGGCCGGTCTTGGCGCTGCACAGGACGGCATCGGTGGCGTCGATGCCGATCACGTCCTCGATCTCCTCGCGCGCCTGGTCCGGGTTGGCCTGGGGCAGGTCCATCTTGTTGAGCACCGGCAGCACCTCGACGCCCAGTTCGATGGCCGTGTAGCAATTGGCCACGGTCTGGGCCTCGACCCCCTGCGAGGCGTCGACCACCAGCAGCGCCCCCTCGCAAGCCGACAGCGAGCGGCTCACCTCGTACGAGAAATCGACGTGGCCCGGCGTGTCGATCAGGTTCAGGTTGTAGCGCTGCCCGTCCTGCGCCAGGTAGCTGAGCGACGCGGTCTGCGCCTTGATGGTGATGCCGCGCTCACGCTCCAGGTCCATGGAGTCCAGCACCTGCTCGCGGATCTCGCGCTCGGAGAGTCCGCCGCAGCGCTGGATCAGGCGATCGGCCAGCGTGGACTTGCCGTGGTCGATATGGGCAATGATCGAAAAGTTGCGGATATGGAGCATGTCGGGTGATGGAGGCGGTTCCGGGCCGGGCTATGGCCGGATCGCCTGCCACCGGATTTTCCTTGTGCGCAATGCAAAGGGGGCGAGACGTCCGCCCCACCCCCTCTGTGGTCCCCTGCACGGGGAGAGAAGCCGATTCTAACCCGCCGCCCGTGCAGGGCCGCCCCGCGCCGGGCGCGGATCGGCGGCCGCCGGCGCGGGCCCGGCCCGGCGCGCGCCGACGGCGCCGGGTTGCGATCAGGCAGGGCTAGTTGTCGCCGGCGTGCAGGATCACCCACTGGGACTGGTCACCGCGGCGCACCAGCAGCGGGATGGGCTTGGACAGGTCCGATTTTGACACCAGCTCATTGAATTGCTTGGCGTTCTTGATCTTGACGTTGTTCAGGCTGAGGATCACGTCGCCCTGGCGCAGCCCCGCCGCGCCGGCAGCGCCTTCGGCGTCGTCCACCTGCACCGCGCCGTCGACATGCATGTCCTTGAGCTGCGCCGGCGGCGCGTCGGAAACCACCAGCCCCAGCGCGTCCGGATGGGTCTCCGGCGGCTTGGGTGCGGCCGGGCCGCGCAGGCCGGCGTGCGCGGTCTCCTGCGGCATCTCGCCGACCGTCACCGTGAGCTCGCGCGCGGCGCCGTTGCGCCACACGGTGGCTTGTACCTTGGTGCCCGGCGCGGTGCCGGCGACGAGCCGGCGCAGGTCGGCGGAGCTCTCGACGGACTTGCCGTCGTACTTGATGATGACATCGCCGGGCTGCACGCCGGCCTTGTCGGCGGGGCCATCGGGCTCGACGCTCGAGACCGAGGCGCCGGCCGCCTTGGGCAGGCCGATGGCGTCGGCCACCTCGCGCGTGACCTCGCCGATCAGCACGCCGATCTTGCCGCGCACGACCTTGCCCTGCGTGCGCAGCAGCTTGGCGATCTTCTGTGCCTCGTCGATCGGGATGGCGAAGGAGATGCCGGCATACGAGCCGGAGGTGGTGAAGATCTGCGAGTTGATGCCGACGACCTCGCCGCGGATGTTGATCAGCGGGCCGCCGGAATTGCCGGGATTGACCGCCGCATCGGTCTGGATGAACGGCAGCAGTTCGCCGGTCTCGCGGCTCTTGGCGCTGACGATGCCGGCGGTGACCGTGTTCTGCAGGTTGAATGGCGAACCGATGGCGATCACCCACTCGCCCACCCGCAGCTTGGAAGGATCGCCGATCTTGAGCGTGGGCAGGTCGGTGCCGCCGTCGATCTTGACCAGCGCGACGTCGGTGCGCGGGTCCGAACCCACGAGCTTGCCCTTGAACTCGCGCTTGTCGGGCAGCGTGACGATGATCTCGTCGGCGCCCTCGACCACGTGATGGTTGGTGAGCAGGTAGCCATCGGCGGAGATCAGGAAGCCCGAGCCGACGCCGCGCGGGATCTCACGGTCGCTGTGGGGCGAGCGCGGTGCCGGCCCGGGGCCCTGGTTGGGTCCGGGACGCTGCTGGCCGGGGCCGGGCTGCTGGCCGGGACCCGGCTGCTGGAAGAAGCGATGGAAGAAATCGTAGAAGGGATCGTTCTCGTCCAGGTCGGGCATCTGCTGCTGCGGATCGCCCGCGTGCGCGCTCATCCGCGAGGCGGTGCGGATGTTGACCACGGCCGGCGCAGTGCGCTCGACGAGGTCAGCGAAGTCGGGCATCGTGGCCGGCTGCGCGTGGGCCAGCGGCAACTGGCCGGCGGCGGCGAGCAGGAATACCAGCACGCCGCGCGTCATCGTGAGTTTGATCGTCATCGTCTTCTTTTCAAGGGCCAAGGTTTTCAATGGGGGGACGAGCGCCGCCGCGCTCAGGGGTGCTGCGGGACGTGCACGACCGACTGGGCGATCGATTGCGCGGTCGTCGGCGGGACCTCGCCGACAACGGTAACACGGGCGTCGCCCACCCGCCGCGAGACGGCGGTGATCGACCCGTGGCGCTGCAACTCCTCGGTGTCGTCGCTCGCCGGCGCATCCGGCTCGATGAACACCGACACCGTGGCCAGGCCATCGGAATACACCGCCTGCAGCGCCGAGCGCGGGTGCTCGGCGCCGGAATGGCCCAGGTGACGGACCATCTCGGCCAGGCGGTGAAAGCCGCCGGGCGGGGTGAGGCTCCAGCCCTGGGCCTGCAGCTCGGTGGCCTCGGACTGCTGGCGCTCGACGGTCCAGCCGGCGGTCGGCCAGGACGGATTGAGCGTCGCCGGATCGACGCTGCCGATGCGCACGTTGGTGAAGGCCATCTGCTCGAGCACCTCATGCCGGTCGTTGACCGTCTGGGCCTCGAAGCGCAGGCCCGTCGCCGGATCGACGCACAGTCGATAGCCGTAGCGCATCGCGTCGCGGGGGACGAGATCGATCACCGCGCAGGGACTGCCGGCCACGCGGCCGACGCCGTGGCGGCGCAGCTCGTAGTGGGCCAGCACCTCGGCCGGAACCATGTCGGCAAAGGCCGGGAAGGCGTGCGGACCGCCGTGCTCGACGACCACGCGCCGCAGCTTGGGATACAGGCACTGCACCTCGCCACCCTGGCGGATGAACTCGCGCGGCGGGCCGTCGAGCGTGTGCACGCGTTCGCGCGTCTGCACGCCGTCGAAACCCTGGACCACCGTCGAGGTGTGGACCTCATCGCCATGGTTGTAGACGATGGTGCCCGAGTAGCTCAGGTGGCGCGCGGCTTCCTGGATGGTCTGCAGCCAGGCGACGTCGCTGCGCTCGGCGGGCGCCTCGCCGGCAGCAGCGGGCGCCGCCGGCAGCGCGAGCACCAGGCTGGCGACCGCCGCGAAACAGGGACGCAAGGCCGGGCGCAGCGCGGAGCGCGACGAGGGCCCAGCCGACGCATGCGACGAAGGATGCAGCGAGGGATGCAGCGAGGGATGCGAGCACGGATGCAGCGGACGCCTACCGGCACGACGACCGGCCTGCGGGCGTTTGCCGATCACTGCTCGCCTTCGCCGCCGAAGCGCAGGTAGACGGCGGCGGCGGGCATCACGCCCGTGCCGGTGACCTCGCGGTGTGCCTCGATGTACGGATCGAGACGCGGATTGAACGCATGGGCGCCGGCCGCGGCATTGCGCACCGGCGCGCCGGGATCGCCCGCCGCCAGGACCTTGTCGGCAACGGCCACTCCAGCGCTGGTGCCCGCATCGGCGCTGGTGCCGGCACCGGCACCGGCGCTGCCGGAGCGCAGCTGCGGCACGGCCACGAATACGAGCACGGCAGCCGCAGCGGCGACGGCAAATCCGGTGGCGATGTGGCGCCGGGCACCACCGGGCAGCGCACGCGGCGCCAGCAGCGCCGGCTCGCTGTCCAGCGCGCGCGCGATGCGGGCACACAGCCTGGGCGAATGGCCGCCGATGACCTCCTGCGAGCGCAGGGCATCGCCGACGGCGCACCAGTCGATGTAGCGGGACCGCCAGTCGGGATCGCGCAACAGCCGCTGCGCCAGCGCATCGGCCTCCGAAGCGCCCAGTTCGCCATCGAGCCATGCCGACAATCGCTCGGTGTCTTCCGTGGCAGCACCGGCCGGCGCTGCGTACGGTGCGGGCGACGCTGCGGCGGCGGATCGAGACAACGGTTCTTGCTTCATCCAGGCACTCCTTGACGGCTATCCAACGACTGCACATGCCAATGCATAAGGCACCGGCAAACCCCGGCGCGCCGTGGGGGCGAGGAGTCCGCCCACTACCACTTCGACCGCGATGCGCGCCGCGCGTTCAACGCCGGCGCACGCCGGTATGAGCGAGTTCCCGGTCATTTCCCTACCAACGTTCGTCTTCGCCGGTACCGAGCAGCGGGCGCAGCTCCAGCGCGATCGCCTCGCGCGCCCGGAAAATGCGGGAACGGACGGTGCCGACCGGACAGTTCATCGCCACGGCGATCTCGTCGTAGCTCAGGCCTTCGAGCTCGCGCAGCACGATCGCGGTACGCAGGTCCGGCGGCAACTGGTCGATGGCCCGGTTGACCGCGAGGCCGACCTGCTTGGACTGATAGAGCGAATCCGGAGTGGCGGTGTCGCTGAGGTAAACGGCGTCCTCGCCGCTCTCCTGGTCTTCGATGTCGTTGGCGACGACCGTCGGCGCGCGCCGTCCCTGCGCGGCGAAGTGGTTCTTCGCGGTGTTGATGGCGATACGGTACAGCCAGGTGTAGAACGCGCTCTCGCCGCGGAAATTCGGCAGCGCGCGGTAGGCCTTGATGAAGGCTTCCTGGGCCACATCCTCAATGTCAGCCGGGTCCCGGATCATGCGCGAGAGCAGTCGAGAAATCCTGCGCTGGTACTTTGCAACCAGCAACTCAAAGGCACGTTTGTCGCCGCGCTGAACCAGCCGCACCAGCTCCAGGTCGGCGTCGCGCTCGCTCATCGGGCTGCACCCGGCGCTTCCGACCCTACGTGTTCCGCCATTGTGACAGTCGCCTGCTCGATAAGTTCTAGCGTTCGATGAAAATACAACGTGGCCGGCGCCTACCGATCAGTAGCGCTCGCCACGCCCCTGGCCCAACGGGCGCTCACCGCCAGGCGCCGGAACGAATCCGCATCCACCGCGTCGCGCCAGATGACGAGCGGGCCGGACGCGCAGTGCAGCACGATGCGCAGGGGGCTCACCTGCACGGCCCGTGCCCCGACCAGCGTGATGCACGGCGGCCGCGCGACGATGCGCCGCCAGCGCGCCGCCGCCCGCGCCCGGCGCGCAGCGCTCGCGTCGGCGCGCCGCAGCGCAGCATGCGCGGCATCATCCGGTCCAGGGTGATCCAGCGCCTGCGCCGCGCTCAGCAGGCGCACCGTGCAGGTGCCGCGCTCGCGCCAGCGGCACAGCAGAGCGTACAAGCCGCCCAGGGTGGCGGCGCCGGCGACGGCTTCCAGGCCGATGCCCGGACGCGCGGCGGTGAGCATGGTGGCTATGGACGCTGTCGCGAGCGCCGCGCTGAGGGCTGCGGCCAGGGCCAGCAGGCGCCGGCACGACGGCGACGGCGCCAGGACGAAGTCGCCGGCGATCGGTTCAGACACGCTTGAAAACGAGCGTTCCGTTGGTACCGCCGAAGCCGAAGGAATTCTTCATCGCATATTCGATGCGCATCGGCCGCGCGGTGTTGGCGCAGTAGTCGAGGTCGCACTCCGGATCCGGGGTGTCGAGATTGATGGTCGGCGGCGAGACCTGGTCGCGCACCGCCAGCACCGTGAACACCGCCTCGATGCCGCCGGCGCCGCCCAGCAGGTGCCCGGTCATGGACTTGGTGGAATTGACCACCAGATGGCGCGCGGCATCGCCGAACGCGCGCTTGATGGCGTTGGTCTCGTTGACGTCGCCCAGCGGTGTCGAGGTGCCGTGCGCATTGAGGTACTGGATCTGGTCGGCGTTGATGCGCGCGCTGCGCAGGGCGGCGCCCATGCAGCGTTGCGGCCCTTCGATGTCCGGAGCGGTCATGTGATAGGCGTCGGCCGTCATGCCGAAGCCGACCAGTTCGCAGTAGATGCGCGCGCCGCGCGCCCGCGCGTGCTCGAACTCCTCGAGCACGAGGACGCCGGCGCCCTCGCCCAGGACGAAGCCGTCGCGGTCCTTGTCGAACGGGCGGCTCGCCGCCGCGGGGTCGTCGTTGCGCACCGACAGCGCCTGCATCGCGGCAAACCCGCCCACGCCCAGCGGGCAGACGGCGCCCTCGGAGCCGCCGGCGATCATCACGTCGGCGTCGTCGTGCTCGATCAGGCGCGCCGCGATGCCCAGCGAGTGCAGCCCCGTCGTGCAGGCCGAGACGATGGCGAAATTGGGTCCGCGCAGGCCGAACTGGATGGAGACGTTGCCGGCGATCATGTTGATGATGGCGCCGGGGATCAGGAAGGGCGAGATGCGCCGCGCGCCGCGCGTCTCGAGTTCGTGGTGATTGTCCTCGATCATCGGCAGCCCGCCGATGCCCGATCCCACCATGCAGCCGATGCGCTCGCGGTTGGCATCGGTGATCTCCAGGCCGCAATCGCCGATGGCCTGCGCCGAAGCCGCGACGCCGTAGTGGATGAACGCGTCCATGCGGCGCACTTCCTTGGCCGCGACGTAATCGGTCACCTGGAAATCGCGCACCTCGCCGGCGATCTGCGACCGGAAGGTCTGCGGGTCGAAGCGCGTGATGCGCCCCACCCCGGACTTGCCCGCCAGGATGTTCTCCCAGGCGGCCGAAACCGTATTGCCGACGGGGGAGACGATCCCCAGACCAGTGACGACAACCCGACGTTTCGCAATCATTTCACAACCCTGTGGGCCGGCGTCCCGGTGATCCGCCGCGCCCCGTGCGCAGCGTTCCGGTCAAGCGAGGCTCACGCCTTCTTCAGGTGGGCGCCGACGTAGTCGATCGCTTGCTGCACGGTGCGGATCTTCTCGGCCTCTTCGTCCGGGATCTCGCATTCGAATTCGTCCTCCAGCGCCATCACGAGTTCCACCGTGTCGAGCGAATCGGCGCCCAGATCGTCAACGAAGGCCGACTCGTTCTTGATATCGGCCTCGTTGACACCGAGCTGCTCGGCGACGATTTTCTTGACGCGCTGTTCAATGCTGTCCATGACCTCTCCTTCGTTGCACGGCTGCCTTGTTCGAACTCGTGCTTTCGCGGCGACCCGCCGCGTTCCGGCACGGCACACCGACGCTGCAATATGTTGAAAAGGGCAACCGCCCCCCAGTACCCCAAGCCCCCCGCCCCGCCCGGTCCATCCGTGACAGGCCAGCGCCACATCGTGACGGATCGTGGCGCAATCCGCGGAATCTTTTGAATGCCGTCCGCTCCGGGGAAAAGAGCGCGCGATTCTAACAGAGCCCACCCCGGCAGCTGCCGCCCGGGGGTGGGAATTGTCAGGCCATGTACATCCCGCCGTTGACGTGCAGGGTGGCGCCGCTGACATAGGCACCGGCCGCCGAGGCGAGGAAGAGGACGGCGCCGGCCACCTCGGCCGGCTGGCCCAGGCGCCCCAGCGCGATCTGGCCCAGCAGCGCCTGGGTCTGCTGCTGGGTCAAGGCGCGCGTCATGTCGGTGTTGAAGAACCCGGGGGCCACGCAGTTGACCGTGATGTTGCGGCTGCCCAGCTCGCGCGCGAGCGCGCGCGTCATGCCTTCCAGCCCCGCCTTGGCCGCCGCGTAGTTGGCCTGCCCGGCATTGCCGCTCGATGCCACCACCGACGAGATGTTGATGATGCGGCCCCATTTTGCCTTCATCATGCCGCGCATGCAGGCGCGCGCGAGGCGGAATGCGGCGGTGAGGTTGGTGTCGATCACCGTATCCCATTCGTCGTCGCGCATGCGCAGCGCCAGCATGTCGGCGGTCACGCCGGCGTTGTTGACCAGGACAGAGAGCTTGCCGAAGCGCTGGGCGACCTCGGCGACCAGCGCATCGCAGCCGGGGCGGTCGCGCACGTCCAGCACCAGGCCGCAGCCGGCGGCGCCCATCTCCTCGATGCGCTGGGATATCCCCAGGGCCCCGGCCTCGGTGGTCGCCGTGCCGACGACCGTGGCACCGGCCCCGGCCAGCGTCTCCAGGACCGCCCGGCCGATGCCGCGCGAGGCGCCCGTGACCAGCGCCACCTCGCCGCGCAGCGCGTCGGCCGAGAAAACCGTGTTGTCGTTCACGCGCTGCCCCCCAGGATGTGCAGGGTTTCCTGCAGGCTGCCCCGGTCGGATATCGACAGGCAGGTCAACGATGGCGCGATGCGCCGGTTCAGGCCCGTCAGCACCTTGCCCGGGCCGCACTCGACGAGGTGGGTGACGCCTTGCGCGGCAAGCGCACGCACGATGTCGCTCCAGCGCACCGGGCCGGCGACCTGGCGCGCGAGCGCATCGCGGATCGCCGCCGGTTCGGATTCGGCACGCACGTCGATGTTGTTGATGACCGGCACGACCGGTGCCCGCAGCGCGGTGGTGGCGAGACGGTCGCGCAGGCGCAGGCGCGCCGGCTCGAGCAGCGAGGAATGAAAGGCCACCGACACCGGCAGGAGCAGCGCGCGCTTGGCCCCCATCTCCCGGGCGATCTCGCAGGCACGGGCCAGCGCGGCGGCATGGCCGGCGATCACGACCTGCGCCGGGGCATTGAAATTGACCGCTTCGACGATCTCCCCGGGTGTCTGGGCCTGCGCGCGCGCGCAGGCCGCGCGCACGGCGTCGTCATCGAGGCCCAGTATGGCCGCCATGCCGCTCGTTCCCAGCGGGACGGCTTCCTGCATGACCTGGGCACGGTAGCGCACCAGCGGTACCGCATCCTCCAGGCTCAGCGCCTCGGCCGCGACCAGGGCGGCGTACTCGCCCAGGCTGTGCCCGGCCACCACCGCGGGGGCAGCGCCGCCGGCCGCGCGCCAGGCGCGGAACATGGCCAGCGATGCGGCGAGCATGCTCGGTTGCGTGTTGACGGTCAGATTGAGTTCCTCCGCCGGCCCCTCGGCGATCAGGCGCGCCAGGTCCTGCCCGAGCGCCGACGAGGCGGCGCGCATGGTGGCGGCGACGGCCGGATCGTCCGCAAACGATCCCAGCATGCCGACCGACTGCGAACCCTGCCCGGGAAATACGAATGCCAATTTCATCGATGAAAAACCGCTTCCGTGGAAAACGAGCGCTACATGCGCAACAGCACCGAGCCCCAGGTGAAGCCGCCGCCGACGCCTTGCAGCACGAGGTGCTGGCCGGCGCGCACGCGGCCGTCGGCGCGCGCGGCATCGAGCGCCAGCGGAACCGAGGCCGCCGAGGTGTTGCCGTGGCGATCGACCGTGATCACGACGCGCTCGGGCGCCAGTTCCAGGCGCTTGGCCGTGGCCGCCAGTATGCGCACGTTGGCCTGGTGCGGGATCAGCCAGTCGACCTGCTGCGGCACCATGTCCGCGACGCCCAGCACTTCGCGCGCCGAGGACTCGAGCACGTCGACCGCCAGCTTGAAGACCGCCTTGCCGTCCATGCGCAGGAACGGATCGCCGACCGCCGCGCCCTGGTCGAAATGGCCGGCAACCGAGAGGATGGACGCGCGCGTGCCGTCGGCGTGCATGCGGCAGGCCAGGATGCCGGCCGTGTCGGAGGCCTCCAGCACCACGGCGCCCGCGCCATCGCCGAAGAGCACGCAGGTCGCGCGGTCGTTCCAGTCGAGGATGCGAGAGTAGACCTCCGCGCCGATGACCACCGCGCGCCGGTGTGCACCCGTGCGGATGAGGGCGTCGGCCAGCGACAGCGCATAGACGAATCCGCTGCAGGCGGCCTGGATGTCGAACGCGGCCGCACCGGCGGCGCCCAGGCGCGCCTGCACGCTGCACGCCGTGCTCGGGAAGACGAAGTCCGGCGTCGAGGTGGCGAGGACGACGAGGTCGACGCTGTCGGGCGCGATGCCGGCATCGGCCAGCGCGGCGCGCGCCGCGCGCTCGGCCAGGTCGGCCGTGCGCACGCCCGCAGCGGCCAGGCGGCGTTCACGGATGCCGGTGCGGGTGACGATCCACTCGTCCGAGGTTTCGATGTTGCGGGCGGCCAGCTCGCGCACCAGGTCGGCGTTGGTCACGACGCGCTCGGGCAGCGCCGAGCCGGTGCCGGTGATGCGGGTGTGGGGATGGGAGCGGGCGTTCATGCGGCTTTGATCGTCAAGGGGCGGGCGGTCTCACGGACGCCGCTCAGGCATCGGCGACGTTCGCGGTGAGCGCCGGCTCGACCCGCGCCGGCAGGCGGGCCAGCAGCGGCGCCATGGCCTGTTCGGTGCGCTCGAGCAGGCGGTGGCTGCTGGCATCGAAGCCGCGCCGCAGCGCGCACTCGAAGCCGTAGGCATCGGAGGAGCCGTGGCTCTTGATCACCACGCCGCGCAGGCCCAGCAGCGCCGCGCCGTTGTAGCGGCGGTGATCGACGCGCCGGCGAAAGCGGCCCAGCACCGGCAGCGCGATCAGCGCGATCAGCCGGGAGAAGGCATTGCGCGTGAACTCCTCGCGGATGAAGCCGGCCAGCATCTGCGCCAGGCCTTCCGAGGTCTTGAGCGCCACATTGCCGACGAAGCCGTCGCAGACGATGACATCGACCGTGCCGCGGAAGATGTCGTCGCCCTCGACGTTGCCATGGAAGTTCAGGCCGCTGGCGCGCAGCAGTTCGCCGGCGCTCTTGACGACCTCGTTGCCCTTGATGACCTCCTCGCCGACGTTGAGCAATCCGACGCTGGGGCGCTCCTTGCCCTGCAGCGAAGCCGCCAGCGCGCAGCCCAGGATGGCGAACTGCAGCAGGTGATGGGCCTCGCAATCGACATTGGCACCCAGGTCGAGCCAGGTCGTCAGGCCACCCTGCTGGTTGGGCAGCGCATGGGCGATGGCCGGGCGGTCTATGCCCTCCTGCGTCTTGAGGATGTAGCGGGCGATGGCCATCAGCGCGCCGGTATTGCCGGCGCTGATGGCCACGTCCGCCTCGCCCGCCTTGACCGCCTCGAGGGCGACGCGCATCGACGAATTCTTCTTGGAACGCAGCGCCGTGGCGAGCGAATCGTCCATCTCGACCACCTCGGCGGCATGCACGACGCGCAGTTGCTCGCGCACCGCGGCATAGCCGGAATGGCGCGCCAGTTCGGCGTGGACGAGTTCCTCGCGCCCGACCAGCAGCAGGCGCGCGGCCGGCTCGTGGCGGGCGAAGGCCAGGGCCGCCGGCACGGTCACCGCAAGGCCGTGGTCGCCGCCCATGCAATCTATGGATAGTCGAACCGTCATCGGGCGCCTGCCTTGCGGGTTGCCAAGCGCTTCGTGCGGGCCATAGTGCGGGCTTTCACGGGACCCGTCCGCAGGCGACCGGAACCACCGAGCGCTGCCGGCAACGCGGTTCGTAAAGGGGAATCGCCGGACTATTCGTCCGACTTCGTCGCAACGACCTTCTTGCCGCGGTAGAAACCGGTGGGGCTCACATGATGGCGCCGCACGACCTCGCCGGTGGCCGGTTCGACCGCCAGCGGCGGGTTGGTGAGAAAGTCATGCGATCGATGCATGTTGCGCTTGGACGCCGACTTCTTGTTCTGCTGAACTGCCATGGCGCTGATCCTGAAATTTTCCGTAATCCGACATTTTAGACGATGCGGCCATTTGGCGAAAGCGGCTTGTTGGCGTGCCCGCATATGGCGCGCGCCGGGCCGGATCGGGAGCCGATGCCCCGGTCCCTGGGGGTGGCCGTGTTGCTATCCGCCCGGCTAGGCACTTCCCCCGGGCCGCTTGCGCGGGCGCGGCGGCGTGGCCGGCGCGGGCTTTTCCTCGACGTCGATAAGGATTTGCTTGCCCGAGGCGGCATCCGGCGGGGCAGCACCCGCGGCGGGGAGCCGTGTGCGCAGCGCGGCCAGCTGCGCAAACGGCTGGCGCCGCTGCTCGGCCGCGGCCGTGGCGCCGGCGGCGGTGGCGTGCGGTGCGACGCAGTCGTCGTGCCGCGGTGAGATCGGCAGCTGGAGTATCGCCTCGTCCTCGATCAAGCCGGCCAGGTCGAAATGCACCGACCCCAGCAGCGCCTCCTGCGGCGCGTCGTCGATCGGGATCGCCGCCAGCTCGGCCTCGGTGGCGACGAAGAAGAAATGGCGCTCGACGTCCAGCGCGAACGCCAGCGGGCGCCCGCAGCGATCGCAGCGCACCGGCAGCAGCGCCTGCAGGTGCAGGTTCAGGCCCGGACGGCCCAGCGCATCGATGGCGCCCGCGCAGGCATAGCGCAACACGCCGTCCGGGCTGGTCAGGCTGGTGGCCAGGCGCCGCAGGCGCGCCAGCGGCAGCTCGCCGGCGAGGCGGCCAGCGGTCCGGGCCAGAGCGTAGACGTCGATCGTTTGCATATTTGAATATTGAATACACTCGGCCCATGCCGCGCTCCATCGTACTCGCCTCGTCCTCGCGCTACCGCCAGGAGATGCTCGCGCGCCTGCGGCTGCCCTTCGCCGTCGACGTGCCGGCGGTCGACGAGTCCGCGCTGCCTGGCGAAGCACCGGCGCACACCGCGCAGCGGCTGGCGCTGCTCAAGGCGCGCACCGTCGCCCAGCGCCACCCGGGCGCCGTCGTCATCGGCGCCGACCAGGTCGCGGAGCTCGATGGACAGCCGGTCGGCAAACCCGGCAGCCACGCCGCCGCCGTCGCGCAGCTGCGCGCCTTGAGCGGCCGCACGGTGGCGTTCCACAGCGGCATCGCGGTCGTCGATGCGGCAGGCGGGCACAGTCGCGCCGAATGCATCCGCACCGAGGTCACGTACCGGGTGCTCGACGATCGCGACATCGAGACCTACCTGCTCGCCGACCGCCCGTACGACTGCACCGCCTCGGCCAAGATCGAGGCACTGGGGATCTGCCTGGTGGCCGCGTCGCGCAGCGACGACCCGACCGCGCTGATCGGCCTCCCGCTCATCGCCCTGACGACGATGCTCGACCACCTGGGCGTGCACCTGCCGCTGGCGGATACCTCGCCGCGTTGAGCGCTCACGACCACCTCGCACCCGGGGCGGGAAGCCTGCACCTGGTGCCCGTGCCACTGGTCGAGGCGGGCGCGGCACCGGGTCAGGCCGGCGCGCCGGCCCAGGTCCTGCCCCCCTCGACCCTGGCGGTGGCGCGTGCGGCGCGCTATTTCCTGGTGGAGAACGCGCGCAGCGCGCGCGCCTTCCTCAAGTCCATCGGCCACGCGCAGCCGATCGCCAGCCTGGATATCGTCGAGATCGGGCACGAACCCGATGCGGCCCGGCTCGACCAGTGGCTCGCGCCGCTCGCCGCAGCGCCCGGCCGGGCGCCGCTCGACGCCGTGCTGCTGTCCGAGGCCGGTTGCCCCGGCATCGCCGACCCGGGGGCGAGCCTGGTGGCGCGCGCCCACGCGCTGGGCATCGCCGTGGTTCCGTGGGTGGGACCCTGCTCGATCCTGCTGGCGCTGATGGCCGCGGGCATGAACGGGCAGCGGTTTCGCTTCGTGGGCTACCTTCCGCAGGACCGCAGCGCGCTGCGCGAGCGGCTGCTCGAGCTGCAGCGCGATGCCCACGGCGGCGAGACGCAGATCTGCATCGAGACGCCCTATCGCAACGCACGCCTGTTCGAGGCGATCCTGGAGGCCTGCGACCCCGAACTGAGGCTGGCCGTGGCCGTCGAGCTCACCGGCAGCGGGCAGAGCATCCAGAGCCGCTCGGTCGGGCACTGGCGCAGCGTGGCGGCGGCCACCTCGGCGCAGTTGCACCGGCGCCCGGCGGTCTTCTTGCTCCACGGTGCCGGTGCCCGCGCCCCGGCGCGGCGCGCGGCCAGTTCAGGCCGGCCCAAGACGCGCCAGCACCCATCGCCGTAGCGCCGCCACCGAATCGCAGATCGCCAGCGGCTGCAGGCGCTCGAGCTCGGCGCGCGGATGGGCGCCGTAGGAGACCGCCACCGCCGGCGCACCGGCGGCCGCGGCCATCTGCAGGTCGTGCGTCGTGTCGCCGATCATCAGCATCGCCGACGGCGCCACGTCCAGCTCCTGCGCGAGTTCGAGCAGCATCGCCGGGTGCGGCTTGGCCTGCGTCTGGTCGGCGCAGCGCGTCGCCGCGAAGTGCCGCGCCAGTCCGGCCGCCTGCAGCGAGCGGACCAGGCCGGCGTGGGTCTTGCCGGTGGCGATGGCCAGCCGCACCGGGCGCGCGTCGAGGTCCCGCAGCAGTTGCGGGATGCCGTCGAACAGGCGGATCTCGTCCTCGGCCGCGCGAAAATGGCGGTGGTAGCTGGCGACGAACTCCGGGATGCGCGCGGGCGGCAGGTCGGGCACGACCAGCGCCAGCGCCTGCGCCAGGCCAAGGCCGATCACGTGCGAGGCCAGCGCGCGGTCCGGCACCGCGACGCCGATCTCGGCCGCGGCCTGCAGGATCGCGCCCGCGATCAGGCGCGTGGAATCGACGAGCGTGCCATCCCAGTCGAAGACCACCACCTCGTAGGGCCCCGCGCCCGGCGGCGCAGCGCCCGGCGGTCCAGCGGCGGCTTCAGCCACCGCGCACACGCGCCAGCGCGGCCGGATCGCGCGCCGCGAGCCAGTCGGCGCAATCGGCCGCCAGCGGCGCCTCGAGCAGCAGCGGCACCGAGCTCACCGGGTGCGCCAGCCGCAGGCGGAAGGCGTGCAGGAACATGCGCCCCAAGCGGGCGCCGAACTCGCCCTTCGCGGCGCGCCGGTTCATCTCGAAGTCGCCGTACTTGTCATCGCCCAGGATCGGGAATCCCAGGTGGGCCAGGTGGACCCGGATCTGGTGCGTGCGCCCGGTCTTGAGCTGGGCCTCGAGCAGGGAAAAGCCGTCGATTCGCGCCCGCAGTTCGAAGATGGTGTGGGCCTCGACGCCGGCGCCGGCGTCGACGAACACGCGCCGCTCGCCGCCGGCCATCGTGCGCTTGGCCAGCGCAAGGCGCACGTGCTGGCGGTCGTTGACCCAGTCGCCGTTGACGAGCACGAGGTAGCGCTTCTCGACGCTGCCCGCGCGCATCTGCTCGTGCAGGGCCACCAGGCAGCGGCGCGTCTTGGCCAGCAGCAGCGCGCCGGAGGTCTCGCGGTCCAGCCGATGCCCCAGTTCCAGGAATTCCTGGTTCGGCCGCGCGGCGCGGACCCGCTCGATGATCCCGTGCGCGACCCCGCTGCCGCCATGGGCGGCGACGCCGGAGGGCTTGTCCAGGACAAGCAGGTGTTCATCCTCGTACAGGATGGGCGGCATCTGGGCCGGGGCGACGGGGCGCGATACCGACGACTCCGACACCCGCAGCGGTGGAATGCGCAGCTCATCGCCCAGCGCCAGCCGGTATTCGGCGCTGCTGCGGCCGCCATTGACGCGGACCTCGCCGCTGCGCACGATCCGGTAGACATGACTCTTGGGCACGCCCTTGGCCAGGCGCAGCAGGAAGTTATCCAGGCGCTGCCCGCACTGCGCCTCGCCCACGACCAGCTTGCGCACCGCGGCAACGGCGGACGCCGCGGACGCCGCCGCCGGTGGGGGGGCCGCTGGCGGCGCCGCGGCCCGGCCGGCGCCGCCGGCCAAGGGCCCGGTAGCCGGAAAAGGCGCGCGCGCACCCGGCTTCGTTTGCCTTCGCGGACCGGAACGCGTTTTGCTTTGCGGAACCATGTTGCCTATACTGAAGCCAGTTGATGTCCGCCGTGCCGGGGAAGTTCCGCGATTGGCGATGCAGCTCGCGGTGGTTATGCGTACTGCGCCGTGCGCCAGGTCCGGGCATGCGGGCGAGTATCAACCGGTCTCGATTGTAGCGGCGCTCAGTGCGCCCTCGCCGATCGGCGCTCTTTTCGCCGTACGGGCTCAGCCTCGCGACCACGGGGTGCGCGGCGCCGATGCGGGCTGCGCACATGAGAGTGCAGGCTGTCGCTCGTCTCAAGGGCTAGGTTCCGGGATGGCAGCGGCCTGATGAAAATGGGCACCCGGCGCACTTTGTCGCCGGTGCCTGCCGAATTCGAATGCAAATCATGCCGCGCTCCGACGCGCGGCCGCCAGCAACGTACAACACCGACGCTTCTTTGCCGATCGCCCCCTGTGTCCAAATCTCGCCATATGCCGATGGTCCCGGCCCCTGCCGGCACGCTAGCATCGCATGGCGTTTCCGCCCCCTCGGGTGCGGGCGTCCGGTATCCGGTCGCGGACGGCAGGGCGGACGGTAACGGTCTGTTGCGCGCCTGATCGGATTCGGCACGTTCTGCGCCCCGCACGCGGCGCAAGGAGTGCTGATGAAACGCATGTTGTTCAATGCGACGCACGCGGAGCAGTTGCGCGTAGCGATCGTCGATGGTCAAAAGCTGCTCGACCTGGATATAGAAACCAGCGGCCGGGAGCAACGCAAGTCCAACATCTACAAGGGCGTGGTGACGCGGGTCGAGCCCAGTCTCGAAGCCTGCTTCGTCGACTACGGCGAGGAGCGCCACGGCTTCCTGCCGTTCAAGGAGATCTCGCGCCAGTACTTCAAGTCCGGCGTCGACGTCGCCCGCGCCCGCATCAACGAGGCCATCTCCGAAGGCCAGGAACTGATCATCCAGGTCGAAAAGGAGGAGCGCGGCAACAAGGGCGCGGCGCTCACGACCTTCATTTCGCTGGCCGGCCGTTACCTGGTGCTGATGCCCAACAACCCGCGCGGCGGCGGGGTCTCGCGCCGCGTCGAGGGCGAGGATCGCCAGGAACTGCGCGAGGCGCTCGACCAGCTCGACCTGCCCGGCGGCATGAGCGTCATCGCCCGCACCGCCGGCATCGGCCGCGCGGTCGAGGAACTGCAGTGGGACCTGCGCTACCTGCTGCAGCTGTGGAAGGCGATCACCGATGCGGTGGACCAGGTCAAGGCCCCGGAGCTCATCTATCTCGAGTCGAGCCTGGTGATCCGCGCGATCCGCGACTATTTCAACCCGGACATCGGCGAGATCCTGATCGACACCGAGGACGTGTACGAGCAGGCCAAGACCTTCGTGGACCTGGTCATGCCCGACGTGGCGCCGCGGGTCAAGCGCTACAAGGACGACGTCCCGCTGTTCTCGCGCTTCCAGATCGAACACCAGATCGAAACGGCCCATTCGCGCACGGTCTCGCTGCCCTCGGGCGGGGCGATCGTCATCGACCACACCGAGGCCCTGGTGGCCATCGACGTCAATTCGGCGCAGGCCACGCGCGGTGCGGACATCGAGGAGACGGCGACCCGGACCAACCTGGAGGCCGCCGACGAGGCGGCACGCCAGCTGCGCCTGCGCGACCTGGGCGGCCTGATCGTCATCGACTTCATCGACATGGAGGAAAGCCGCAACCAGCGCGCGGTCGAGCAGCGGCTCAAGGACGGCCTGCACTTCGACCGGGCCCGGGTACAGATGGGCAAGATCTCGCGCTTCGGCCTGATGGAACTGTCGCGCCAGCGCCTGCGCCCCGCGCTGAGCGAGGGCAGCCACATCACCTGCCCGCGCTGCAACGGCGTGGGCCAGGTGCGCGACACCGACAGCTCCGCGCTGCACATCCTGCGCATCGTGCAGGAGGAGGCGATGAAGGAGTCCACCGCCGCCGTGCATGCCCAGGTGCCGGTCGATGTCGCCACCTACCTGCTCAACGAGAAGCGCGGCGACATCGCCAAGCTCGAGGCACGCCTGCGCGTCTCGATCGTGCTCATCCCCAACCGTTTCCTCGAGACACCCCACTACAGCATCGAGCGGCTGCGCCACGACGACGAACGCCTGGACATCGCCAAGGCCAGCTACGACCGCGTCATCGCCCCGCCGACCGAGGAGCCCTACACGCCGGTGGCGCAGGTCGAATCGAAGAACCGGCTGCAGACCGCGGTGGTCAAGGGCATCGTCCCCGAGACTCGCGCACCGATAGTCGCGGCGCCCGCCGAGGCGCCGCCGGCCGCGCCCGCCTACGTGCCGCCTCCGGTGCAGCGTGCTGCCCCGGAGCGATCGTTCTGGGCGCGCCTGCGCGGCTGGTTCGGCGGCGAGGCACCGGCGCCGGTGGCGCGGACGACGGCCGCACCCCGGCCGGCGAGCAACGGCAGCGGCGCCGGCAATGGCAGCGCGGGTGCCGCAGCGCGCCCGGGCGAGCGTCCCCGCGGCGGCCGCGACGAATCGCGCGACCCGGCACGCCGGGGCGAGCGCGGCGAGCGTTCCGGCCGGCGCGACCGGCGTCCGGAACGCGGCGCCCGGGGCGATCGCCCCGAGGGCGAGCGCAAGGACACCATCGATCCGGCGCGCGAGGGCGCCGGCCAGCGCGAGGGCGGCCGCGACGGGCAGCGCGGAGCGCGCAAGCGCGAGGAACCGCGCCGCGATCGCCCGGCATCAGCCGGTGGTGAGCGCCCGCCTTCCGCGGGCGGGCGCCAGGGCGGCAACCGCGGTCGCGGCGCGTCCGAGGACGGAACAGGCCTCGCGCCCGAGAACGCGGTCGCCACGGGCTTGGAACGTACGCCGGATCGCGCGCCCGATCGTTCGCCGGCAGCCGAGCGCGAAGGCGGTGACAACAGCCGGCGCCGCGGGCGACGCGATCGCAACCCGGCCGAGGGCCGCCCGGCGGACGGCGAAGAACCGATCCATGCCGCGCAGCCGGTCGAAGCCACCGAGGCGGCTCCCGGCCTGCCCGCGATGCACGCACACGATGCCGGCGACGAGGCGAGCACGCCGGCCGATGGCGCGGCAACGCATGCAGGAAACGATACCCATCCGGGCAGCGTGCTGGCCGGCAACGAGGAGGAGAAGCGCGGTCGCCGGCGCCGGCGCAGGCGCGGCCGTTCCGGTGGTGGCGATCGCGGCGATGCCGCGGCCGGTGCCAGTGGTCCGGAGGCGGCCTCCGGCGCGGACGAGGGCACGGAAGGCGATGAACGCGAATATGCCGATGGCGACGATCGCGGCGACGAACGCGGCGCGGCGCCGTCGGAATTCGTTGCCCCGGTAGCGGGTCCGGCGGCGCATGAAGTCGCGCCGCACGCCAGCGCGGAGCCTGGGCAGCCGGGTGTGCAGGCCCAAGCGCGTGACGATGCCCAGCGCGATGAGCGTCACGATGCGCAGCGCGGCGAGGCGCCCACCGCCGTCCCCGAACGGCACGCCAGCAGCGTGCATGCCGGCACGGGCGAAGGGCCGGCCGGCCGCGCGCAGGAGGCGGCGCCGGCACCGTGGCCTGCGCGCGCCGAACCGGCCGCCGAGGCCGAGACCGTCCCCACGATCTGGCGCTCGGACCCGGAAGCGGCGATCGAGCGCGCCGTCGCCCGGCACGAGCAGACATGGACGCGTAACGCACCGCCGGCCGTGGCGCCCGTGGTGGTTCCGCAGGCGCCGCTCAACCTGGAAGAGCTCACGCCGGCGCTGGACGCCGCCGGTATCGAACTGGCCCAGACCGATCCGGCCAAGCTGGCTGCCGTGCAGGAGCGCATCGCCAAGGAAGCCGAGACACGGCGCGTGGGCCGCGAGCGGCCCCAGCGTCCGGCGACCGAGGATGAGCCGCTCGTGCAGGTGCAGACGCGCAACTGAGGCAGGCGCCGTAGCGCGAGGCTCCTGGGGCCGGACACCTCCGGCCCCAGGGCTTGCACGCGCGGCGTTCAGGGGGCGCGCGATGCGCTGCTGCGCCGCTGCCCGGCGCGCGGGTCTCAGGCTGGGCGGCCGGATGCCGCTGCGCCGTCGCCCGGCAGGTCGAACACCAGCACCTCGGCGGCGGCGCCACCGGAGATGTCCAGCCGGGTCGCCGCCGTCATGCGCACGGCGTCGCCTGCATCGAGCAGCTTGCCGTTGACATTGACGGTGCCGCGCGCGACGTGCACGTAGAGGCGCCGCTGTGCATCCCAGGGCAGGTGCACCGCCTCGGCGCCGTCGAAGAGCCCGGCGTAGATGCGCGCGTCCTGCTGGATGCGTACCGCGCCCTGCGCGCCGTCCGGTGCCGCGACCAGGCACAAGCGGCCCCGCTTCTGCTCGGGCGTGAAGCGCTTTTGTTCGTAGCTGGGCGGGCCGCCTTCGACGTTGGGCAGGATCCAGATCTGCAGGAAGTGCGCGATCCGGTCCGGCGCGGGATTGAATTCGCTGTGCTGCACGCCGCGCCCCGCGCTCATGCGCTGCACGTCGCCGGGACGGATGATCGAGCCGGTGCCCAGCGAGTCCTTGTGCGCGAGCTCACCCTCCAGCACGTAGCTGACGATCTCCATGTCGCGGTGGCCGTGCGTGCCGAATCCCGCCCCCGGCTGGACCCGGTCCTCGTTGATGACGCGCAGCGGACCGAACGAGGTGTGCTCGTGGTCGTAATAGTCGGCAAACGAAAACGTGTGAAACGACTGCAGCCAGCCGTGATCCGCAAACCCGCGTTCCGCACTGCGCCGAACCTGCATCATGCCCGCCTCCCCGGGGAAAACGCTCCCTGCGCTTACGATACCGCGTGGCGCCGAAAGTTCCTCGTCCGCGCCGCACGACGCCGCCCCGTGTCGGCGCTAGTGTCGAGGCCTGCAGCACGTGCAGCGATCTGCCCGCGCAGGACCGCGGCACTAGCGCGCGGCCTCGAAGGTCTCGATCAGGTAGACCGGCAGCAGCTCGCCGCTGCGGTAACCGGACGCCGGGCCGACGGCGACCAGCGCGTCGGCCTCGGCCACCGAGCGGATCATCGCCGACCCCTGGTCGGGCAGCGGATCGACCTGGCGGCGCCCGGCGCCGTCGTCGATCAGGCGCGCACGGCGCAGCTCCACGCGACCGGGGCGGCTGCGCAGGTCGCGGGCGATCGGCAGCAGCAGCGGCTGCGGCGGCTGCGCCGCGGCGCCCGCCATGCGGCGCAGCAGCGGCAGCGCCAGCGCATACAGGAGCACGTAGGCCGCGACCGCATTGCCGGGCAGGCCCAGCACGAACAGCCGCCGGCCGCCGCGCACGAGGTGCGCGACCGCCACGCCGCGTCCGGGACGCACGTCCACGCCCACGAACGCGACGCCATCGAGACTGCGCACGACGTCGGCGTCGCCCAGTGCCGCGCCCCCCGAGATGAGCAGCGCGTCGCGCTGGTCGTCGAACGCGCGCGCCACGATCCGCTCCAGCGCCACCGGGTCGTCGGGGCAGATGCCCAGGTCGGCCGCTTCCATGCGGTCGGCACCCAGGGCCGATAGCAGCATCGGCCGGTTGCTGTCGTAGGCGCCGCCCTCGGGCAGCGGCGCGGGGGCATCGCGCAGTTCGTCCCCGGTGGAGAGCACCCCGACGCGCAGCGGGCGGAAGACCTCCACGACCGGCAGGCCCATGGCACTGGCCAGCGCGAGGTCGGCCACGCCGAGGCGGCGTCCGGGCGCCATCACGGTCGCGCCCGCGCGCACGTGCTCGCCCTGGCAACGGCGGTTGGCACCCGCGGCGACCGGACCCGGGACCAGCACGTGCTCGGCGCCGTCGGCCTGGACCGACTCGATGACCACGACCGCGTCGCTGCCGGCCGGCATCGGCGCGCCGGTCATGATGCGCACGCAGGTGCCCGCCGCGATCGGCGCGGCGTGGGCCTGGCCGGCGAGCACCCGCCCGGCCACGAACAAGCGGTTGGACCCCGGCGCGATGTCGGCCGACCGCACCGCGTAGCCGTCCATGGCGGCAAGATCGGAGCCGGGCAGATCGCGCGGGCAGACCAGGGCCCGCGCCAGCAAGCGGCCGCGTGCGTCGTGCACCGGGACCTCGCTGGTCTGCGCCAGCGGCAGCACCTGGGCCGCCAGGGCCGCGTAGGCCTGGGCCAGCGAAAGCTCAGCCATGGCGGGACGGGGCCGCGGCGGGGCCGGCCCGGCCGGATCCGAGCGCGTTGATGTTGGTGAAGGCCGTGGCATCGTCGAAGGCGACCTCGACCGCGCCGACCTGGCGCAGGAACTCGGTGGGCCGCCGCTCACCCTGCGCCAGCGCTGCTGCCAGGACGGGGGCCAGCGCGGTGGGCAGCAGGCAGAACACGGGCTCGCGCTGGCCGGCGCAGCAGGCCAGCGTGGCATTGCCGCCGGCGCCGGCGGCGGCAAGGCGCGCGACCAGGTCCAGCGGCAGCGCCGGCGCATCGCAGGGCACGAACGCCACCCAGGGCAGGGTCGACGCGCGCAGGGCGGCGAGCATGCCCGCCAGTGGCCCGAGGAATAGTCCGCGATGCTCGGGCGCGTCCTGCACGACCGGGTAGCCCAGCGCCGCGTAGCGCTCCACGTTGCGCGAGGCGCTCACGAGCAGCGCGGCCACCTGCGGCCCGAGGCGGGACAGCGCCTGCTCCACCAGCGGCCGGCCCTCGTGCAGCACCCATCCCTTGTCGACGCCGCCCATGCGCGCGCCCCGGCCCCCGGCGAGCACGGCGCCCGTGATGGCTGCCGCCGTGGGCGGCGGCGCCTGCTCCGGCACGGCCGCGGCCATGGCTGTCAGCCGCCGATGTAGGACATCTCGACGGGTTCTCGCTGCGCCCCGGTCTGTTCGCTGCGCAGTTCGGAGTAGCGGTCGGCGCGCGCACCCCACACGGCGGCGATGGCCGCATCGAGCTGGCGGTCGTCGGCACCGGCGCGCAGCAGTGCGCGCAGATCGTGCCCGCGCTCGGCGAACAGGCACAGGTAGAGGCTGCCCTCGGTGGACAGGCGCGCCCGCGTGCAGTCGCCGCAGAAGGCGCGCGTCACGCTCGAGATGGTGCCGATCTCGCCGCTGCCGTCGCGATAGCGCCAGCGCTGCGCCACCGCGCCGGCCTCGGCGGCCGGGATGGCTTCGATCGGCATCGCGGCATCGATGGACGCGAGGATGCGCTCCGAGGGGACGACGTCGTCCAGGCGCCAGCCGTTGGAGCTTCCGACGTCCATGAACTCGATGCAGCGCAGGACGTGGCCGCGCTCGCGAAAGTAGCGCGCCATCGGCAGCACCTGGTGCTCGTTGTAGCCGCGCTTGACCACCATGTTGATCTTCAAGGGGCCGAAACCGGCCGCCGCCGCCGCGTCGATGCCGGCCAGCACGCGCGCCACGGGGAAATCGACGTCGTTCATGCGGCGAAAGACGTCGTCGTCGAGCGCATCGAGCGAAACGGTGATGCGCTGCAGGCCGGCCTCGGCCAGCGCGGCGGCCCTGCGCTCGAGCAGCGAGCCGTTGGTGGTGAGCGCCAGGTCGAGCGGGCGCTGCAGCTCCACGCGCAGGCCGGCGAGCATGCGCACCAGCGCGACGAGGTCGCGCCGCAGCAGCGGCTCGCCGCCGGTCAGGCGGATCTTGCGCACCCCGCGGCGCACGAAGATGCGCGCCAGGCGCGTGATCTCCTCGAAGCTGAGCAGCTCGCCATGCGGGACGTACTCGTGCGCGTCGTCGAAGTACTCCTTGGGCATGCAGTACACGCAGCGGAAATTGCAGCGGTCGGTCACCGAGATGCGCAGGTCCAGCAGCGGCCGCTGCAGGCGGTCCACGGCGACGGCGGCGGCCGCGTCCAGGTCGGCCGGGATCGCCGGCGGGCGGCGCCGCGCCCGTTCATCGACGATGGGAACCACGCGCGCGTTCATCGGCCGGCCCTCACGCGACCCAGCGCCGGGCGTTGCGGAACATGCGCATCCACGGCGAGTCCTCGCCCAGCCCCGGCGGGCGCCACGACAGCTGCACCGTGCGGCGTACGCGTTCGGGATGCGGCATCACGATGGTGAAGCGGCCATCGGCGGTGCTCAGGCCGCAGATGCCCTCGGGCGAGCCGTTGGGATTCTCCGGGTAACGCTCGGTGGGTGCGCCGCCGGCATCGATGTAGCGCAGCGCGATCGCGGCACCGGCGCGGTCCCGCTCCGAATCGAACACCGCCCGTCCCTCGCCGTGCGCGTTGGCCACCGGGATGCGGCTGCCGGCCATGTCGGCGAGGAAGATCGACGGCGAGGCCGCGACCTCGACCATGACGAGGCGCGCCTCGAACTGCTCGGAGGCATTGCGCTCGAAGCGCGGCCAGTGCGCGGCGCCGGGGATCATGCCGCGCAGCTGGCTCATCATCTGGCAGCCGTTGCACACGCCCAGCGCGAAGCTGTCGGCGCGGGCGAAGAAATCCGCGAACTGGTCGGCCAGCGCCGGATTGAGCAGGATGGTCTTGGCCCAGCCACCTCCGGCGCCCAGCACGTCGCCATAGGAGAAACCGCCGCCGGCAGCCAGGCCCTGGAAGGCGGCGAGCGAGGCGCGGCCCTCGATGAGGTCGGTCATGTGCACGTCGACGGCGGTGAATCCGGCGCGATCGAAGGCCGCCGCCATCTCGTACTGGCTGTTCACGCCCTGCTCGCGCAGGATGGCGATGCGCGGGCGCACGCCGGTGGCGACCCAGGGCGCGGCGATGTTCTCGCGCGGGTCGAAGGACACCGACAGCGACAGCTGCGGCACCGGGTCGGACTCGGCGCGGCCGTACTCGGCGTCGACGCAGGCCGGGTTGTCGCGCGCGCGCGCGATCGCCCAGGAGACCTCGTTCCAGGCCCGGAGCAGCTGGGGCAACGCATGCTCGATCAGCACCCGCCCGTCCAGGTGCACGGCGACCCGGGCCGCGCCATCGGCGCCGGGCGAGCCCGTGCCGCCCGCACCGACGCTGGCGATGACGTGGCTCACGGGGCCCAGCCCTTCCTCGCGCAACAGCCGGAAGACGAGCGCCCGGTCGGCCTTGCGGATCTGCAGCAGGCAGCCGGGCTCCTCGTTGAACAGCACGCGCAGCGCCATGTCGTGCCGGCGCACGGCGACCTGGTCGGCGCGGATCTTGAAGTCGCCCAGGTCGCCGGCCTGCGCATCGACCGCGAGCACGTCGATGTTGAGGTCCAGGCTGCAGCGGCCGGCAAAGGCCATCTCGCAGGCCGCGGCCCAGAGGCCGCCGTCGGAACGGTCGTGGTAGGCCAGCACCAGTGCCTGCCCGGCCAGGCTGCGCACCGCGCGCAGTGCGCCGGCGAGCAGCGCCGGGTCATCGACGTCCGGCGCCTCGTCGCCGAGCTGCCCGCTCACCTGCGCCAGTATCGAGCCGCCCAGGCGCTGGCGCCCGGCCGAGAGCTCGATCAGGATGAGTTCGGTAGGTCCCTCGTCCGTGCGCAGTTGCGGGGTCAGGCTGCGGCGCACGTCGTCGACCGTGCCCGCCGCGCTCACGACCAGCGACACCGGCGCGGCCACCTGCTTGTCCGCCCGGTCCTCGCGCCAGGTCGTGCGCATCGAGAGCGAATCCTTGCCGACCGGGATCGACAGGCCCATGTCGATGCACAGGCGGCTCGCGGCCGCGACGGCGGCGTAGAGCGCCGCGTCCTCGCCCGGCACGCCGCAGGCCGCCATCCAGTTGGCCGAGAGCTTGACCCGATCCCAGCGCACGTCGGCCGCGGCCAGGTTGAGCAGCGCCTCGGCGATCGCGACCCGGGCCGCCGACGCGGCATCGATGACCGCGACCGGGGCACGCTCGCCGATCGCGAAGGCCTCGCCGGCGTAGCCGTCCTGGTCGAGCAGGGTGACCGCGCAGTCGGCCACCGGCACCTGCCACGGGCCGACCATCTGGTCGCGGCAGGAAAGGCCGCCGACCGTGCGGTCGCCGATGGTGATGAGAAACGCCTTGCTCGCCACCGACGGGTGGCGCAGCACGGCCAGCGCCGCCTCGGCGACGACGATGCGCGAGGTGTCGATCGGGGGCCATGCGCGCCGGCGCGTAGCCACGCTGCGGTGCATGCGCGGCGGCTTGCCGAACAGCACGCTCATCTCCATGTCGACGGCGGGCCCGGTGTCGGCCATGGCACCAGCACCACCCCCGGCGCCCGACGCGGTCGGATCCGGCAGCGTGTGGGCCGCCAGCGCGAGGCGCTCGTCGCCGCTGATCGCGCCGATGATGGCGACCGGGCAGCGCTCGCGCCGGCAGATCTGCTCGAGCAGCGGCCAGGCGGCCGGCGCGATCGCCAGCGCGTAGCGCTCCTGCGACTCGTTGCACCAGATCTCCAGCGCCGTCATCGAGCGGTCCTCGACGGGGATGCGCGCCAGGTCGATGCGCGCACCGCGCCCGGCGCTCTGGGCCAGTTCGGGGAAGGCGTTGGACAGGCCGCCGGCGCCGACGTCGTGGATCGCGAGGATGGGATTGTTCGCGCCCAGGCGCGCGCAGGTGTCGATGACCTCCTGGGCGCGCCGCTGGATCTCGGCGTTGCCGCGCTGCACGGAATCGAAATCGAGCTGCTCGGTATTGGCACCGGCGCCCAGGCTCGAGGCGGCGCCGCCGCCCAGGCCGATGCGCATTCCGGGTCCGCCCAGGTGCACCAGCAGGGTACCCGGCGGCAGCGCGCGCTTGTCGGTCTGGTCGGCGCGGATGTTGCCCACGCCACCGGCGAGCATGATGGGCTTGTGGTAGCCCCAGCGCTCGCCCGCGACGTTCTGCTCGTACGAACGGAAGTATCCGGCCAGGTTGGGCCGTCCGAATTCGTTGTTGAACGAGGCGGCGCCGACCGGGGCTTCGGTCATGATGGCCAGCGCATCGGCGATGCGCGCCGGGAAGCCGTAATCGGCAAGCTCGATCGGCGCCGGCCCCGCAGCCGTCACGTCGTGGTCGGTCTCCCAGCTGCGGCGGGCGCCGGGCAGGCGCAGGTGCGAGACGCTGAAACCGCACAGGCCGGCCTTGGGCCGCGCTCCGCGCCCGGTGGCGCCTTCGTCGCGTATCTCGCCCCCGGCGCCGGTGGCGGCGCCCGGGAAGGGGGCGATGGCCGTCGGGTGATTGTGCGTCTCCACCTTGAAGACCAGGTGGAGCAACTGCGCTTGCCGTTCGTAATGGCCGGCCACGGCCGCGGCGGCGTCGAACTGGGGCGCGAACTGGCTGGCGCTGCGCCCCTCGAGCACGGCGGCATTGTCGCGGTACGCGACCACGGTGCCCTGCGGTGCGGCGGCGTGCGTCGCGCGGATCATGTCGAACAGGGTCGCGCCGGGGTCGACGCCGTCGATCGACCAGGTCGCATTGAAGATCTTGTGCCGGCAATGCTCCGAGTTGGCCTGCGCGAACATCATCAGCTCGACGTCGGTCGGGTTGCGCTGCATGGCCCGGTAGGACTGCTCGAGGTAGTCGATCTCGTCCTCGGACAGGGCCAGGCCCAGTTGCGCGTTGGCCTGCACGAGGGCCGCGCGTCCGCCACCCCGGAGGTCGACGTGGCGCACGCTGCCGCGCGTGGCAGGGCCGGGACCGCGGTCGGCGGCCGCCGGCGCGAGCACCGCCGCTGCGGCATCGTCCCCGGCCACGAGCACGGTTTCGGTCATGCGGTCGTGCAGCGCGGCGGCGATGCGCTGCCAGGGCGGGTCGGCCGGCGCAAGCTGCTCCAGGCGCGCCGCCCTGCCCGCCAGGTGGTAGGCGAGCCCGCGCTCCATCTTCTGCACCTGCGGCAGCGCGCAATTGCGCGCGATGTCGGTGGCCTTGCTCGACCACGGCGAGGTCGTTCCCAGGCGCGGCACGACCAGCAGGCGCAGGCCGCCGGAACCCGGGGCCGGCCCGGCGCGCTCGCCGTAGTCGAGCAGGCGGTCGAGCCGGGCGCGCGCGGGGGCATCGAGCGGGGCCGAGAGCCGGACGAAGTGGCAAAAGCGCACATCGAGCGCGCTGATCGACGGTTCGACGGCCTGCAGGCGCGCGAGCAGGCGGGACAGGCGAACAGGGGAGGCGGCGGCAGGACCGTCGAGGACGAGGCAGGAGTCGGCAGCGCTCATTGCAGCGGGACCCGAAGGCCGGACCAAGGATGGGAAGTGCACAGGCAAACGCATGGTGACGTCGCGGGCCGGCAGAGACCTGGCAGCGCATGCGGATGCGCGCTCAGCGCCCCGGCCGGGTTCCGCGGCGGGTACCCGACGAATCGAAGATTATAGCCGTGGCATCCGGCGCGCCGGGGCACAAATCGGACAAAGGCCACAAATTCCGCGAAGGGAACCGAGGCCGCGAAGGCGACAGAGCGGCCCGGAAGGGCACAAGACCGCGCCGCGTTCGCGGGCGCGGGCCGGCAGTGCGCCGGCGCTAGATCTCGCCGTCGAGCAGCTGCGCGGCAGCCAGGGACTTGAGCAGCGCCTCGTTGCAGACCGAGATCGGTATGGCCAGGGCCTCGGCCTGCTTGCGGATGGCGATCGGATCGCTGCGCTCGATCGCCTCGATCAGGGTCAGGTAGGTGCCGTACGGACCGGCCCGGTTGAGGATCGCGTCGACGATCGACTCGGACAGGGAGATGAGCTCGAACAGGTGCGGAAACGGGGCGCCGGTGATGCGGTCGAGCAGGGAGAAGGCACCGGTGATGAACAGCTCGTCGCGCATCTCGCCCTCGCTGGCGGCGGCGCCGATCGTCTCGAGGAAGATGCCGCGGCGGATCGAGGCGTGCATCAGCGGAAAGGTATTGGTGTCCTTGGACGCGGTGGCCAGCAGCAGGGACAGCCAGCGGACCAGCTTCTTGTAGCCCAGCATCATCACCGCGTGCTGGAACGAGGTGATCTGCACCGGCAGGTTGAACGCCGCCGAGTTGACCAGGCGCAGCAGCTTGAAGGCCAGGGCCGGATCGCGACGCAGCGTCGCGTCGATCTTGTCGAGGTCGGCATCGTCGCGCACCAGGCGCAGCAGCTCGAGCACGACGGCCTGCCCCGGCTGCAGCGGCCGGGCCTTGTTGGTCGTCTGGTCGTCGAGCGGCCAGCCGACGCAGGCGGCGGCATCACGGTCGAACACCTCGACCGCATCGGCCACGCTCTGCACGCCGGTGACGATGAACGGGATGCGGCGCACGACACCGGCGGGCGGCATCACGCCCCAGCGGCGCCGGTCCTCGCTGACGTGGAGCAGCGAATATTCGAAGCAGGCCAGCAGCGCCGGGGGCAGCGGTACGTCCGGGCGGCCGCGCAGCACCAGGCGCTTGCCGTCGCGGAACAGGGCCTGGGTGATGCTCTGCGTGTGCGGGTCGAGCAGCGCGTTGGCGGGGATCTCGAGCAGCGCGTTGCGCGGCGCCTTCCACTGCAGCACCGATTCGTTGAAATCGGCGTCCAGCGGCGCCACCAGTACCGGGACATTGGATTCGGGCCAGACTTCATTCATCTGGTCGAGCAGCGGCCCTATCGGCGGGCGCTCCTGCGCCGCGGCCGACAGCATCGTGAGCCGGGTGCCGATCGCCTTGCGCTTCTTGTCGATCAGCGGTGCGTAGCAGATCCAGACCGAACCGAGCATGTCGGCGGTGGCGATCAATCGTTCGGGCGCATTCATGGGGGGCGGCCGTCTGTCCTTTGGCTTTGCAGCGAGTCTAGGAGGCCTGCGCCGGGACAGGTCGGGGAAAGTACCGGGTCGGAAGCTCCGAATTCGCGCCATCGTGCCGCTCGGGCCCGGGGGGACGGGCGCCGGCCCGGGCGCCCATCCCGGCGCCGACGGGCTCACAATGGCGAGCACACGTGCTGCCTGCCGGGAAACCATGAACCTGCTGCTTCGGATCGATGAAATGCGTGTGCTGGAGGCGCGCGCCCGCTCGGACCTGCCACCGGGCACGCTGATGCAGCGCGCGGGCCAGGGGGCGGCCGACTGGATCCACGCCTGGCTGCAGGGCCCGGTCGCGGACGCTCCGCCGCCCGGCAGCATCGATCGCAGCGCTTCGGTGCTGGTGCTGTGCGGACCCGGCGACAACGGCGGCGACGGCTTCGTCTGTGCCCGGGCCTTGCGCCGCCTCGGCCACCGGGTGAGCTGCTGGGCGCCACTGCCCAGTGCCAGCGCCGACGCCGTGCGCGCCCGTGGCGCGCTGACGCTGGCCGGGCCGGGCGCGGGCGACCCGGTGCTGACGGAACTGCCGCGCGCCGCACGTTTCGACGTGGTGGTCGATGCGGTGCTGGGCATCGGAGCCCAGCGCCCGCTCGCCCCGCCCTTTCTCGACGCCCTGCTCTGGGTGCGGGAGCAGCGCTGGCCGGTCGTGGCGCTCGATGTGCCCAGCGGGCTGAACGCCGACACCGGCGCCTGGATCGGCGCCGTGACCGGCGCGCCGGCGCAGCACACGATCACCTTCCTGGCCGACAAGCCGGGCCTGCACACGCTCGAGGGGCCACAGGCTGCCGGCGTCGTGCACGTCGAGGACCTGGGCGTGGCCGCGCTGCGCGACGCCACCGATGCCCCGGGGCGGCTCAACGAGCCGGCCCGGTTCGGCGCGCTCGTGCGGCCCCGGCGCAACGACAGCAACAAGGGCGATTACGGCGCGGTGGCCATCGTCGGCGGCGCTGCCGGCATGGTCGGTGCCGCGCTGCTGGCCGGGCGTGCGGCGTTGCGGCTGGGCGCGGGCAAGGTGTTCGTCGATTGCATCGGCGCGCCGCAGCTGGCGGTCGATCCGATGCAGCCCGAGCTGATGTTTCGCGCCGAGGCCGAGCTGCCCGCGGTCGATGTGATGGTGGCCGGCTGCGGCATGGGATCGGGCGCCTCGGTGGCGGACCGGCTCGGGCGCATCCTCGAGCGCGACGGCGCGCTGGTGCTCGACGCCGACGCGCTCAATGCGGTGGCGCTCGACGCGAGCCTGGCGGCGCGCGTGGCCGCGCGCAAGGGCACCACGGTGCTCACGCCGCACCCGGGCGAGGCCGCGCGCCTGCTGGCCACGAACACCCGCGCCGTCCAGCAGGACCGCATCGGCAGCGCGCTGCGCATCGCCCAGCGGCTGCAGTCGGTGGTCGTGCTCAAGGGCGCCGGCAGCGTGATCGCCGAACCCTCGGGCCGCTACACGATCAACCCGACCGGAGGACCGGCGCTGGCCACTGCCGGCACCGGCGATGTGCTGGCCGGCATGATCGGCGCCCTGCTCGCGCAGAACCGGCGCCGCGAGGACCTCGACCTGTGCGCGGTGCTGGCCGCGGTATGGCTGCACGGCTGCGCCGCCCAGCGCTTCGGCGCGGACCTGGGCCTGACGGCCTCGGAGGTGGCGCCGCTGGCAGCCCAGGCGCTGGCCGAACTGCGCCGCGCGGCAGGAGGGGT
>Ga0116231_10001890_pt1 | contig 43584 bp, 38 predicted proteins | sample S1TSphgellanicum_2_FD_89695 | JGI IMG/M metagenome (GOLD analysis project Ga0116231, IMG submission 89695) | Host-associated microbial communities from peat moss isolated from Minnesota, USA - S1T2_Fd - Sphagnum magellanicum MG | ecosystem: Host-associated > Plants > Peat moss > Unclassified... | reverse complement strand
TTCTTGATGTCCCTCTTTCCCACAATAATCACAAAAGAGATCCTTGGAAGGAATGTTGCATTCACTAGCTTTGTGGGCATGATTGCCACAATAATTGCAAAAGGTAGGATGGATATAATCAAGTGCACCGCTTTAACCCTTGAAAATGAATGTAATGATCTAGTTAGCGTAACTGGTGGAGGCTCAGGCCTTGAATGTGATGGAGGCCTCATAGTATTGGCATCATAGTGTGCATGAGCTAGTTCCAACTTTTCAGAAATGTTGTACACATCCAGCAAAGTGTACAAGTCTCCAAATTCTGCAAAAATTTGTTACAAAACCTACGCATGGAGTGTCGAAGTACCTTCCAACAAACGAAGATATCGATGAACAACTTCTAGGTCTGTGATGCTTTGAGTATCCTCTTTAAGCTTGAGAAGCTTCATGTAGAGCATCTTGAAGGTTTCATCCTTTTGTCGAGAGAAGGTGGCGAGCTATAAAATTTTTTCCGAACTCTTGACCAAAAATTCTAACTCAAAAATTCGAAAGAATTCCCCCACTAGATTAGTAAAAGTTAGTGCATTGATGGTGGGAGGATTATTTGCGGTAACAATAATGAGTTGTTGAAGAGAAAGGTTTATTGAAATAGGTACTAGATTTGGATTTTTGGGCATAGTCCCATGATGTGCAATGGTAGTTTGAAGTGCAACTTGAGAGGCGATGGCGATGGTTATGGCATAAGCTAGATTGGGGATTTAGGTGACACCCAAAATCATCGAAGAATGTTTGCTCGTAAACATCCAATGCCTCATAGTGCACATAACGGGCCAATTGTTTAAATGCAAATGCCTCGGTGTAGTTAACGCCATAGTTGAGCTCTAATTCACAAACCACAATTGAAAAAGTTGCTTTGAATTCCCTCAAAGAAATAGTACCTGGCCTTCTGCTAAACTTCTAAATTCTTCTAGAGGAATTGTTGACTTCCATGGTGTATGTAGGAGTAGGGGTCACAACTTGCAACGAAATATACGGTGCTGGTGTGAAAGCTGGTGCGACATCATGCATACCCCATTGATTAACCCCTCCAAATGGACTTTGATGTATCGTTGATGTAGTGTAACCTAAATTTGAATTCCTGGTAGGAGTTGTACTGGATGACAGTGGTGCTATAGACACTGAATGGTACCGTTGTGAAGATCGTGAGCTCAAAGAAATCAATTCAAATGATTGTGTGTTACTTTGTAGCTGATATCTTAATTCTCGTTAAACGGTAGTGCTCTCATCATCCGAGAACATGGTGTTGTCCCATGCCCCAAAATTTTGTAATAATATAGAGCACTGGCTACAAAATTATAATACAACATACGATTTGAAGAATATGGTGTGTTAACGGGGATGAACGACAACGGACAGACGTTAGTGGATGGATGTTTGTGGACGAACATTAGTGGACGAAAGGGGTCAAACGGACGAAATTGGACGAAAGTTGGACGAATGTCGATGGACGTCGGGTGAATGTTAACAGACGTTGAACGAACGTTGGATGAACGGATGTCGGTCCACCATCAAACGGACATATGTCAAATGTCAGCATAACGTTGCAAATCTGCAACGATGGTGGGCGGTGTAGATCTGCAACGATGTTGGGTGACAACGTGGCGCTACAGATCTGCAGTGATGGCGGTGGCAATGTGGTGTTGCAGATTTATAACAATGGCGGGCGGCAATGTGATGCTACAAATTTATAGCGATGGAGGGTGGTGACATGATGCTAAAAATTTATAGCGATGGCGGGCAACACCACGATGGACGCGACGCTGCAGATCGCCCAAAAACTTTACAGCGATGGTGTGTAGAAGCTTTTTCTTTTTCTTACTTGACGTTGCACTTGGTTCCGATAGCTTCGAGAGTCTTCAAAGCTTCCTTTGCTTCGTCCTGTGTTTTTGCGCAAGAGAAAACTTATTTTAAAAAAAAAAACTGTTCATCTGCTCCAAGATACATCATTCCCCCATTTAGTCTCGCTCTTCCTAACTCCTTTAATCCCAACTCTGTTGGTTGGTAGAAGTGTAACAACAAAAGCTCCCTCCAGCAGCAACAACACTAACACCAGCAAAAAAAAAACACAAGCAACAAAAGAAACCTAAGAATTCAAAGCCAAAAAAAATCTATCGCTTTCAACATTAAGCAATAGAGAAGAGTTTTTCTATAATTAAATTGCAAAGAAGGAAATAAAACCTAATGTATGTAAATGGTGGCCATGTAATAGGTGCCATGAACATTTAAAAATCCAGTTTGACTATGGAAGGAATTATCCCTGATAAAGGAATTCTAGAAAACTAACAAGAGAAGGGAAAAGCTTGGCCTTTTATATAGATGCCAACAAGCTACGACCCTAAACAAGCCATAACCCTAAAACACCTAATAGCGTACAATAACCTAAGAACGCACATTAATCTTAAGAGCATACATTAACCCTAAAATGCATGATTAACATGCCCATAACCGGTCATCATGTATGAGGCCATGCATACCAGCATGACAAGATCTTGAAGGTGAGACCAAATTTCTTAAGCATAGCCTTTAATTGCCTTGCCAATCCATGCCTAGTAGTATCATTGACTTCAAAAAGGCCTACTATAACATGTCGTTTCCAAATTGCAAATAAATTTTTTATGACAAGGGCAAAGATATATCTTACTATCCCTTGTTCATCCATAAATCAAGTGTAGCCATGGCAATAGGTGTAGCATCAAGTTGAAGTTGCACATGCAAATCCAAATAACAAACAACCATGGTAGTAAGGACTTTGTTAAACAATGTTTTTCAATAAAGGAAAATTAATTTGGGATCAAGTTTCAAAGCCAACCTATGCATCCATATATTATCACGAGTGTTTAAGGATGAAAACCCTTTGGTTGTGAGCAACATCAAATCATTTAAGAATAATTTTTGAATTTCATCTTGCTTCTTGTAAGGAATTTTGCTTCCAGAAAAAGTAAAAATTGCATTTGGTGCTACTTTTTGACATTTCTTGATAGGTTCCATAACCTTGCTATCCTCAACACTCCTTGATTGTGACCTTGAGTTGCCTTCTACATAAGCAAATTCTACAACATGGGTCGAAACAACATTTAATGAGCCAACATGTTTACTTTGCATTTAGGACTATTGTCCTTTTTGGGGTCCTTTTGCCAAAAAACATGTTTTTCTAAAGAGGAATTTTCAAATGAAATATTTTGAAAATTTTCATTTATTTATAGTTACCCCAATATGTTTTTTTTTTACAATGAATTTGAATAAATATGAATTCTTAAAATTCTACATATTTTGCCAAATTTTGTGTTTCATTTTGAAAAAAATTCACAATTTCAAATCATAACAAAATATGTTAACATTTTCAAGTTTATTTTCTTATATTATAAGCTACCACTTTTCTTTAAACAACATATACATTACATCGCATTTACATGTTATAAAGGACTCATGAACTTTTTAAAAACCTTAAATTTTGATAAACACAAAATTGAAAAAAATGAATTTATTTTTACTCATTTAATTTTTTTCAATATCCATATTCGTCCATAAGTGCAACTTTTCATGATTCCCATGCCATTAAAGTGACACCACATAGACAAATGTAACATAAATTGTAAAAAAGTTGACATTTTGACATCAATTTTGGCTCGTTTGAGCTCATCCGCACCCAAATATGCATTGAGAAGCTCAAGATGCTCAATTTCAACATCACATTTTATATATTTTTTCCCAAATGATGTGTTGTATGTGATGATCATTTTCTTCCCTTTTGTCTTTTTTGAATTAAAGTATGGGGGACAACATGTGGAAAACAAATAATGCATTTCCATTATTGTACTTGGTCATAATAGGTTGATACTCATTGTTCACAACAAAAAATGCTCATGGAACAAACTTTTGACTCCAAGCAACCCAAAACTTGGCTTGCTAGTGTAACATCAACAAGGATTTTGTTCAATCCATATTCTTATTAACATAAATTTTAATATTCATATTGACAATAATATATGAAAAAATCATTCCCCTAAATGGAGGACTGAAGGACTAATTTTAGGCAAGGATAGTTGCACATCATTTCTTTCATTTGGCAATGGGCTTGAAATCTCCAATCCCATGCAATCTTCTTTTTGTTTTACCATAGCTTAAACATTTAAGTAAAAGGGTCAAATTTTTAATCATAAATCTAGAACTAGCTTAAATCAAATCAAAACATGCAAGGGTGCAAACAAAGTAAAAGGAGCCAGAGGTGCCAAGGTTAAAATCATTTCCAAGGATTGCATTTGACACATGGCATTTTTGTGTTGATCAATTTTTAAATTTTAAAATTTTTTCATATATAGTTTACAATTGTGTTTTAAATATACTAAGTTTTTTACTATAACTTGGTTTATATATAATTCATTCATGCTTTAAATTTAAAGAAAAGAATAACTTTTGTTAAAGACACATTTTCAAAATTCAATTGTTAAAGTCGAATCACCTTTGAAATAAATATGTTCAAATGCATTAAAAATTTAATCTCATCAATTTCAAGTGTTTTTTTCTTTTATAATCATCGATGTTAAGGTCCTCTCCAATTTTTGCTCAAGCCAACAAAGAGGGTCATAAAAAACTACATGACTTTTTTTATTGAAAATGGGCATGAACATGGCCACAATTTCCATAACTAAAATTGACCTTTACATCAATCCAAATATATATTTAAAAAATCCCCATATATTTTCATTTTATAAAAAATGCACAATTTAATAAAAAAAATTGCAAGCCAAGTTATATTTGTTTATGATTTCATTCATGTGATCCAAATTTGTCAAACATAGGTATATCCCTTGTCTATTGCTCCTACCACAAAATTTGGCCTTCATATGTCTTGATAGTACTAGGTGTTACTAGATTATGTTTATGAATACATCACATTGCATTGAAAGCTTTTTTGAATGACATGTTTTGTTAATATAATGACTAAATGACAAAGGAAAAAACTATGGTCCAAAGGAAGTTCAAGACCAAAAGTGTAAATGGTGTGGTGGAGGCAATCACAAATTAACCATTTAACATTGGTTTTTTTCATCTCTTTCATATTTCATTTTTTGGGGGTGCTTTGTCCATATTCTTTTGATTTCCCTTACTTAAGCTAGTTTATTTATCATGCCTCTCTTGGGTGATTTTATTTGAATAGAGATTGTTGAATCTCTCTTGTCAAAATTTTAAAATAGATTCTTCTCTCATGAGATTCTTTCAATGCCTTTCACATCACTTACCCCAAATATTGGTTTCAATGGGATAGGAATTGATGAATGTTCCCAAAGCATGCTACTAATCTAAAACACCATTATGGAGGTTCCAACATGAACTTTGTTAGGGATGTGTTGTGTTAATTTGAAAGTTGGGAGATCCTTTTCAACTTTCAACATTTAACATTCAACATGGCATTTTCAAAATGATAATGAAAAACCAAACACATGCAACGTCCCTTTATGGCAACCCCATCACTTGGTTGTGATGTATCACCTCAACCTCATAAACATTATGCCATAATTTGCTTGAGCACCTCAAACTTGTTGAAATAAGTAGTTTCCTTTTTGTGGGTAATGTGGATGAAGAAAGACCTATTTTTCAAGTTTGAAATTCTTCAAACCTAGCTCATATAAAAGGTTGGGTTCCCATCACCCCATAGTTGTGAGGAAGTTTCAATAACAATTCTTCACATTAGGGTGCAATCATACTAACATGTTCTATTAACAACCATAACCATTGTTTAATTTTTTGAATTTTGGATTGTTAAAATAATAATAATAATAAATAGAATTATTTTTTATAACATGTTATTGTGAATACATTATGTACATATCATAAAAATTTGGAGTCAATCTAATAAGTGAAAAATACGTATAAGGATTTTTAAGGCTTTGTAACCATTACTTAAAAGTTGGTTAAAAATAGTTCAAAAGTAGTTTTGACACTAAAAACACAAATTGAAAATAAATTTTAATGACATTTTTTGAATATTTTAAAATATAAACCTTAACATAATAATATTAAGAATTTTTCATTTAATTTATTTTTTTTAAAGATGTAATTAATTTTTTATAAATATATTCTTCCAAAAAAATAGTGGTTTAAGGGGGCATGTGTGACTCCTTATAGCGTGGTTGGATCCATTAGTGAATACATGGAAACCACCTAATACAAATCTTGATGTGCCAATGCCATTTACCAAATTGTTGTTTTGCTGTTTTTGGTGTTGAAACCATTTCCCTTTTATTGTTTCATGGTGCCTTAATTAATGTTGTTATAGATTTTAATTAATGTTGTGTGGTATAGATATATGTTGTAAAAATTTCAATACATATGGACAAGTATGTGTATGGGCATTTGAAAAACATAACCATCTAATTGTTGAATAAAGCTTGTAAATTTGAAAAACATATATGCACTATTGGTCTAGTTACTCAAATTTGATATACAAAAGTTTTTTACTAAATATTTGTATACCATGAAAACACTTCTTATGTCATTGGGCTAAATGTACGTAAGGCAATTATGGTGAAATGTCATTTGATTTCATGTGTTTCATTTTCACACAATATATGATATTTACCCAACCATCATATTTCCATGTTTTACAATGCAATGAGAATACATCATATCACACAATAAATGATAAACCCAACCATCACATTTCAATGCTTTAAAATGCAATGAGAACATCAGTCATATTGCATGATAAATGATAATCCTAACCATCACATTTCCATGTTTTCTTTGTATTTCAGGGTAGAGTTTTGGGGGTGGGGTGTGGTGGGGCAGAGAAGGGGGCCATGAGTGTTTTTTCCTTTGCATGAAGCCCTAGCTTTTTCTGTTTGGTGGGTGGGTGGACAAGTTATTTAGACCCCCAGTAAAACCAAAAGAAGACATGTTTAAATTTTTATTGCCCCAAGCTAATGGATGGGCATGTGTAGATTTTGGGTGTACCCATCCAGTTGATTGGTTGTTTTGAAATCTACCCATCTATTTGTTGGGTTTATTTTCAAAATACGAATGTTGGGTAACTGATTTAATCATGCCCCTTTATCATTTTTTTTTTGGGGTTGTCAATTGCCTTTTTGTATCACAAGGTTTCATATCACTATGAAATGTACAAAACAATTCATATGATTAATTGTTAAAATGAAATTTGTTTGATAAACATACAAATAAGTAGCTTCAATTTCTTTAAATCTTATTAAAATGAGATTCTTAAAAAATTTATTTGAGAGATTATGCAAGAATTCACTAAAATAAAACACGTCAATTTAAAAAATAGTTAAAATTTTAATGTAAAATTCGTTTTTAAGATATAAATGTTTTTAATTTGTTTGATGTTGTTAAAAAACTTCAATAAGGCTTTGATGAAGATAATTATAATCAAATTAATTTTCAATTGATCAATTTGATTGTATTGTTGTTGCCTTTTATGTTATAAAAACTTATTATTGCCCTAAGATAGTAGATGTGGATGTATGATTTTAGCTTTTACCAAGCATGTATGGGGGCGAACACAACTAGTTGGCCCTTTTGAGGATTTGCAATGTGAATTCAGGGGGACAACACAACCCAGATGGGGAATATTCCATTCAGAACATGTTCAATTGTTCAGATTTTGCATGATGTTAATTATTCATGTTTAACATTTTGCATCTTTCATTGTGTACTGGCCTTTTCTCATGATATAATTGGTTTGGGGCATTATTATGGTACTTTTGTAGTTTTTTTGGGGTGCAAGGTAGAGTCCCTAGAGTGGGGTCATTCCCAAAATAAAGGGCCTAGGGCAAAGTGGTAGCCAGCCCTGTATTTTGGGAATGTCACCCACTCATGGGCTTTACCCATTGGAAAGCAAGAGGCAAACATTATTATGAGCCTAAACATACTAATGAACATCACAAGGCATGCAAGACATCTTAAACCTCTAAATAGCCATAACATCTCCATCACTCTTAAGGAGTAGGCATAAGATCCCTCCTCTTTTCTAGGAGGGATATACATGGAAATAAGGCACCCTCCAAATACACTAAGAAAAAGCTTTCTTCACTTTAGGTGGTGGGTAAGGCCCTACGGGCAGGGCCTTATCAGAATTAGGGGGCCATGCAAGGTGGAGCTGAGCACAGCCCCTGTTCTAATGCCCTCCTTTGAGGGCCCTTATTATGCGGAAAGCTCCATCACAGTTCTAAAGAAGAAAAAAAAACTCATGATACCCAGAGGGTACCTGCCAATTAAATGAACTTTTAGAAAACAAAAAGTTCCCACCACTGTACTAAGGAAGTTTCAAAAACTAAACAGTTTATTCTGCGAAGATTCTTCTGCAAGGTCGAGGAACTATTATGTATAGGGTGAGGGCCTGAGTACAGGCCCTTCCATGCTTTGAGATCTGTACCCGAGGCCAGTAGGCCGAGGGAACACATCGAAAATTATGGAAGGACCTGTACTCAGGTCCTTTTCCTCCGTAAGGCAGAGCTGGGATTTTTCACTTTTTAGAAATAGTGACAGGCTGGCTAATCCCTTCCGCTGGCTGACCTGTACTGAGGTCCTTTTCCTCCGTAAGGCAGACCTGAGATTTTTTCACTTTTTAGAAATAGTGACAAGCTGGCTAATACCTTCCGCTGGCTGACCTGTACTGAGGTCCTTTTCCTCCGTAAGGCAGAGCTGGGATTTTTTCACTTTTTAGAAATAGTGACAAGCTGGCTAATACCTTCTGATGGCTGACCTGTACTGAGGTCGTTTTCCTCAGTAAGGCAGAGCTGGGATTTTTTCACCTTACAGAAATAGTGACAAGCTGGCTAATTCCTTCTGCTGGCTGGTACCTTCCACCGCAGAAGATCCCCCTTGCTGAAAACATGTGTCTTCAGGCAGGTAAGGGAGCTGAAAATACAAAGGAAAAATCCATTTATAACATACATGCCATGCCACAACACGGAAAAAACGACAGGGCTTTCCATGCAGGATAAGACTTCTGAGTGTCCATTCAGGGTATTTATAGTTGAAAGGTACCTATACCTGAGGGTAGTAGCCTAGAAGGTATAGGGAGCTTCAGACCCAAGTCATCATTAGAGCCCTGTGTGGCAAAATCATAAGACTCCTCAGTGCCCATTTAGGGTAATTATGGTTGTAAGCTACCTATACCTGAGGAGTAGCCCACAGGGTATAGGGAGCTTCAGACCCAAGTCATCATTAGTTTCCTGCTAAATCACCCTCTAAAACTATTAACATACTGCTGTAATGGGCTTAACCAGCACCACCCTTGGTAATGCAGAAGCTCAAGTCAAGGTTGAGAGACTGTATGGATCAAATGGTCATTGCAATGCATTTGCATCATACCTCTACATGCAGCCCCTCACCAAGAAAACAAAGAGTAAACCAACATCAAGACAGTAAGATTTGTATTGAAAAAGAAAAGAATGACAGTCAAGCTGATTTCATGCTGAATGAATGACTCTTCAATGACAGAGTTTAGTTCTGTGACAATGAAGGTGTGTTGATAGGTACTGCATTTGGGCAACAACATGCTTATAGCTGAAGATATGATTACTGCAAAAGAAACAGATTCATTTGTTTCAGTGCAGATAACTGACCCGTTTGGACCCAAACGGGTCCTGATTTGATCAGCTATAGCTTCGTTGGAGTTGTTGGTGGTCCTTCATTTACTTCTGTAAAAGAATACCAGTGAGCAAAATCAATGCATAAACCTCCATGCAGGTGTGGCTCCTATAGAATGCAGATACCATGGCCATGACTATACAGCTAGCAGTTTGCTCATTGTAATAGAATACATACTAGTGTTACAGGGACAAGAAAAATTGCAGTGAGATGCTTTCCAGTGTGCTCTACTACTTTGTCATGTTTCAATTTCTTTCTTGTTCTCAAGTTTCCATTGTACAGCTGCAATCAGATTAGCAATTGAATGAGCAATCATGGGGACTGCCACATTTGTTGTGGAGAGAGCTGCTGCACCATACAGAACTCCAACAAAAGATGCCCTGCATATGTAAACCCCAATTCAAACACTAGTCAACATCACCTGAGATCTGCATCAACAATGAATTTGGGCATGGCTATACAACAGCAAACCTCTATAACAATTTACCACTTGGGGCCTTTTGCATTTTCCACAGTTTCAACTGTTCAGATTTTCAAATAAAAATTTCCCTTTGCCACACTAACCTGGGGGGGCCTCCAGAGTTAACTTGATACAAGAACATGCAATGAAAGAAGACACTTGGTCCCCTCTTCAAACTGACCAGTAAATTTCAGAAAAAGTCACTACAAGTTCCTTCATATGGCAATATCACTTCAGTCTGAGCAAAGATATAGGTGAAAAGCAAGGATTTACCAAAGAGCAAAAGCAGAATTTCGTCCCCCACTCAAATGCAGAGTTCCAAAGACGATTCCAGAAATTGCTACACCTCGCCAATCTGGAGCAATCAAAGGCAATAGAGCTCCACGAAATAGCAGCTCCTGACAATAACATATTCTAATCTCAGAATCAAACATCATAATGTAGAATATAGAATTACATCTAGTTGTGATAGTGGGCAGTACCTTGTCTCAATCAAAAGTACCAATCATTGCACACATTTGCTGGCCATGTCATAACAGACTCATCTACAACTTCACTCGTAGGCAGGTGCTCATTGAGTTCATTCTGGTTCCACATTCAGATGCTGTTTAGATCAACCCAAGACCCTCACTGGCACTTCCTACATGCTTGGCACACTACTTTCCTCATAATTCCAATCTAAAATATGCTTATTTAGCTTATATCCAATCCAAACTCACAAGTTGCAGGGTCCATGATGTCCACCTCACTTATGCCTGGCAAAAAGGACACCAGAAGGAAGTCAAATGGTTCCAAGAGTCCCAACACCTGCAGCATCAACAATATCCCTGCCATCAGATTAGTGCACCTAACTAGGAATGCCCATCTCCTTCGCCAAAATTCAGATTTCAAATGACATGACCTACACTTTGTCATGTTGGGTGGAAACATTCTTGAAGCCAAGCTACAGTTGGCGAATTTCAAGATACTTGAGGTGTGACTGAGGTGAGCAGAGAGCCTTTCAGAGCTCTAAAAAGTACCACACTTTGACACACAATGGATAAGCATGGCAGTTTTAGCAGCTAGTGCACCATGAAAAGCAGAAATCCCAGCTTTCCATGTTGACCAAAATGTTATTAGGCCGTGCAAGACTTAGACAACTCCAGTTCAACAGAATAAGACAAATAAGATAGAGTGACCTGTTTGTTTGCAGCATTGCTTGATTGAGCATACGCAGGCCACAGTGAGGCCAACAGCTGCCGCATTGAAGCCACTACCACCACAGACCCAATTGCAGTTCCTAAGTGTGACACCTCCCAATCATCTGCAAAGTCCAGTATGATTCCACTCAAACTCAACATTTGGTTTGGATACATCCTATTCCTCAGTATACACAATCAGAATGCTTCCTGGAGATCTATATTTCTGTGTTGGTAAAACCATTCTCTGTGCCAGAGATGGTGGCTAGCCAGCAGACAGTAAAATTGAGTGTGCCTGAATCCTCTGTTTGTTCAAAACATTAATCAAGGTGACACAGTGCTTTTCGAAGGCCAGTACTGAGGTGAAAAAGAAAGGACAAGGTCAAGATACTTATGGTTGCTCACAATTAGACACAAGACTTCTCTATTGTAACAGATAATCACTGCGACAGCTTCCAATAGGGATATCGACACTCCAAGATCAATTTTCAGATGGAACATGGAACCTGTGACCAACAGTAAACAAAGTAGCGGTGTAGAAGGAACAAATACCATGACAGAAACCTATGACTTTCTCATTTCATAGAATATAATGGGTCTGAGTTAATGTAGATGTCTGAAGCTTTTTCCATCACAAGGACTGTGCAAAGCAGAACAAGAACGTCAAAGGATTAAATTCTCAGGAATTGTTTGTCTGCATACATGGCATGAGAACAGTGCAGTCTGGAAAGTCCCACCCTCGTGCTACTGCTGCCCAATGTGAAGCCTTCACAGCACAACGAAGATAACAGCTTATTAGACTTCACATACACTTCCTTTGAAACCTGCATGTTTCCTGGCGACCCAAAGGAGAGGCCCTTGAGTACACCAAAGTCCACTTACAAAGTTGACAATAACATCAAAGATATTTGAACATGGAACAATCTAGAAACCATTCTTCACCGTGTTGAGAAGGATACAACATTAGAGAAAGGGTGGCATAGTCCAACTGTGAAATGGAACACAGAAACCCTCAAAACCTCAGTAAAGAAGGAGAAGGGCACACCTGTCGGATACATGCACCTGCCAAGGCAATACCTGCTGATGTAGAGACACATGCTCTCAGGACATCAGACCTACTGGCTATGAGCTGAGCACCATCAGGCTGCAGTTGTGAGAGATCTGCTTCCTTCCCATCTAAGTCCGTCCCTCTGCTTGCAAACTGTTGATTGGTACTGCTGACTTCCACCTGTAGCCAGTTTTCAGACACTTTGAATAAAGTTGTCTATTCTGTATCTCCTCCTCAACAACAGGCTTCATTCATCAAGAGAAAGGTGACAGAACAGTTGGAAATGTGTATGTTTTAATGACATCATTTTGCAGATCTCTTTCAGCGATGGAAGTAAGCTTAAAACTCTTCCCAATAGTGGTAAAATTAAATGTAAGCTTGTTCACCTGGTCCAACCCATTTGATCCAGAGACTACAGGTGGCGATGCTTTTGACTTTGATCTCCGCCTCTGGCTCTGGTTTGCTGCTACCACGGTAATGAGCACATGACATGCAGATGAACCCTAAACCACCGACAAGAAGTGGATATATATTAGCCTCTAGTGAATGTCTCTAGTCTTGCATTTCTCCAGCAATTCTGAACAAAAGAACCCAAAAGAAGCCAGCAATTCTCAGCTTTCCCTTGAAAAGCTCTCCAAACTTTTTCCACCAAATGCATTTCTTTTAATCACATGTTGTGATACCAATCTCTTCTTGAGACCAACAACCAGAACGATTACCCCCTGACAGATTTTTCTAAATTGTTCCATAATGTGACCATTAACATCATCACTCCACAATTCTGCATGAATCAAATCATGCTCTTGAACACCACATGCAAGTTAATTCATATGTTATATAAGCTTGTTGACTTGCAGTAAAAAGAGTTAACCTGAGAAGAAGAAGAGAGAAAGAATGATGGAGCTGTGGTGAGGAATTTGTTTGAATTGCAGCACAGCAGCAGGTCTGCACAACTGCCTGTTGGCAGCATACAAACCCTCAAAGAAGTGTCATGGATCTTAACACACACACCCACAAATTCAGAATAGCAGCTGATGATATTGCCCAGGCCACAGATCCATCTCCCAAATGCAAACACAATTGATGCTTCCTACATACACATACACATACAAACTCTAAACCCTAAACACAGCTAGCTTTGCAACGCTGCAAACAAGAATCGGCCAAGAAACAAAAACAACACCACCCTCCAGACAAACCAAGAGTACAATCTGAAGATAGATCCTCGCCTGAGAGCACAGAAAAAAGAAACTCTGCAACGCCTTATGTGGACCACCCCCAAGGACCATTAAGAGACCAAAGAAACAAAGGAGGAGAGTATGGTACCGGGTGAGGAGGACAGGTGAGGAGTCGTAGAATGAGTCCATGGACTCCTCCTCCTCCGGATGCTACCACGGGGATCCAGCAATTGTTGAGAGAGAAAAGATGTCCCAAATTTCTTTGTTGTCGCCAATACACTCGCTCCAACTGCCATAGCTCCTCCGAATGGAACAAGATCTTCTGGAACTAGGTTTTGTATTGCGATGGTACAGAGCGAAGATGATGACTCACAGGATTGCTCTTTCCTTTACAGTAGTAGATAGCAAGGGTTTCATGCACAGCGCTGGCGGCAGGGTAACAAGGATACCGCAGAAACGATGTAGTGCGAGTTGGAAGAAGCTTGGAGCTAGGTCGGTAGGAGCGCAAGGTGCAAGAGCAGACAGCAGAAGGGAGGAGAAAGAAGAGAACAACGGTGGACATCGCCGCATACTCTTTGTCGCTGGAGGAACAGGCGGACATGTGTACCCTGCGCTTGCAATTGCAGATGAGGTGCAACGGCTCGATCCAGCAGTGGAGTTGCTCTTTGCAGGGACCCGGGAAAGGATGGAGTGGCTGGTCGTTCCCAAAGCCGGTTACGCCATCTCTGCTGTCCCGGCTGTTGCCATCCGTCGGCCGTTTTTTTGCTTGCCTAATCTTCTCTTGCCTGCAAGACTGCTCTACTGCATGTGGGTTTGTTGGAAGTTGGTGCGGAGATTTCGTCCTCATGTGGTGGTGGGAACAGGAGGTTATGTCGCTGGTCCCATGTGTCTCGTAGCAGCTTTGAGTGGCAGCAGCAAGGTGGTTATTCAGGAACAGAATGCATATGCAGGCATAACCAATCGCATCCTCGGCAGAGTTGCTGCAGCAGTCATCTTCCTTGCTTTTGCAGCTGCTTCACCCTTCTTTCCCGAGGAGAAATGTGTTGTGATAGGAAACCCTACCAGACGTGCTCTTCAACAACCCATTGATGCAGTCATGGCATTGTGCTCTTTCTTTCCCTCTGTGAACAAGTTGGACCTCGATAATGATGATGATGATGATGGCAGCACACAAGAGGTGGTTGTGGTGTTGGGAGGATCTTTGGGTGCACAGGCCATCAATGAAGCTGTGGCAGGTCTTGTGCAATCCCAGCTGCAACAGCATCCACATCGCTACCTCATATGGCAAACTGGCACCTCCCACTTCCAGAACATTCAGGCCATGGGTATCAGCCATCCGCGGCTCACTGTTCTACCGTAAGTCATTATGCCATTCTCATGGAGACTGAGATGCCATTCTCAGCATAGTTTCTGTCAGGAGATTGCATGAACTACTCTGCATCATTGTATTTGTTTTTCACAAATTGTCAGGATGCAATTGACATCTCTATGTTTCTATTATTCCAGTGGGTCAGAACCATTGTAAACCAGCTGCTGCAGGAAAGTGCGAATCCAGGAATGTGTGAAATCGAGTTAGTCCTCTTATGCACACAGTTCTTGGGATGGCAGGTATGTTGATAGAATGGAGATGCTGTATGCTGCAGCAAATGTGGTTGTGTCAAGAGCAGGCGCCATCACTTGCAGTGAGCTTCTTGTCACTGCCAAGCCATCAATCCTGGTATGAGCACAACCACCCAGTGTAGGATTGACTCAGTAGCAAAGTTGGTATTTTGTTTTTCACAACAGCTTTGAGCTATTTTGTACCAATTCAGGTCTCAGAAACTTGACATTGGGAGATAAGAGAAGGGTAGCACTATGGAACATTTTCTGTGGTAATATTTGCAGGTGCCAGCCACTACAGTAGCTGAGGATCATCAGATGAAGAATGCAATGGCAATGGCTGAGGCTGGTGCTGCCAAAGTTTTGGCAGAGAGCGAGCTGAATTCACAAACCTTAGCCTCAGCAATTGATGAGATTCTTGGTTATCACTCATCTCAGTGACGACTCACAATACCTTTCCCTCTCTCTATTCTGTCTCTCTTTTACCATCTGCTTCTAGGTGTCACTGATAGCCCTGTGCAGTCATTCAGTGCAAGTTCATCTCTTCCTACTTGACCCATGTGTCGAGGCTGTCCCTAGGCTTCAGGAAATGCTTTTGATGAGCGATCTAAAAAGTAGTGCTGTAATTGCATTAGTAGATATGAGGGTTTTCTGCCTTTAGGAAAGAGCTCTTCACTGAAATTAGTTCTCAACTGGATTTTCATGCATAAGATATAAAATGTGGTTTCCACAAAAGGTTTGATGATAGTGTTGATGGTGAGGTTTATAGGAGACAAAGCAGGCCAGAAGGTGATGCAAGAGAAGGCTCAAAAGATGGCCACACCATATGCAGCTGTGCAAATTGCGACACGGGTGCTCTCATTGGCTGCCTAATCCTCTGAGGAGTTGCCATGGAGACCAGCATGACAGATGGCACTTTCAGTGGTGAGCCCAATACATTCAAGGTATTACTTGGGAAGGTATACACCTTCCATTTTATTGCCTCTGATGCACTGGAAATGCGTGTAGCTCTTGACCTGGAATAGATTTTGAACTGTTTGCACATGTTTGAAACACTAGAGGGGTGTGTGTTTCATAAAGTCTGTAGCAGACACACAAGAAGGAAATAATTATTCTGCAAGGTCATTCATTCACTCCCAAGGGCATGATGTGGTGAAAAACATTAGCACCATGTGCACAATCTTTCAATGGCTGTATAATGTCACTAGGTTCTACAAACTTGCAGGTTGTTTTGCAGCAGACTAACAAAGGTGTCTCTCATTGTGGGTTGTAGATGAAACACGATTTCAGAGGTATAGGAACGTTTGTGGGCAATGCAGGCAATTTCTTGCCTCAGGACACTAGCCAAACAATTTTGTGGGAACTGACATGTGGTTTCTGCTCCTGCTTGAAATACATGAACTGAATTGTTGACAAAGTTCATGAAGCTGTGAGATTGAATCTAAACCCTATTGATGTTCATGCCATGCGTGCACCCTTCAGGTCTGTATCAGCAGCCAAGAACACAAATGTCATTTGTTTCATGGGACCAACAGGTACTGTTGCCAGAGACACAATCTTACTTTAGTGTTGACTGCTGTTGCAAACAATGAATTGGCATCCAAGAAATAGCTAAAGGATTGATGCAACAGGAGATTGAGAAATAGGAAAAGACTACTAATTTACTATGTGTTCTTCAAAGAGAAGTTGTTTGCAATAGAATGGAGAATACCATTTTGCTTGAAGGAATAGGAAGAGCAGTGCTTCTTGGCATTTCAAATCTGATATGATGGGGCTGTTGATATAATGGGGATTCCTTCAATGTTTAAATATGTTGGTGAAAATTTGTTGGTTATTAGTATTGGGTATGATAGTAGCCAATGTATTTTACTCTTAAGAGGGTGTTTTGACTGATGTCTAGATGGAAAAGTGGTAAAATCATTTTCCAATATTTACAATTTAACCTAGTTCAAAACATAATGCCTATGGCATGAAAAGATGGCTTAGTGAGGAAATAGTTAGTGAAACCAAATGGTGTGTGACTCTATCTATTTGTAGTTTGCATGTTTTGTTTATCACATTGACATCTCCCAAACCATAACACCCCTTATTGCACTCTTGGTATTGTTGGGAAGCCCTCAATGAGTAGGGGTGCACGAAGGTTGTTTTGTAATGTTTAGACCTATGCTGCAAGAGTTATTGAATATTGAACAATTTTGTGATTGCAAATTCAAAAGATCAAAACTAATTTTGTGCAGGAAATTGGGGCCTACTCTTGGTATTGTTGGAAACTTTTCAATGATATAGGATTTTGTAGGTGATTTTGCAATCTTTAGAGCTAAGGTGCATGAGATATTGAATTTTGAATAAGTTTTGTCATTGGAAATTCAATAAAATTTCAAAACTCATATTCAAATAGTTGGGACACGAGTTCACACTTGGGCCAATAGCACAAGCCACACTAGTTGTTATGATGTTTGATATGGTGTGGTGTAGGTTCAATTCACAAGGAGACATTGAAAGAGGAGGTAAGGATTTTGAGCTTTTTGGTCCTTGACTTATTCTCATCATGAACTTGTGAACCTTGCACAAAATGGAAATATATATTTGGTTGTTATTGATTTCATGTTGCAAGAAATTGCATACAACAATGTTCCATAACCATGCATAGTCAGTGATTTCTAGATCATGATCAAAAGTGAATGCTAGTTGATATTTTGAAGAAAATTTGCCAAATATTAATGTGAATTCATGGCATGTCGTTTGTCAGTTAATAGAAAAACTTTTCCAAACGTAAAATTCTTCGATGCTCATGTAGTCATTCATGGATTTGTAATGTTTTAAGAACAAATTTGTGCACAATCTATCTATCGTCTTGAGATGGCCAACTTCCCCATCAATAATGATTAGAATTTCCTCCTACGTTTGCATAAATCATCAAAGCTCTCTACTAAATGATGTGTAGTTGTTTGCTTGAGAAAGCCTCCATAATATCCCAACAACCTACTTGAGTATTGATTTTGTTCCAAATCAACTTCCTCCTCATATTCATACACACAAAAGGATTACTACCACCATGTCTTTTATGAAATACTTGTTTTGTGAAAATGATTCAAGCCAATTGCCCTCTTGAAACAACATTGTTAAACTCAAGTTAGCCAATGCCAATGCTTTAAAGTTGAGGCTATTGGTGTGCTTTTGGTCATATTTGAACATTGTGGTCAATCTCAATTGAAGACGGTTCAACATTAGGAACTTGTGTCAAGCCAAAATGGAATTCCATGTATTGTCTACAATCACACTCTTCATTTGATGCAGATTTGCCCACATTTTGGATAGCTTTGCAAATCTGTTGCAAAACTATATAAATACTCACATAGTGAACTTTCATGGCTTAGATCCATTAATCATACTTTTGTTATCCAATAAACTTTCATTACATTGTATCCACTCACATTGAGAAACTTGAGGCAAGGGGTCAAGGTTGAATGAAGTTGGTGTAAACAATCAAGTTATTAAATTAAACATGAATACAACTTGCACATTCTTTGAACCAATCATGCAATCTATTTCCATGATTCACACTTGGGCTCCATGTTGTTATGCACTCCTAACAACAATCAACTAATGGAAAAAATGAATTGATTTTGTGCAAATTAAGTTCCATTCAAATGAAAATATGTTCATGACTATGGTATTCACAAAAAAAACCTTTGAAAAAACATGTACATATATATACATAGATGTTTTGTTTTGTTTATTTGTTTGTCACCTTGTGGGACCTTTCATGATGTTTTTGGTATTGTTGGAAAACTGTCAATGAAGTGTAAGGTGGGTTTTTTCAAATTTTTGACCAATTGAACAATAATTATTGAATTTAAAATATTTTTTGTCATTGGAAATCAATTAAAATTTACAATTTTGATTTTTTCAACCAATCAATACCTTTTCATGCCACATGAAAAAATGCATTTGCCTCTTCATGCCATGGGCAAATGCATGGGAATCTCCCATTGGCCATCGTCCCATTTAACTATCTCAAGCAATCAATGCCTCTTCATGTCATATGAAGAAATGCCTTTGTTTTTTCATAGGGGAAAAGACAAGGAATCTTTTATTGACAATTCTATCTCCATTCTTAACCCTTCTATTTGTCCTTTCACATCCCAAACCTTAAGCACTTGGGGTTAATGACATTTGAGTTCACATTTGGGCCCTATAAGAGCTTTGAAAAGTTGTATTCCTTAAAGTTTTGAAGATCCCAAACCTTAAACACTTGGGGCTAATGACATTTGAGTTCACACTTGGGCTTATAAGAGCTTTAAAAGGTCTTTTGAAAAGTTGTATCCCTTAAAGCTTTGAAGATGATGCCATTTAGGCCAATTTCAAAAAGATCCATAATAATATGAAAATACACTTTTCCATTCCTTTTGACTTGGGAATCAACTAAACAAATTTCAATTTGTTACTAAGGATGACTTATGAAACCTAAAGCTACCATACCTAACTTGGCTCTATTGAATCATTGTTGAAAATTTCTTACTTAGACAATTGGCCATTAGTATGAATCCCAAGGTTACATTCCCCATGGTGTATGTTATTTAGACTTTACCAAATAACTTCAAGACATTATTGGTAACCCCACATCACCCTCAAGTAAAACTCACACCAATTAAGTTTTGAACATTTTAACATCACACCAATCACATGACTTCAAGATATTTAACATACAATGAATCTTGTTATCCTTGGTATTTTCAAGGATATCACAATTACGATTGGCACCACAATCCCAACATTTATTGTCACAAAAGTTTTGGTGTCATAGTCCTTTGAAATGTATTTAATTTGGGCATGTGAATTTTTTTGGTACAACTTTCATCAAAAAAAAATTTAACACATATTTACCTCTTTCAATTCAAACATAATTTGATCATCCAAATTTTGCTTTGGGAAGGTGAAACTCTTTGGCATTGTAATCCATCTCAAATTTTCAAACAATTGTACCAAATAATATATAATTTTGTTTAGGCATGTGATCATGATATGTTACAACTAAAGATTGGCAAGTATGGAAAATGTCAATGTTGATATGGAAACTAGTGTCATAAAATATATTTGCCATGGCCACTTGGTATCATGTGCAAAACATACTCACCTTGTACAACCTTGCTACATTATGTGGGCAATAACCTTGGTTCCCCCATACATCCTTTTTGCATGGACTATGGATGATATCCTAGGTCTACCTTTCCTTCATTTGACAATAATTTATTTAATTTTGGTATTTTGGATGCCAATATGTTTGAAGACCTAGTTGATTAGGCACACAACTATTTATCTTTTTACTTTTTGTGAGAATTTGTATCTTGCCATGAAGCAATTGGTCACCAAATTTTTACTTGACTTGAAATGTTTGTACTTTGTGAAGAAGTTAATTTTTTTTACAAAAATGTTTACTTGGATTTTATCAATAAAGATCTCCAATTTGCATTGGTGTATGATAGTTTCAATAAATAACAAACCAAATACTAATGCTAGAACAACTCCAATGATAGCCAAAAATTGGCCTTACATGCCACTTTATGCACCACAATGGTTGTGATGGTGGGATTTGAAAACCTTGGTATGTAAAGATTTTTTGTGTATTTTTTTTGTTGAGCAACATTTATTGATAATATGTTATTATATCATGTATTTAATTAATTTTGAACTTTTGAAAGGTTTAGAAATAATAGGTTACCATTTGGAGATTGGAAATTTGGAAAAAAAAATTGATTTAGGGGCAACCATATGATGCAACAATAGATATTAATAAATTTTGTGTGTCGTTAGATGATCCAATAAATAGATGTTTTCAATGTTTTGTTTCAAATTCAATAGAAAATTTGATCCTAACCACTAAATTTTAAAAGTCCAAAATTAACTAAATACATGTTTTAGTCTTGATAGGGCCAACCAACTTTATTGGTCCACTTGTAGGTTTTAGTTACAATTTAAAAATATATTGTGCATGGTTTATCAATGGGGAAGGGGCAAGTAACACTAGATTTAGAAATAGTGGTAGCATTCATTTTTGCTTTTGCCGCTATAATTGTTCTTAAGGTGGTATCAAAATTTAAAACTTTTTTTTTTTGCTATTTGTTTTGCAATTAAATAAATGGTGAATATGCATATTATGATGGGGTTTGTCATGCCCGTATGCATGGCCTCATACATGACGGCCGGTTATAGGCATGCCAATCATGCCTTTTAGGGTTAATGTATGTTCATAGGTTATTATACGCTATTAGGTATTTTATGGTTATGACTTATTTAGGGTTTGAGCTTGTTGCCGATTGTATAAAAGGCCAAACTCTTTCCTTCTCTTGTTGATTTTCTAGAATTCCTTTGACATGGAAAGTTTTTTCCATAGTTAAACTGGATTTCTAGATGTTCACAATGGCTGTTACACGGCCACCCTTTATATACACTACATTTTTTTTCCTTCTTTGCAATTTAATTCTAGAAAAACTACTCTTTGTTATTTAATGTTGAAAGCGGTAATTTCTTTTGGCTTTGAATTCTTGAATTTCTTTTGCTGGTGTTGTTGTTGCTAGTGTTGTTTTGTTGTTATTGTTGGTGGAAGGAGCTTGTGTTGTTACACCTATGCCAATAAACAAAGCCAAGATTGGAAGAACCGGGAAGAGTGAGACCAAATGGGGGAGTGACATATCTTGGAACAGATGAGTTTCAAAGCTCTTTCTTTCTTTCTTTCTTTTTCTTTCTTGACACAGGAGGAGCCTTGAAGACTCTTGAAGTTGCCAGAGTCAAATAAAAGAATAAAAAATAAAAAAATTATTTCGATCTCCCAGGCGAATTACAACGTTACTTCCACCATCACTGCAGCATCGTGACGTGCAACGCAATGAATTGTAGTGTCATGTCGCCAGCCATTATAGTGACACATATGTTGTGTCACCGGCCACCGCATCACTCATCGCCATAGCAACACATTTGTCACATTATCGGTCGCTACGTCATTCATCACTACAATGACATGTTTATTGCATTGTCAGTCGTTGCATTGTTGAACATCATAGTCGACATCCGTTAGACTTTCGACCGATGTTTGTCGAACTTTCGTCCCATGTCCGTTCGTCCACCAACATTACATATATATATGTATTTTTTTATAATAATAATAATAATAATAAATACGTATATTTACGTTATTTTTGTATTAATACATAAATATACAATTTTTTCTTCCTTTACTTCGTCATTTAATATTGGTGATTACAAAAATTGAAAGCTGCTTAAGGTATGTTCTCTTAAGCATTTCACATTTCAATTTCCATTATGGTTGCATTTAATTGCATGGTTATGTTAGAACTTTGTAGCTAATGCTTTATATTGCTACAAATTTTTTTAGCATGGGACAACACCATGTCCTTGGATGATGAGAGCACTATCGCTTAGCTAGAGCCCAACTTTCAATTATGAATTAACACACAATCCTTTGAGCCAATTTCTTTGAGCTCACGATCTTCACGACGGTACCATCAAACGTTTATAGTGCCATCGTCATCCAGTACAACTTATACAAAAAATTCAAGTTCAGGTCACACTACATCAACGGTACATCATACTCCATTTGGAGAGGTCAATTAGTGGGGTATGCCTACTGCTACACTTGCTTTCATACCATCATCGTATATTCTGTTGTAAGCCGTGACTTCTACACCCATATACACCATGGAGGTCAGTAGTTCCTCTAGGAGAATTGAGAAGTTCAATGGAAGGTCAATTACCATTTCTTTAAGAGAATTGAAAGTAATTTTCTCAATTGTGATTTATGAATTGAAGTTCAAGTATGGCGCTAATTACAGTAAGACGTTCACATTTAAACAATTGGCCCATTATGTGCACTATGTAGCATTGCATGTCTACGAACAACATTCTATGAGGATTTTGGGCGTCATTCAAATCCCCAATCCAACTTATGCCATAGCCATCACCACCTCCTCTCAAGTTGCATTACAAGTTGTTATTGCACATCATGGGACTATGCCCAATAATCCAAACTCACTACCTATTTTAGTAAACATTTTTCCTCAACAACTCATTGCTACTATCGCAAACATTCCTCCCACCATCGATGCACCAACTTTTGCTAATCCAATGGGGGAATTTTTTTGAATTCTTGAGTTGGAATTTTTGGTCAAGAGTTCTGAAAAAATTCTGTAGCTCGCCACCTTTTCTCAGCAGAAGGATGAAACCATCAAGATGCTTTACATGAAGCTTCTCAAGCTTAAAGAGAATACTCAAAGCATCACAGACCTGGAAACTACCCATTGGTATCTTCGTTCGTTGGAAAGTACTCCAACACTCCATGCATAAGTTTTGCAATGGGTTTTTGCAGAATTAAGAAACTCGTACATTTTGTTGGATGTGTATAACATTTTCGAAAAGCTGGAATTGGTTCATGCACACTATGAGGCCAATATTATGAGGCCTCCATCACGTTCAAAGCCTCAGCCTCCACTAGTTACGCCAACTAGATCATCACATTCTTCTTCAATAGTTAAATCAATGCACTTGGCTGCACCCATCTTACCTTCTTGCAACTACTGTGGCAATCTTGCCCACAAAACTAATGAGTGCAACATTCCTTTTGAGGATCTCTTTTGTGATTATTGTGGGAAAAAGGGACATAAAGAAGTCGTTTATTTTGTTAAGTTCCCAGAATAGAAGCAACTCTAATTGCCACGACAAAATCTGCTAGCATCTTTTGCTACCCCTCAACCAAAAGCCAAAGCACCTTAGCCTTCCACTCAGGCTTTCCCCACCAAAGGTAATTCCAATAAAAATGCTGAGAAAAAGGAACATAATGTTGACAAGAAGGAGGTGCTTCAAGCCCATGTTGCTCAAGTTTAAACTTAGCAAAATGAACTCGAATCATTGAGGGCCGAACTTGCTAATCTAAAAAACAAGTCTTCCCAACTAATTAGTCATGCCCAACCTGTACAAAGTTCAGGATCACGAGAAGGACCTCCTAGGTCGTTCTATGGCCTTTCACACAATGCCATGGTTAGGGAGTATGTTCTTTTTAGTGCACACAATTGTAGTCTCACACCAAAATTTGCTACTTCTTTTTGCCCTTCTTACGTTGTGGCACAAAAGGTTAGTGTGGCACCTAGAGTTTATGCCACTAGGTAGGTAGTTCAAATTGATGGACTTGCATTTGGTTCAAGTCCTATTACCAGGGCTAGAGGAGCTCGAGTAGTCATGCCACAATCTTTTCGTTCTTTCAACACGGAAGAAGAACGTACTTTGTTGGCGAAGGGTGAAGAGACTACTACTCCACAAGCTGCTAGGGCATCAAATTCTTATGTCCCAGGAATACATGTACATTACAAAAATGTATAATTTTCCACTGATCATCTTATGGAGTGCCAACTTCAAATGCGTGAAATAGCGCAAAAGCTTGTGAGTACACTGTTGTTTAGTTTTCAAAATTTGAAGCTAAGCATTAGGGACATAATTGCAGTACTAAAGAATACCCTAAACACTACATCAAGTCCTCTACCAATCCCTGATCCACATGGTACACGGGTCCCATCCAACACCTTAAAGAGACATTCAATTGGCTCTCGTGTTGTAAATGGCGTTCGTAATTTGGTCGCTAGTTCTAGCATGGCTAAACTAGTGGGCTCTCTTACTTCTGATTCTACATTCACATATCAAAAGGAAATTAAGAACACCTCACTTGTAGATTTGTTATTTAGCAAAGGCGTTGTGGATAGTCATTCTCTCCACAAAGTCTCTCATTTATTTCTGAAGGTGGTGCCTAGTGAGAGAACTTCCATCGCCACCGAAATTACCATTGTCGACAATACTAGGTCGGCAATGCAAGTGGGAGGACAACACCCAAAGTGGTACTTCTTGATACAAGTGCCCAACCAGTGATTCTTGAAGTTCAATTTGCCAAGAGAATGGGCATGCTCAATTCCAAACTACGAAAATCTATGGGGTAGATTCACACTGCTAGTGGGAATGTAAAGGAGGTATTTGGGGAGAGCTTAAATTTGATTGCACTTAATTTCAATGAAGGTACAGATCAGGAATTTTGCCTATAGGTTAGATATTTAGTCACCAATGCCACCAGTTATGATGTGTTCATCAAACAAGAGGCCTTGTTTCCACCAAGTTTCACAATTGACAACTGGTTCGAGCATGCGTATTACCGAGTGGATTGGGAGACTAATGGCCACCACCTGGGATACATACCCCTTGATTTACATGGGAACCATAGTCCTATGGCTCACCATTGTATGCTCAAGGAAGCACACACAATTTCTTACATCCAACAAATTAGGCACGAATGGATAAAGGTAGATAAAGAGGAGACAGCTTATGCCCAAGCTATTGAAAGCTTGAAGGTGGTTCCTACTGACATTCAACACGAACCAAAGATTTTACAGAGGTTCAAAGTAGCCCACGAGCCTTTGGTCAAAGTTCTATCTAATTTTGAGAACATGGAGAGCCATGGCGAATCGATTAAGCTAGTACTTCGTTAGTTAATCACTTGGACACCGCCTAACGAGGGGATTACATTACTAGAGCTCTTTGGTGGTATTGGTACAGGTCTCAAAGCCCTATTGCATTCAAGAATGGTGGTTCAGAGATATTTCTACGTAGACATTGATCCTATTGCAAGGCAAGTGGCGACATTAAAAATGATGGAGCTCACAGCTAGATTTCCACAACAGTTTGCAACCATTACATGGAAGGCCAGTTTCATTTTCTTGCCCTCTGACATACAACTAATTTAGAAGAAACATATGGAATTACTTGGCCTTGTGGACCTCATCATTTTCAGGTTGGGAATCTCAAGGATTTTTAGCATCTGGGTTTGGAAAAGGCTTGAATGACACAAGATCTGGTCTTTTCATGGACATGGTACGATTGATCACCTGGGCTCAATCCATTTCTCTTACACTTGGTTATGTAATTAAGAACACCCCTTATTAGCTTAACCAAAGGGAAAAAGTCTAGGAGCATTACACGTTGGTCAAACATTACCTTGGAAAGCCGCTCCTATTCAATGTGGCACAATGCGGTTCTTATGTGCAACGGTTGCGCAACTAGTGGAGCAACCTTGCACCACTCTCAATTCTACAGTTGGTTTTGAGATACGCCATAAAAGACCCCAACCTGCAGGTTTCTCACATATTGGATGATTAGAGCTCCTACCAGTTACAAGGTAAGAGAAACCTCCTTGGTTTCTTACAAAAACAATAGGAAAACCAAGAGGTGTTTGGCCCACCTTTGTCTCTTTCCTAGGAGCACAAGCCTTTCAGGGAGATGGATTAAGCCTGGTGTATCGTCATGCTTCAACCACTTGGGATGAACCAAGCCCAAAAGAAAGAGAAAGGGCTATGGGGTTCCAAATTGGCACTATTAGTCACACCAGGGTGACTAGATTAGAGTGTAACGCTCTACTAGGGAGAGGCATGGACCTGAATTCCTTTACATGGTTGTTGGTAACCTGTGTATTCTTTCAAATGTACACAACACTAACACTGATTCAATCAACTTGCAGTTTTGGCGATGCGACCACATGGCACCCCGATCAAATACACTTGCCTATCTTCAACACTCTACACTTCACTTTTAGTGTTGGGGGGAAGGAGGTACAAGATAATTTGACTCAAGTTGTTTCTGATATATTTGGAGGTATAACATCTTCTGGAGAAACAATTACAACTTTCTACAAATCTGCGTAGTTGGATAGTGGAGAACCTAATACACTAGGTTCTTCAAACACATTTTCCAATTACATTCCATGTGTTTCCAACTACCTTTTCATTATGGGGAACCAGCTCACCAAAAAGGACAAAAACCACATCATAAACTTGTTGATTAAGTATGAGAATGTGTTCTCATTCTCAATGAAAGACTTAGGTAGGTGTAAGACCATGTAGTTCTTTATAGACTTTACAAATGAAACATCCATCTATCGAAGGAAGCATAGGTTGAGCAAGCATGAATGGGAACTGGTCGATGAAGGATGCAAAGAACTCCATGAGGTTGGTTTCATTTAACCATCAAATTCTGATTTCGTAGCCGCTACAATAATGCTAGCAAATAAGGATTCAATTGGATTATGGATTAAGAAAGGGATGTGCGGGGATTATAGGCCTTCGAACTTGGTTACATTTTAAGACAGGTACTGCAAGCCCATCCGTGAAGAACTATTTGATAACATTGGAAACTCAAACATCTTATAATTGTGGATCTAAGGCAAGGCTTTAACTAAATTGTGTTCATTGCGAAGGATCGCAAAAAAATGACATTCCATGGAAGCAACAAGTTGTGGGAATGGCTTGTGATGCCTTTTGGATTAAAGAATGCACTTGTTTTCTTTCAGTGAATCATGGACTAGGTTCTCGAAGGGGTAGATTTCCTGAAATGCTACATAGATGACATCCTAGTGCATAGCAAGGGATTCCTACAACAATTGGTTCATCTTGAAGGGTTATTTAAGAGGCTCCACAAAGTCAATATGAAGATCCATCCTAAAAAGTGTGAGTTTGCTATCACCTTAGTAGTGTATTTTAGACACAAAATTTTGCCAAATGGTATTATGGCCCATTGGGCCAAAGTAGTAGCCATTTTGGAGATGCCCAATCCTACTGATGTTCACACTTTGAGGAATTTCATCGGACTATGTAATTATTATAGGATTTATGTCCAAGACTTTAGTACTATTGTTCATCCTTTCTATGCATTGTTAAAAAAGGATGTTGGCTTGGACATGGAGTGAAAAGGCTAAGGAAGTTTTCGACACACTCAAGGAAAAGCTTTTAGAGTTCCCCATTCTGAGAAGACCTGATTTTAACAAGGTTTTCATTCTACACATTGACTAGAGTGCTTTTGGTATTGGTGTTTTTATTAGTTAACTTGATGAAGAAGGCAATGAATATGTTATTGCCTATGCATCCCAAAGCAACAACAAGGTTGAGGGCAACTACTCTTCATATGAGGGGGAACGTCTTGCTATTGTATGGGCCGTCATCCATTTCACGCCCTATCTTTATGACACCAAGTTCATTTTGTGTACCAACCATTAGCCTATCAAGTGGTTGATGACCAACGACAAGCTTATTGGTAAGTTAGCTCGTTGGGTGCTTATACTTCAAAAGTATGAATTCAAGGTTATTCACTGACCTAATATTACACATCAGAACGCAGATACCATGTCGTGGAAACCTCTTATTACCTTTGAAGATTTCTTAAAAGCCAATCATGACTTCGACCAGTTACCAACAATATATGTATCTTATGCATCTAATTATTTTGCACTACTACAATGTAACCTAGTTGAACATCCCATTGTGGATATATGGGAGGACTTGGACTTTTTGAAGTTTTTTCAACATGGGGAATACCCTCCTCAAGTCACATCAAATCATCAAGATCCCATACAACAACGGTCCAAACGCTACTCATGGAGGGACAATCACCTTATCTGATGTTTACCACAAGGCGACAAGGTGGTTCCTCCACCACATGAACGGCCTAGTCTTATTCAGAAGGTACATTTGGAGCTTTGACATTTTGGAGTTAAGCGTACTTATGGCCTTGTTGCTCTTCATTACCATTAGAGAGGTATGTATGCTCAAGTTCGATACATCATTGTTAGGTGTGAACAATGTGATAGAGTGAATTCTGCTGTCGACAACTCACGCTTTCTCCACTCCCTATTTAGGGCATGTTCTATTGCTGGTCATATGATTTAATTGGAGAGTTACCAGAGACCTTTAGGGGTAATGTTTACATCATGATTATGATTGAGCATTTTTCAAAGTGGGTCAAGCTTGTTGCAATGCTGAATAAGTCATCACATAACACCAACCAAACTTTTTTACAACATGTTTTAAGTAGGTTTGGGGCTTATGTTGAGTGCCTTATTGATCAAAGATCAGATTCAGAAGAGAATTCCAATAACTACTTGACCATGCTCTCATTGACCATCGTTAGACTTCAAGGGATCATCCCCAAGCTGATGGCCTTACAGAGAAGATGGTTTAGACATGCAAGAAGGGACTACAAAAGATTTGCCTCACTAAGAACAAAAAGGATTGGGACCTGGCCCTACCTTACATCGCCATGGGTATAATGTCCAAACACATCTCTTTGTTTCATTTCTCTCCTTACTTTCTACTTTTTGAGAGACATCTCATTCCACCTTCTTCCATTGTTGCTCAAATGGACCAGGTTGTGGACTTGGACTCCCTAGCCACTTGGGCTAGGGTCATCATAGAAAGGGTTGTTCTATTCAAGAGGGTTATGCCCATGGCCATGGAAAACTTGTTCATTGCACAACATCGAGACACCTTATAGTATGCAAACAGACGAGGTGGCAGTTACAAACCTAAGGTGAAACAATTTGATGTTGGTGATTTTGTGTATCTCCAATGGCAACCTAATGATACTCTAAACACTTATTCCGATCGCACTATCTTGAAGATTAAGGCAATCAAGCCTTTAGGTATGTTGAAGTTACAAGGAGCTAACGGACACACAATTTGGGATCACTCCAAAAACTATGCAACTTGCCACTTGCCAAACTTAGATCCTGCCATCTGCACGTTGACTTGGATTCCTCCACTTGACTATCCATGTTAGGTATGTCAAAAGATAGATGATGCTGATTAGATGCTACTTTGCGATAATTGTAATGGTGGATACCATTTATTTTGTTTCAACCCGAAGCTCATTCAAGTTCCTGCCGACATTTGGTACTATTCATCATGTTCTCCTATAACACCTTGATTTCTACTCAAACTATGCCACACTTTTCCTAGCTTAAGTCTAAGGGGGGATACATGAGAATTTCATCTTAGCCTCCTCTTGTGTATTGTATATATATGTGTGTGCATTTCTTTTTGGTTGATTAATTTTTACCTTTGATTGGTTTTAATCTTTTTGTTTAGTAGAGTTTACTATGGATTTACACCCTTACAACACCGTACGTCACGACACTACACATCATGACAAGTTTTAATTTTGAAAACCCTTCAGATACCAAGACCCATCTATTCTTATTTCCTTTTGAAACTTTTGATATGTATGACAAGTGAAAGTATTATAAGTTCACACAAAAAAAAGAATGTTATAATGTACAAATTAGTGTCTTTAATTAATTTGCACCAAAATTCAATTCATTGAATAAAAAAATAAATTATTCCTAGTACATTCATTTACAACTATTGTTTGTATCAATTTCTAAAATTTGAAAGTATATAATTATGTGGTCATTTGAAAATAGACATGAAATACTTAGATTTTTTTATTGGAAATAAGGAATTAATTGAATTATTGTGTTGAATTTCTAATTTTCATAAAAAAAATTCTATTGTTCATAGTAGATCCAAAACCCTTAAAATGCAACATATTTGTATAGATATTTAAAAGGTACTTTTAAAGTTGAAATCAAACCAAAAAAAAATCGTTATGAAATGTTGTAAGGACATAGGACATGGTGAACTCAAAAATCTAATGTTGAAGTTTCTTTTTTTAAAAATCTCTTAATATGTTAAAAATTTTACAATTTTTTTTGGTTGACTTTTCTTAAAGCAATCAATGTAATTGAATTATTACAATGTTTTCATCATGTACTAATTCCTATTTTCAAATGACCATAGATGCCCAACTTTGGCTATAATTTATTTGAGAATGTTTTCTCAACTTAAGGTCATCTAATTTTGATAGAGTGCAAAATCTTAACCTCTAGTTCAACTGTAAAGTTATTAACCTTCAATAGTTTTAGTTTGAAATTTGTTTGCAATAAAACTCAAACACTTGCTTTGAAACATAAACTAGAAATCCTTATTAATTAAGCCAAGCAATCCCAATAGGAATATCGCTACACACATACACAAGGAAACCCACCAATGTTTTTTAAATTAAAAAAAAAAAAAAAACAAGCATCCTCCATTCTAAATTGAACAAAAGCAATGGGATTAGGTGCCTTTCAACTTTGTCCCCTTTAGATTCTCCAATTTATTGATGTGCTTTTCCTTATTGATGGTAGTTAACCTTATGATTTGCAATGTTGGGCCTTAAATATAACACTAAAATAGTTGTCATGGATCCTTGGAAATTAAAATAGAACCTATGTTCTTTCAATTTCTTTCCTTCTTTCTTGTTGTAACATTTCTACATGTTCAAGCAACTTACAAGATATGGAATTTTTTTTGCAAGTGGTTCATGTGTTTTACAACTATTATATGCCATATTTTTAAAGCATCTTTAGACCCTTCATATTTTGATATTACACTATTTGTTTGCATCGTGTCATGTATCACTTTTTGTAAGTTGTGAATGGCAACTCATTTGGGTTGAGTGCTCAATATGTGTTTCAACATAATCACAATATGTAAAGTGTCCAGGTAATAGAGTTATCCATAAAGTCACCTACTCTCCAAGCCTTAATTTCACTTTTTATTTTTAGTTCATACCTAAACAAAGGGTATCCATAAAGTGGATGAAATTTAGAAAAAAAAAAACACAAAAACATAAAAAAACATAAAAAAACACAATCATTAAACAACAATGAAAACCTAGTGTAGGTGCACTCCATTGAGATAAGCAACAAATAAAAAACAAAGCATGAAACTCATTTTAGCTCTAAAATTGGTGAATTTCAAGACCTATTTTTGTGCATGTGTATTTGTTTTTGGCTTTAATTTTTGACATGACTCATACTTTTGACCAAACTACGGGTTTGCTGTGCAATGTTTGTAAAGTTTGTGATTTTATCAATGAATTTAATATTCCTCACATTTATGATCACGGCATTCAATTCCGGCCATGGTTGTTGAAGAACAAGAAGATTTGCACATCTTGCTACAAGATTTATTAAAAAGGGGTCTTTACTAGTATTGTGCAAATACCTAGATCCAAGTGTTAAAATTGGTGGGTTTTGTATTTAGGTATCAAAAATTTAACCTCACAGGATTTAAATATTAACAACTTGATGTAGATTCTTACTTTGTGAATTGTTGATCATGGTACAACTAGGGTAAAACATCAAACCTTTTACCCATCTCTTTTCAATGGAGAAAACGTTTGAAAATTTCCCTAGGTTTCAATGTTTTAGATGAGTACTGTTAGAGTTTAGGGTTTTATTTTTCTAGGTCTCAATGTTTTAGATGGGTACTATTAAAGTTTAGGGTTTTTCTTATCATTTTGAATAAAAACTCATCTTCATGGATGATCATAGGATGCTAAAACTTTGAGCTATAAATCAAAGCTTCTATGTCATTTTTTAGTTATAGACATATGTTGCATTATGCACATATGTAATATGTACTTTAATGTTATTTTAAAGATTTGTGACAATTCGTAGTGTAAGAAAGTTAGATGATAGAATCCATGTCAATTTGAATCACATGAGAACTTTTCAAATCACAACTGTAAATTGTAACTTTACCCAAAACTATATTCACTTCTACAACCCTAAACCTGATGACCACCATGAATTGAGAAAACCCAGAACTGCATTCACTTCAACAACCCTAAACCTGATAACCGCCATGAATTGAGAAAACCCAGAACTGCATTTACTTCAACAACCCTAAACCGGATAACTGCCATGAATTGAGAGAAATAAATAAAACCATAGCTCAAGGTTCTGGAATATTTTATGAATTTTTTTGAAGCCTTACCCAATAGGGTAACCAAAGTGACAAAATACCCAAGACTATATATTCTCCTAAAAATCAATACCTGTCTTTACCACTCTACAGTGGCAATGCTCCAAAGAATCCTTCTGAGACTCTTCCTGGATTTGAAGGCTTTGCCCAAGGATGATAGGTAAGGCTGATCCTGAACATTCAGGAAGTGCTGAAAAAGGGATTCCTTGGCCAATGTAATGAACTTTTAAATTTCAGCAATTTAAAAACAGAATAAGGTATCTTCTGATTTTTGAAGATCCCTTTAGCCATCTCAGTATACAGTTTGAAGAAGAAAAAGGCAATGGTCACATAGAAGATTGTATATCAAGCAGAGGACACCTCATAGTGCAGAGAAAACAACATACAGCAGAAAGACATGGGATCGGTTGTTGGAAACCTGGTTTTGCTTTATGAGAACTACATGAACTTGTCCACAGAGATTCTCAACCCTCCAGCTTTCAAAATGGAACAAATGCCTTGTTTACAACACGAATGAACATCATCCACTCTTTGTTCTAAGAATACAAGTCTTCAGAGACTAGGAGCATTGGGCTTGGGGTTTTGGTTGGGTTCCAGGATAGCATTGGTGTAAAACAAATCCCTTACCTGGCGTCTTCAGCTCTTTGGCAAGACTCACTGCCCAGATCAAGAACAAAAATGAAGAAGCAAAAACAACTTCTTTCTATCAGGTCATAAGATGACTGTCTAGAAGCCCAACTATCTAATAAGTCCTCCATTGTGATGAGACAACTGGTGCAATATCTCCAGCCCGGATAGACTGCATGGCCATAATATCAGCCTGTGAGACTACTGCAGGGGACCCCTTCTGAGAAAATAGGTCAGGGGGTCGGTATACACCAGGAGGGCGATATGGCGCTGGAGGTCGATGTGGTGGCAGAAAATGCGATACAATACCTTGTTGCTGTGGTGGGAAACTTGGACTAGGACTCAATGACACCATCTTTTGAGCAACAGTTGGTGGAACTGAAGAACCCACTGAAGAAATAACAGGCGCTACGCTATATCCTGTTGTACCAGAGTACTTCCTAGGTAAATAGAAATCTGAGGGAAGGTAATGGGGCATCATAACACTTGATGACATTGATGGCGTTGTACTGGTGGAGCCCACTGCAACAGACCCAGTTCCATAAGGTTCGGTTATCTGGGAGCTCATTCCACGAGAGCCAATTCTGTAAGATCCCTGTTGGAGAGAGCTGATTGCATGAGAGCCAGTTACATGCAGGGTTGTTGTATGAGTTAATGGGATGCTACTGGCTGTTGCAGCTCCTGCACGTGAGGTTCCCACACTGGCAGGGTATTGCTCCTCTAAAGACAAACGCTCAAAGGGAGAATTTGCCCTTCCTCCAACTGTAGTTGTGTATGATCCCATACTGTTAGGATTAGTATCAATGCCTGATAGAGACCCTTGAAATTGACTCAATCCCAAAGAAGGGTGACTGACACCTTCTTTGCTTTGGGCTAAAAAGCCGGAGCTGTCAACTGAGCGATTGGAATTTGACAACCTAGGCATGTCCCACAGGTCAAGAGAAGGGGAAGTTGACGTTGCCCGGGGAGATGGCAACAGGTTGAGTGGTGGTGGGCCTACAGGCTGAATGTCAATTACTCCTGTTACATGGTTGCTGCAGATTGGACAAACCCTGATGCTACGAGAGCATGTAGTACAGCAGCACATATGTGAGCAATCCAGTAGCACCTGCAATAAGGAAAACACTATTATTACAACATGCAATTTTCAGCAGTACTTGCTCATACATTAATGGATGCCTGACAAAATCAAGTTGAGACTGAATAAGAAGTTAAGACACAAGAGTTGAGAACTCACTGTGTTCGCTGCATCTTGGTTACAAACAGCACATACACCAGACTGTCGATGCCCCCCAGTTGCTTTTCCTACCTCTTGTCCCTCCTGAAACTTTGACATTTTTACATCCATTTTTTCTTGTGTTAATAATGAGCCCCCCCTTGAAAGCTCTGCAGTTGGTAATGGCACAGAACTTTGACCTCCATCTCCAGAAGAAATCTGCTGAAAGTCTCCATTTCCATGCTCATTTTCAAAGCTTCCACTGCTAGATGCACCTGTGCCAAACCTGGGGTCACTGAAACCAGCTGGGGCTGACACAGCAGACAATGTCAGGTTAATGTGTGGTGGAGCATAAGACCCAGGCTTTGAGGCAATTCGACCAGAAATAGGCTGGGAAGGAGTGGGCTCTGGGGACACTGAAATCCCTCCAAGCTGCATAGAAAGTGATGATACACTTGTGGAAGAATAATTTGAGGGCAGGAAAGAGGGGGATGAAATCCCTCTCAAGTGTGGAGGGGTGTACACTCCCACTCCAACAGATGATCCAGAACGGTCTGTACTACCCCCACTGGGTGCGGCGTTTGTGTGAGTAGAATGGCGCTCAGATTGACCTGCCAAATTTGCAGCTGATGGCAGTTCCAAAGGAGGTACATGCAGACGAGGTAGGGCGGGTTGAGACAGAGGGAGTGAAGCTGCTTGGGTTGATGGTTTCTCCAATCGGAAAGTGCTTCCTGAAGGGCTTTCCTCAGACCAAGGGTCTGAAACCCCTTTACGTGATCCGAAGGATGGATCCAAGGCCATCTCCACACTGGAGGGGTCATGAGAACGGGCACGCATCACAGAGGCAAGAGTAGAAGATCGGGTTTCAGAATTTCCTTGAGAGGAAGACAGAAGTGGTGGCCCAACAAAGAAGAGCTTCCGCAAGTTTTCCATGCCATCTCGAAAGTGCAGGAACTTATCACGCTCCAGTACCATCACCAGTGTATCCAGCCGCTCATCCAGCACCCTGCAATCATTCCCCAGAAGTCCCATCTTTAGTACACATCACCTAGCTTGCATGAACAATCATGAAATCTCTGTGCTGTTACAATGAATGCCATGAGCATGAAGGTATCTGATATATTCTCATTGTCCACAACCCGAACAGATGGCCAAAAAGGTCTTTCCACTGTGAGCTGAGTTCACTTCAGCAAAATGGTTCAAATCCACTGGAAGGGACACAAGTCAAGAAACAGGCAGGCAACAACACTCCAAGACTGCAATATAGAGAGAGCATGAGAAAGCAAAGCTATCTAATGTCTATATGACACCCTTTAGCAATGGTAAGAACAACTGAAGGCACAGTGACGCTAGTTATGATGAATAGATGCATGCAGATACGTGCTAGAGACATCCCCTGAAAGTTGGGGAGATTTATCAAGTGGGTAAAACAAATTCACAGGGTGAGCTCAGATGGCAGCCATAGGATGCACAGCAAGCCATATCTACTGTCACCACCATTCTTGAGAGAGAAAAGGGGGGGAGGATACACCTTTGGGTAAGAAGGCAGAGCCCGAAGGCAAGAGCATCGCAGCCAGAAGAAATATCTAGCAAGGAAATGTGTCCTGCAGGATGGAGAACTGCATAAAGGAGCTCATCCACTATAAGCAGTCTTGTACTTTCTCCCACTGCTCATTCCCACCACAATCCCATGCAGACAAATTTCCTGAGCATGATTGTACATGGCCTAAGACTGCTGGTGATGCACTTATCTACAGGTTTGCAGAGAAATCTCTGCAACATCACTTTGAATATAAAATGACAGTGGTGATGTACTATAGAATGGACACTACTATGATATTATGCTCTCAGCTTCCTGTCAGATTACCTTGGCTCAGTGTAATGGTTGTCCAGTGGATAGATTACAACAAACAGTTATAGTTAACAGTACTCTGCAGAGGTAATCAAATGACAAAGCAACAGAGAAAGAAATAGGGGAAGAATAATGTTCTGCTGATGCAAAGCAAGAGCACATCAGAGATGCTAAAAAGAAAAAGACATCATTGAAGTGGGAGAAAGGATGAAGCTAAGGCATAGAAGAGACAAACACATCATACTAGCAAGGCAATATTACCACAAGGGCTTGCAAGACAGGCGCGCACTAGCTTAAAACCAAAGTTCACTGTATCAGTCGCCAATTCCACATATCGCCCTTGTAGTCCCTTGATTAACTGTTCTGCCACATCCTTTACCTCCAGACTGCAAAAGAAAAGCCCCACCCCCAACAGGACTATACAGTTTGCTTTCAGCAAGTACCTCTCCATAAATTGGTGGTGACTAGAACTAGATGCCATCATTGTGATCACCCACATGTGGGCACCTTCAAATCCAGGACTGTTTATAGTAGACATAACAATAGTAGAGTGAGGCCCAACCTGAGAACACCCTGTAGTGTTCGGTTGGCCAGTTTGGAGCCTGCAAGTTCATTAGACATATGGGCCAGGGCCATAGCTGCTGCCATTGCCTCCTCTTGCGGAAGCGCCCACCTTATACACTCCACCAGCATTATCCCACTCACCTGTTACCTCTTTAGTCATCAAAGTTAGTATCTTCCATGCCTACTCCACTTCTGTCCAAGCAACTAAAACTGGTAGACAATCAAATTAACACTCCAGAAACCAGAGATACAATTTGGTGGGCAAGGACATATGTTCCAGATGTCATGTTCATGGCTTGAGTCTGTATCATTTTAACAGAAAATCAAAGTCTTTAGTACTCTGCATACACATCAATAAAAACTAGGAATGCGTTTCCCACAAGCAAATATCTTCTTTAAGTACTGAGAACTTCTCCATATATATGATCTATGTCAAACTGATATGACCCAATCATAGAGATTTCACATCTAACAACATATGAGCGAACAGGAAAAAGTGCAAACCCAACCAGAAAGAACAACAGAAACCAGAACCAAGAAGCGGTTTGAACAACATTGACAGTCACACTTGTGTTCAGAGACAGCATAGATGTATGGTATGACCAAATACCATAATATCCCCACTGATTTGATCAGCTCCCAGCAGTGGGTGGAGGTCAATCTTGTCAACTAACCAATGTACTGACTGATTGTCACCTGACCAGCAGTATTAGGAGAACTCAGCCATGATGCTGGCTATTTAAACAGAAGCTAAAAGAAAAGGAGAAGACCAAAGAAACCAAGAAGAAAAAGGAGAAGAGAAGGAAGCAGGAAAACAACAAGAAAAGAGGAGGAAGAGAAAGAAACGGGACAAGATGATGAACTTTTCAGAACAAAAATGGCCTTTGAAAAACCCCCCTTTGACAAGAGCAAAGCAGAACTGACATGAAGGAGGAGCAAACACAGAGAAAAAGTGAATGCCAGAAAAAGAAGTAAAAGAAAGGAAACAATAGAAATGGAGGAGGCAATTAAAGAAACCCAAGAAAGGACCAGACATTGCAACCTATCAATCAAAAACAAGGTTAAAGAAACAATAATCAACCATCACACAAATGGCAAGAAAGAGGTGAAAAGTTAAACTGCTTAACTCCACACAGACTAATTGTTGCATCAATGTTGACCTGGTGCTTGGCAACACTTGACAAAGCCTTGGTATCAGCTTGTATCTCCTTACAGATCTGGGCCAGTATTTTGAATGCAACTTTTGGTGGTACTCTTGGTTTCTTGCCTTGGGCTGCATTCATTGATGTAATCAGGGCCTCCACCTGTTGCCACCACCACACTCCAGGTTGATGCACCGCAGAAGAGAGAAGAACAAGAAGACACCTGAGAAGAAAGTTAAGATAGTGTATGGAGCCACACAATGGTTCAAAAAGATCAAATAGTCCCTTGTGAAAAGATGCTACTGCGCACTACTAAGGAATCAAGACACACCAGCCGCTCCAAGACATAAACTCCATACTGGTCCAGCACTAGTGTCACCTGCAGACATCAATTGACATTCTCCTGTGAGTGTCAATAGCAAGGTGGTTGGTAAGAAACCAGAAGAACAACATAAACCATAATGGGCCCAAAAGAATATCCTAATTTGAGTCCACATATTCAGATGACCTCACCCATGAGTTTGTTCATGAGTTCACCAAAAAAGGAAATCATAATATTGGTGACTACCACCTTCTGAAGGGGTTGATGAAGCATACACTGGGGAACCAAAGACTACTTTATGACCAGTTGGTGTGCAGTTACACAGACAACTTTCTAGTGAGGTCAACATGTAACACATTAACTTGAACAAAAGTCAGGCAAGCTTCAAAGGAAGGAGGTCTTCTGTGTCAAACTCTGCCAACACTCCATTCAAGATTAACTAGAACAAGGAAGGCACGCCTCCAGAGAGTCACTTACCACTGAGCCTTGTATGCACTCAGCCACAAGGGTTGCCTCCTCTGCTCCCTTCAATGACACCAACTGTACACCAAATCACCCTTCTCAATTGACAATTCTCAAGGGGTCACCATGAAGCCTTGGATATGCATATATTCAGGGAATGATGTTACCGTGATTAACCAATCATTCTTTCTAATCTGAAGTTAGAACCCAATCTAACCAGCAATACTAAACTAAAAGTTTTAGCCTAACCAGAAACAAAAGCTGTCAGTGAGGATAAGGAAGAACAACATGGGTGATCAATTGTCTGAATGAGAAAACCCAAGCTGAAGTGTTGAAGCACAGATACAGATTCTCAAATGTGCAGGAGTGGATAGTGATGGTGACCATTTTTTGGACAGAAAAAGTGCCACGGTGATCTTGTGCAGCTGTGACAAGGCCTTTCTCCTGACAAAAGGACCGAACTATGGCAGTGAAGAAGCATTCAGCATTGCTTCCCTCTCCTCTGTGAGTAGAAGCATACTCCAGCATTCGTTGCAGCACATAATTTCCAGAAGCTGTCAACAAACATGAACAGAAATCCTCACAATGCAGAACCAGCCTGTGGAACTTTCATTTCATACCCAATCACTTCTAGCTTGCAGAAGAAACACCATCTAGCTGAAAAATCTTGCAGGTCTCATTCAAATGCAACCTTTTTGCAATATGCCTGACTGAGACGGAATAAACAGAACAATTAACACCAAATGGGGGAACAACTCCACCACATCCTAAAAGGAACCCTACAAGAATGCTGACTGGTAAGTAAATACACCCTTAAGCCATGCTTCTCAGAGACAACTGAGAAAGTTGCAGTTGACAAAAAACCACATACATGAGAGGAGATGAAACCCCAACATAAAACAACAACAACAATAAAACACAAAAGATTGCATTTCCAATACAGCTACCAACACAGCACAGGCACAGATGCTCACCATGAACAGCCAACTTAGCAGCATAGGGGGTGAGCATTTCTCGACAAAGCTTTGCCACCTTATGCCGCTTTACATACCCCTCCCGTAACATAAAGTCCAAATGCCTTGCACCCTGCAAACAGAATTGACTACAAATTTCAAGCTTGAGCCTGCCCTTCTGATGGAGCCCATGTGGATTGCAACTGAGGTTAGCTTGCAGCTTATGCTATTTGATCATGTGATAGCATTTAAAAGCATATTGCCATGCCAATAATCTGGCAACAGGACTATTCAGACTGTGTCTGCATTTAGCATACCGTGCGATCCATAGCCATGCTGACAATGTCATCTGTGTCTTTCAAAGGAGGGACAATATAACCCGGAAGCAGCTCATCCATTCGAGTGCTTGACCGCAAACCACCACCATCACTCCCTGTTACTCCTTTGGGTGGAATGTAGTCATTGCCACCACCAATAGAGATTATTCCACCTCGGCCATAGGGCTTCTTGATTTCTGTGACCGCCCTTGGCCCAGTATCCAAACCACTTAGGAGGAGAGTGAAGGAGGCTGCTTCCCGTGGGAGTTGGGAGTCAGCAGATGGCGAGGGTGGAGGGGAGTTAAGATAGAGCTCAATCACTTGCCGGCAGAATGGGCACCTCACTCCTTTATCGGCCTACAATGTCCAAGACACAGAATCACTTTAGAACCACCTTTACCTCTGGCAGACATCAGCCAGATTTGACTAATTTGCTACATCTGCAATTTGACAAATTTATCAACAACAGGTCAAAGTGGTTTGCATCTTGTAAAAAGTTGTCAGCATTCAAAGAATGTTGAAGACTTGGCTTTTAACTTCAGATATTCACTATCCTTTTAGAAGAACTTGCAAATGACCCCTCAGACAAAATGACTAGATAGAATTTAACAAAATAAATGAATAAGGAAAGCGCACAAACAGAATGTCACTAATCACTTGCAACAACAGTTCAATTTCCTAATTCTTCTTTCCCATTTGTTGTGTAATGTAACTAGAAACATGTGTCCAAATTTTTGTTTTACAGAGAGTCTCCAGGCAACTTCTGTGGACTTTGGCAATCTGCCATGGTTTTGTTCTGGCTCAAAAACCCATCCCCCCATCAAGCAGATGTCTGGCCATTTGGAGATTTAAACAAAACCCTAACAAACATTAACAACATATTTACCACCTGTTTCCAACCTCTATATCTGCCACGGACAAAAAGATCTTATCCTCCATGATGAGGTAATTGCTGTACTATCAGAGTGACCAGGTGGAGGTGTGGCCACAGTTCAAGATTGAGCAGGAAGCTGAAGACTGGGAAAGGCGTCAAAAATTAGAGAATAGAAAGGACTGAAACTACAGAAAATGTTCCAGGGTCACATTTGCACTGATTGCTTCCCACATCTCCGAGTTCATTAGTTGTGGAATGTTGCAGACGGAGATCACTGTGCATATAATAGTTGTCATTTATTTGAGGAAGAGATACTAAAGACAACTGACACACGATCAAAACCCTAACCCTAGCTTCACTCCTCACTCACGTCTAAAGCACTCACAGGGGTTTGAAATGACCTTGTAAATGTTTGCGATACGCATCCTTTGCACACAAGAGGCGCAGGCCTTGTGGCCACACGGGCTGAAATAGACGTCACATGCCCCATCCTCTCCACAGCAAATGTCGCAAGAATCGTCATCAGGAATAATCTCAGTCGATGAAGTAGAGGGTTTCGCTGTTAAAAGATCTATAGACCCTCGATTCTTCCAAACCGAAGCCATAGACAGATAGACAGATAGATAGATATATCTAACTCTTCGATTCTCAGCTCCCCGACGTCGTCTCTTCAGTTCTTCAACTTTCCAATCACTGAACCTCTCCAGCCACCTTACACACTTCAACAAACGCCAACTTCGCCTTGACAACAAATTCCCCTGTAATTCCACGCATCGATTCTTCCCCCCCCCCGAAAAGACTAAAGACGAGCGGCTATTCCTCGCCACAATAGCTTCCTCCAACCCTAAGCAGAAGCTCCCACCCCACAACCCACTACAAAAATCGGAGCCACAAACTTAAACAGAAACAATTGCAGAGCTACAGTCTACAGAAAATCCACGCGTTTGTTGGCGCAATCTGAAGCCACGAACATGGAGAGGGCGTGCAATTGTAGGAGCAGCATTTTCACTGGCGAAGAGCGCGTTCAAAATTGAGGGAAAGAGACGCAGGGTACCTCAAAAACGCAAGCGCGTGAAGGAGTCGGGGAAGCGAAATGAAACCCTAAAAAAAAATGCACAGAGGTTTTAGGGTACAAACAGTCTCAAAGAAAAGAGGGGCCAAATTATCGCATCTGGTTTTGTCATCTGGTTTAGGCCCTATCATTGGTCGATCCACATTTCGTTTGAATGGCCATTGGACCCCAAAAATTTATAGTCCACTCCAACCCAATCCACTCCAATCCAACCCAACCCAACCCAACCCAACCCAACCCAACCCAATCCAACCCAACCCTACCTAACCTAATTCTATCCAACCTCACCCTATCCTGCCCTACCATTACCTTCCTAATAAAATCCAACCTACCCAACCCAACTAATAACTTACCAATTCCCAACCTACCCAAGCCAAGCCAAGCCAAGCCAACCCTAACCTACCCAGCCAACACCTTCCAATTCCACACACCACCCAATGAAACCAAATGTTTAACAAAATTTTGTCAAGAACAATACTTGATGTAGGCTAATAAGTTTTGATAATTCTCTCATATGGGAAGAATGAATGTTTGTTTCTTACTTAAATTATGTGTAGGATAAAGCCCCAAGTTGCCAATATATTCCCAAAATAAGGGGCCTAGGATAAGGAGGTACCTTATCATAAGGCAACCTTAGAAGGTGAAACTTGCCTTGCATTTTGGAAATCCACCTCACCCATGGGGTCTTAACCCTATATAAAAAGCATGAGATGTACTTCATTATAAGAATAAACATAGGTAGATTTTGAGGTGATAGGAGTATGACGATTTTTAGTTATAGGTGTAAAGTCATGTGATCGATGCTCAAGCTAACTAGTAGGCTTAAGATCCTTCATCTTTTGAGGAGAATATTCATTAATGTCTCATTAAGGGATTTTTTTTTAATGCCACCAAAGTGGCAATCATAAATTTTAAAATGTAGAAAAAAATTGACGATCATATTTAAGAAGATTTAACCAAATTTGGTGATAAATCATATATGAAGTACAAATCTTTAATGATTTTTTTGGTAATTTTCGTTAGACATTAAAACCCAAACATTGAATTCAAGTAAATTTTATTAAATTTTTTTAATTGAAAACCTCCAAAATCATTTCAGTTTCAAATATATATATGATGAAATTTTGCCAATAGATAAAGGCCAATAGTTGATATTCTTAGATATAAAACACTTTCCAAATACTCTAAGGTAGGGGGATTGATGTAGTTACTATATCATTTTAAGTAGTAGCTAAATCCAGCCCCTTATTTTGGGAATGTGCCCCCCCCCCACCCCCCCCCCCTTTTGGGGTTCCCCCTTTAAAAATATTGACAAAAACTATATTTACATAAAAAAAAAAGAAAAATATAATAAAGGGAAAAGAAAGGTGTCCAACAATTTTTTT
>Ga0116231_10001889_pt1 | contig 43605 bp, 34 predicted proteins | sample S1TSphgellanicum_2_FD_89695 | JGI IMG/M metagenome (GOLD analysis project Ga0116231, IMG submission 89695) | Host-associated microbial communities from peat moss isolated from Minnesota, USA - S1T2_Fd - Sphagnum magellanicum MG | ecosystem: Host-associated > Plants > Peat moss > Unclassified... | reverse complement strand
TTTTCTGTGACCGATTGACCCAAATTTACCTACACTCTAACTAGGATGATGGTCATGTAATTATTAGCATCTCTCATGGCCAATGGTGATTTGAACCCACAACCATTTTAAAGGTAGACCATTAATCTCAACCACTTGGGCTATTAGCCTATACCAATTAACTTTTTAGTAAAAAAAAAATTATAGTTTTGATCTATTGAAGCGACCAATTGTTGATTTATGTTGGTTTGATAACTTGTTTAAAAAATGGATATTCTACCAAGCAAAAAAGTTAAAAGGAGGGAGGATAAAAAACACTTTCTAACAAATTTTACCCTAGAGAAAAAAGTCACCCAAAAAAAAAAAAAAAAACTCAAGTATAAGCCAAAAAAATATGACAAGAAATGATTAAGTCATGGCAGTTCATCAAAATAAAATTTCATATATATATATATATATATATATCAAAGAAAAAAAAACCAAGTTATTTACTAATTCATTTTGACATTTTAGTGAAATTGAAGGTGTTGAAATGTATTTCATACTTGTAATTAAAATTAAAAAATTATCAGCTAATGAATTTCATCCATCTTGGATTGAAATTATGGTTTGGTAGTTAATAAACTCAACTATGAATTGCTTGTTTAATCATGTAAAGTGTGTGACCTGTGGAATGATGAAAATGGAAAATTTTAAATCATTTTTCAAAGAAATTAAATGATAGTCCATTAATCACAATGAAGCAAATTCCAAATGGATGTCATTTGTGTTGTATATATATATATATATATATATATATGTATATATATAATTTTAGTTGGGTTAAGGCTTGTTCATACCTAAAGGATAGTGGATATCAACTTCAACATTAAGGTTTAGGCTAGTGAATAGGCTTGATAAGTAATTACTTAACAATCACAAGTACCTATTGTGAACTTTTACTTATAGCTATTTTAATCTAGTAGCCTTTTTCAGGGTAGATTAATTAGGCATCACAAATGGCATATCTTTGTTCATGATGTTATATCAATGTAGTGCCAAAAGTTAGGTCATTAGGATTTTCAAAAACCATTGTAATACCATTTGGCTTCTCTCCATTTTGTCATGTTCTTTTTTCCCTTTTTCAAAGTTTTTTTTCATAGTTTCTTGATTTTTCTCTTGGTGCTCACCTTTTAGGAGCTCTTCTTTTCTTGGTGCTCATGTTTTGCTTGGGCTACTATTTTGAAGATCTTCATTTCATGTTTTTCTACAATTGTTTCAAAATTTGTTTTTGTGCTCATTTGATACAATGTCAAAGTTTTTTCAACGTTTTTTTTTGTCGTTGTTTCAAAGCTCTTATTTATGCATTGAGTACTATTCTTTTTGCACTATTTTGCTTCTATTTTTTTTGTTGAAACAATAAACCAATTTACATTATTTTGTTGTTATCTCAAAGCTCTTATTTGTAAAGCTTTTTTATGCATTCGTTTACTATTATTTCAAAGCTCCTTTTTGCAACATTTTTTTTTCTTGCACTATTTTGTTATTGTCTCATAACTCTAACTTCTACAACAACTTTTTTTAACAATCCTTTATTATTATGTTGAAGTTCTTTTTTATTGGAACTTTTTTTGTAATTTTTTTATTACTATTTTGTTTTTTTTGTAAACCCAAACCGTGAGAAAATAGAAAATGTTGTTCATAACAATTCAATTATTATATATTTTTTGCAAGCACTAAAGCACCTACACTTTGAAGATGACAATGATTTGACAAACAATTTGGTAGGAAATTTCAGCGAGTTGACAAATAGATTGATGCTTGAGGGGATGAAAAATGGAGCTATTTTACATCACTATTGGTGGTTTTATAATTTCGATATATTGATTAGTAAGGAGGTTGGTGATTTGGTCAAAGCCAAAAGCATAACATGGTATTCAAACTTCTTCATGACACAATATGACAATCAAAGGTGGGTGGAACATTTTCGAATGACCAAAAAGGTTGTTTTGCAATTTACTAAGAAACTAAAATGTTTGATTGAAAAAAAAGTCACAAAATATAGATGTGTTATACATGTTGGCATGAGGGTGGCATGTTCACTTTACAAGATATCCCATGGTGTTAATTACTTGCAATGTAGTGAAATGTTTGCAATTGGGAAGTCGTTAATCAATATGATACTTCATGAATTGTTTGTGCTATGAATTCCATTTTTAAAAACCAAATTTGGTGGCCACAAGGGGAAATTTTGACTAGGGTCATTGGAGGCTTTAAGGGGTTGTGTAGGGTTATGTGGGCTGCCTTTGATTTATGGTGCAATTGATTGCACATAGACTCACATCAAAAGCCATTGGGTGTTATTGCTACAAACTTTCTATTTTATAATTTAAAAGCTCATAATATGTAACTAAAGGTAATGATTGACCATGAGAGGCAATTTTGAGATGTATTTGTAGAGATGTCAAATTCTATGAATGATTTTCAGATTTTACAACTATTTTCTTTCTATCAAAAAACAACTTTTGAAGGCATGTTCAATTTTGAACATGGGCCTCAAATTGGTATTCACCCATACCTCATCAGGGATAAGGGGTATTTGTTTTTGCCCTAGTTCATGATCCTTCACAAACAATCTATAAACACAAGGCACACAATTTTGAAGGTGGCCTTCAACAAACAAAAGGGAGGAAAAAAACATTGTGAATAGTTATTAAAAAGTAACATTCACCTTATTTTCCTTCCTAATGTTGTTATATGTTGTTGTATTTTGCACCATTTGATTATAGAAGGGAAACTTTGATGTTACACTTGGCACATCAATATCAACACGTTTATCAATGTGCAAGGAGATGCCATAATAGAAAAGATGCAAGATCCAATGAAGTAGAACCTACTCTGGAAGCCATTGAAATCTAAAATCAAATTAGTGACTTATTCTTCAAGCATACTTAAAAAACATGCGAGCAAATAGAAATTGAACAAATTGTTTGAATTGGAAGCTTGAGTTGAAAGCTTGAATTGAGTTCCATGCACATTGATTAATGTTCCAATGGATGCACACTCACTTGAATTGTTATTCTTCAAATTTAAGTCTTGACTAATCAACAAAGTTTATCATTAGGAAAATGAAATTTTAAAAAATTGTTATTCTTCATCTTCACACTAGTTATTCAACAATGATTAATCACCATCAAAGGAAGATTCAAAGAGGTTAACTAGTGAAGGCATTTGTGCTTTATCTTTAATAAAAACATGGCACATTGCTATGCTCAGATTTGATAAGACATTCACCTTGTTTTTGTTCATTTTGTAAGCTTTCTTGTCCTATTTCTTCAAGTATTTTAGACACTACTTGTCAATGTTTAGTTGATTAGCACTAATTCGATCCATTACATCCACAATGACCTTGTTGTTCTTGTTTGGAGTTTCAATGATTGGCATGAAAACATATGTTCATTTCCTTTTGATTCCAATGCTCCTAGGAGTTGTTGATGTTCTTGTTGCTCTTGTTATTGATGTTTTTGTGTTGAAGAAGGCTTATTCCAAAGGAGTGGGAAAATTCATAAAGATTGATCATATTGTTTAGATTCAGTCCCTAATTATTGTTTTAACTAAATTGTTGTTGATGTTTTTGGCTTTCTCCATTTCCAAAAATATTATAGTTTTCATTGCACAAGTCTTACATAAAAGATGGATTGAATTATGCTACAAGGAAATAATCTTCTTCTTTTAGTTACACATAAATTCCATCTTTTTATGCTTGTAGATCTTTCACAAGTAGTGGAACATTAATGTTTCTCTAACCTTGGAATGCTTCAATTGCATTGTAACGTTCTTCATTGAACTATATTAGCAAATGAAATTTATTTTGTTCATTTATATTCATTTTCTAATAGGAGGTGTGGTGTTTAGTACATTTATGATAATAAAAAATCTTCTTATAATCTCTATTGATGCAATTCCATTTATCTTTGACATTTTGCCATTGTATGGAAGTTTTGGATTTTGTTATTGCTTGCATCTTTTTTGAAATTTTCTTCCATTTTTGTGTTGCAAGTATTATGGGTAGGTGCAAGCTATGGTGGTTCATTTTTATCACAAAATGATGTTTTTTTCCATGTGTAACCTTTATTCAAATGCATGTGGTGATTAATATATCTTTAGATTTATTAATTGGGACTTGGATCTAAATTAAAATTTCATTACGAAGAGAACAATGAGGTTATTTATTACTTTTGAAGTTGAAAAGTATGGATTGGTCATTTGATTATAATATCACAAAATGAAAAAATAAAATTGATTCACATTCCAAATTTGTTATTGGAACTCAATATATAATGTAATACAATATGATAAACTCATATGAGGAATCTTTTTTTTTAAAACTTTAATTGTTTAATAGTTAGGGATTTTTGAGTGGTTAAAATTTAGCCATATTTTCATAAGTCCATATGAGTTGCAATTTTTGTTTGTTTTTCAAATTTTTTGTCCCAAAACCATATGTTTTTGTTTTAGATGGGACATTATTTTTTTGTATTTTGTGGGTTTTTAAAAAAAGATTTCCAAATTAAAAAATGACATCAATTACATTAAACATAAGTTTTCACATAGATTTGTAAGGTTTGTAAGTGATTGAACATGTATTATTCAAATATTAGAATAATAATAATCTTTAAAGTAACAACCATGTCCATTTGAATCACTTAAAAAAATCTTGTATGGACTTATAGGGAGTGCAATTTCTTCCACTACTAAACCACTGTACCATGTATTCACCCTTATATTTGCTCTTGGATCAATGGTTTATTTGACAACATTATGTTTTTTGTGCTTGCAGTGGATCAACGCAATCATTTCCTCATGGTTCAAGTTGGAGTTACATTGACATGAGGTATCATTGGTCCTAGTCTTTCTCCCTTTGTTTTTCAAAGTTGAATTTTCCATTATGTTACTCTATTGAATTCGCCATTGAACTATGTGGAGGAAGATGATGTCAATGAAATTATATAACGTGAATACATGGACAAGATTGTTGAATTTGAAGTTGTGCGCGCTTTTACTAAATGAGAAGTAGTGAACTCTTTTGCTAGACTTGAAGTATTTTTATGTTCTTGTAACCTTGAATTGCTTCTATGTCTTGGCTAACCTTGAATTGTTTCTATCCTACGCTCTTACCATGAAATTGCTTATGTGATTCTACAAATTTACTTGATCTATTCTATCTTCATGTAAACCTTAAATTATTTTTGTGACCCTACTAACTTTGAAATTTTTCTACATCCCTACTGACCTTGAAGTTGTGAACATTCTTGCGAGCCTTGAAACTATGAACATATTAGCACTAGAACTTGAACCTACAAGCTTTTAGCGTGGAAGAAATGAAAGCCATGCAAGTGATTGAATGTCATATAATTAAACCATCACATTGGATTTGAAGTCGATAGCTTATCAACGGTGTTAAGCTTGAAAATGTACATTTTTTGAATTTTTTTTTATCATTGCAATGTTTACTTGACATTCATCTTAATGTTTTAATATTAGTGTGTTCATTAATTAGTAAGTCCATCTTAGCATTTACCTCATTTAGTTGTTCATGAAATGTTGTTGGTTTGAACAATGTTTGTTATTTTCTATTTTATTAACAACATTATCTTTAAGTATGTAACTTAGGTTGGTAGGTTATTCAATTTTGGTACAAGTAATTACATTTTTTTTCACATATGTTAATTACATAATTTTCTTTCACATGTAGTCATGTAGTTTTCTTTTCAAATAAATTTAGTCATATAAAAAAACACACCCAAAAAAAAAAAGAGAGAGAGAGAAAAATCTGAAAAAACCCCCCAAAAAATAATAAAAAGAAGAAGAAGAAGAAGAAGAAGAAAAGAAAACAATTAGTGAGTTTACTAGTACGGAATTAGTGAGTTTCCAACAACCAGGAAGCTTCGTTAAAGCTACATTACTGTGTGTAGGTAAGACAGAGTAAATCATTTGTTACCCGGATTCACTACCCGTAGGGTACTATTATACCCGACGGATCCGGTGGCGCTCTCTCTGCCGCGTGCGCAGTAGAAGGCAAGACAGCACCTGCAGTTTTGTCTGTCGCTGCAGCTGCTTTTGCCACCATCGCTGCTGCTGCTGCTTCCCTCTGTGGCTTTGCGCTTCCGCATTTGATGTTGTCGTTGTTGTTCTTTTCTTGTGGGGCTTGCGTTAGTTACATGTATCAGCTGGGGAAGAAAGAAGATCCGAAGAAGGAAAGAAAGTTATGATCAATATCGACGGATCTAGGACAAAATAGCTTTGCGGCTTAGCGGCTTACTGGTGCAGGTGTCTTGACGGCGCGGAGGAAGAGATAATATCGAGCACATAGAGTGTTAGAAGTTTATGGATCTGGTTATATAAACGAAGTTTCTGCAACGAGGAAGAGGGGGAAACGAAGACACGGAATAAGTAAGGGAGAGAGAAGGATTGACTTTGAGAGGAGTAGTGAAATTTAGGTGAGGTTTTTCATTTTCTTCTTCTTCTTCTTCTTCTTCTTCTTCTTTTTATCTTGCATTATGGCGACGGGGCAGATTTTTTCGCGAACGACACAGGCGCTGTTCTATAACTACAAGCCGAGTCCCGTGCAGCGGATGCTGGATTTCGACTTTCTTTGCGGTGCGTCACTTCCGCTTCTTCTGATGTCTAGTACTACATACATACATAGCATTTTTTCTTATAGTCTGTCTTCTTAGTCTGCAAGCATTTTGACTGAAGCAAAACGACGAGATCAGTACTTGCATATTCTGGTTCCTTGACTATTCTCTGGCAATGCCGGCCCGTGCTCCTGCGGAGACGTGATGTTATGGATATTGGATGCGTTGTTGTTTCTCCACATTCCTTTCCGGAATAATACAGCGTCAAAAAAAGCAGAAAAGCTGCAAAATGCTATTATATAACTCCGATAAGAATACTTAGATTTGCCAGAAGAGAAACGAATACTGCCCGCACGGTCATCTTTCATGCCGCGATCGCACGTCCGCTGCATCGTTCCTCGGCTTCCAGACCACAATCCCATTGTCTGGAAACACATTTCCTTTCAAACCTTTCATTGGATGTGCGCAAGGGGAAACCCTCGAAGAATCTGCCTGATCGCTCTTTCCTGCGAGCACGAGCTGAGAACAGTTTCCTTGTAATCCGAACCTGGCCAGCAACATGAGGGCTTTCATTGATGACTAGAAACACTAGAAGACTACAACACCTCGCAATTCTGTGATCCTCTCTGCTGCTATAAAACATGTCAGATCCTTCAGACGAATCGCACATTGTGCTCAACTATCAGAAGTCTTTGTGTAAGTAGCGGCTCTACAAAGGTTGTAATGTCAGGAAGTTTGTGAGCAGCTGTATGTGTGACTCACTTGTGGGATGAACAACAGGAAGGGAGACACCATCGGTTGCAGGAGTGATCCAACCTGGATCTGAGGGTTTTCAGAAGCTCTTTTTTGGGCAAGAAGAGATTGCAGTGCCAGTATACAGCAGGTATTGTATACTGTTCTTACAAAACAAGAACTGAAGCCTAACAAGTGCTGAATTTTCTTTTGTACCTTCTTGCTTCAATACCCACATGGAAGCTATAAGTTTGATCTGATGTTGCAGCTCTCACCTGAAATACTTTTTTTCTTTTGTTTCGTGTGACATATTTTTTGTTTTGGTGCAGCATTGTTTCAGCATGCAAAGTTCATGCAACAGCTGATGTCTTCATCAACTTTGCTTCCTTCCGCAGGTGTGTGATCTCTCTATTGGGTACTCAAGAAACTAGCCCTCAAGATAAAAAAGAGCCTCAGAGGCTTGGCCTGATCTACCTAATGTTTCTCTGGATATCTATAAGGACAACTTCACTACCAGGATGGTAGTGATATGAAGGCACGAGACAGTGTTGTGCCTTTTATCTATTCTGTGAAACAATGCACACAAACATCCATGCAATTTGTAACCTTTGCCAGGTGTTCACAGATTCTTTTGTGTTCCTTACTGATTGATTTACCATGAATGCAAACTCTGGATGTGTTGCTTCCAGTGCTTTTGCTTCATCCATGGAGGCACTCCAACAGCCAACAATACGAATAATTGCCATCATTGCCGAGGGAGTCCCGGAGGCAGATGCAAAGAAACTGATAGCTTATGCTCGTGCAAACAACAAGGTTTTTGACACCCCTTCTTCACATAGTCCATGGATACTTACACACTCTATGTTTCCTCCACTTGTAAGCTTGTGCCATTGGTTTGTCTCAACTATGTGCAACATGAACTGATCAAAATCCTAGGGAATCAGGTTGTCACAAATTTATAGGCATTTTTGTGCAGAGACACTACAGGAGATTTTTTTTTGAGGGGGAGGTGGAATCTGGTTTGCTGACAGGAATTGGATTTGTGCAGATAATCCTTGGACCTTCTACAGTTGGGGGCATTCAGGCTGGTGCCTTCAAAATCGGGGATACTGCTGGGACATTGGACAACATAATACACTGCAAGCTACATAGACCAGGCTCTGTTGGTTTTGTTTCTAAGTCGGTAAGTTCACCTCAATGTCATCATTTTGTTTGATCTGCTTGAGACCCTGACATTGGTAAGTAACTTCAAATTTCCTGAAGCATGTTGGGAAATCGTCATGTTGTTGATTCATTTAACTCTTTTTAGCTTGCAATCTGGTCTTATGATATCACATAACACTAAACAAAGATCAACCTGACACATCTGAAAGCTTAAATGAAAGTTTTATTGACTAATGCTCTCGGTGGGATGTTAGAGTTCCATTGTTTCAGAGGTCAGCCCTTAGTTTCAAATATTTTTGGTGAAAGAATAAGTTCAAGATAAGGTCTATCAAGTCTCTGTATAACTTCAAGCTGTGGTTGGGTGTGAAATCTTAATAACCTTAACATTGGGTCATCTCTCAATTCTTTTTAGATTCTGCTTAAATTGCAAGCACACTTATGAATATATATCCCTTATGTTTGGTCAGTAAGTCTTTAGGCAGTCAATTGGTAACATAATAGTAGTAACTGTGCAGTTTCTTTAGCTAACTTCTACCCCATCATATGTATGAGTTCAATTTTTGGATCATCTTGTTATGTCGATTTTTTTCTAGTTTTTCTTTCTCTAAATCATACTTAGTAAATAGGGTTCTGTGAGATCTCTTAGTTCCTGACACCCCTGATTTCTCCAACTTCATGTATCTAGACAAAGACTTTATATGTTGTCTCTTATACTGTAAGTTTTTCTGTGAGCTTTATTGTACTTCTAATAACTTGTCATACCATTTCATTGATTGAGCATATCCCCAATATTCAAATAGCTTAAGCATTGACATTTTTTTGAGAAGTGTTTTAAGACAGAATATGCAGCTATCAACATGATTCATATGCATCAAGTGGATTGTTCAGACTCCGCTAAATTTGTAGTTAATAGTCAGTTTTATAGGTTCTGATGGATTTGTAGCTCAAATGGTGAGCTCGATTAGTATTCTGAAAAGAGAAGGTTACCTCTAAAGTTCCTATCAAAATGAACTAAAGGTTTGCTGATCAATGAATGATTTCTGTTTGTTGTTTCCATATTTCAAATCTTGAAAATGATTATTTCAAAGGCTTCTTAATAATGGGTGGGGAACTTTTCAAGGCCCATTTCTTATCATCAAAAGCTAATGGTCTTAAAGGTCTCCATCCCATTTCTCCCTTTGATTCCTCTTTCTTTGTTTGGCTTTCTTTTTCTGTTCTTGTTCTTTTTTTCTTGGTCGTCTCTTTCTCTCTTATGTCTTTTTGAGCTCCACAGCATCATGTCTAAGAGTCTTCCCATTACTGCGAGTCTTGTGCCAGCAACTGGGTACATTGGAAAATGTATGGCATTGACCTCCACCCACTATTGACGGCTGATAAAGCCAATGGAGATGTTGAAGTAGCTGGTCACTACCATCCATGTTGCTGTTGAAGGTCTTGAACATGTGTGTAACAGTCAACGCTGTTCAAGCTGCTCTTTGGTCTTATTTTCTTGTTTCAAGCTTCTCACTTTCTTAAGGGTTGGGTTTCCTCTTTTCTTGTTGATATGTTTTCAGATCTGAAATCTCTGTAATGTGGTTTTTTTGGTCATCTCTTAATTCTGTTCAGGTTGAATTAATCCATAAGTATTCAGAATGTCTCATTACTTATGAAGATGTTGTGTCTCCACCTTCTGTGCTGCACAGTTGTCTTTTCATGAATTATCTCCAGATTATAAGGAATACTAAATGAAACCCCTGACAAGACCACTTGCATATTTGCACCCCACTCCAGCCACTCTGTGCTATGGAATTTATTTGACTGTCTTACAGGCAATGGGCCATTGTTGCGTTTGGCCAGGGAGGTATGTCAAATGAAATGTACAATGTCCTTGCTCGAGTCACAGATGGGCTCTATGAAGGCATCGCTATTGGTGGAGATGCGTATCCAGGGTCAACTCTTTCTGACCATGTCTTGCGGTTCAACAACATCCCACAGGTAGGATGTCCATGCAGAGATCATAATGCTATTCCAATGCTAGTACAGCAGAGATTTATCCAATTTTGGGAAATCAACAGTTTATGTCAGCAATCTTAATTACTGGGACAGGATTCATGGCCTCCTTGTCCACATAGGGAGACTTTCTGACCATTTCAGGAGGAATCTGCATATTTTATTGCCTGACCTTGTAATGATCAGTCCATTGTTCCAGTTTGGTAACTTTCTCAACCTGAAAGAAGTTTTATTTTGTTAGGCAACAAAAACAATGCACAAGGAGGGTTGAGGGCCCCAGGATTTGTGAAGGGAGCCATGGCAATGGGCATTCCCCTGATTACGGAAATGAATTTTAGTTTTGGAACAGGATATGGAATAAAATGGCCTAATGAGTTTGCTTCAGAGTCAAGCTTCTGCTGAGCTGTGGTTGCCTTGTGGATTCAACAGATAAAGATGATAGTTGTGTTGGGTGAGTTGGGGGGCTGCGATGAGTATTCGCTGGTGGATGCACTGCAACAGGGTAGGGTACACAAGCCAGTGGTGGCGTGGGTCAGTGGCACTTGTGCCCGCCTTTTCAAGTCAGAAGTCCAGTTTGGCCATGCTGTGAGTTCCTGCTAATCATTTGCACTCCCTTGTTTCTCCCTCGTATCATTGGTCTACCTGCTCCCTCGCATCCCAATTGTGGAGACCACCTGTCCAATTCAAAAGTCCAATTTTGCCATGCCATGAGCTCCATACTCATCATCTGAATTTGCCTTTCCATCCGAATACCTAGTTTCCCAGTGGTGACATTGGCAGACATTCCTTTTCTCTTGAGAAGGTATAGCTTGGTCTTGAAGTGCTTCTGGTGGACATCAGACTGTTCTGGTCCTGCTGTACTGCTATGTCTTTTTCCTTTGTCAATATCTGCACATTGGTGGGTACAGTTGCACATATCACCATCATTTAAGGGACCAGATAGACTTAATGTCCAGCAGGTCATCAGTAACTACAGTGTGTTTACCTGTGTGCTGCACTTTTGGGTGACATTTGTATCTCTCTTTGTGGGAGTGATGAGATTACTCCAAATCTGTGTGAACAAATCTTTGATCACAGAAATCTGGTTGTGTGTAAAAGGGTGCCAAGAGTGGTGGAGACAAGGAGTCAGCTCAGGCAAAGAACAAAGCACTGCAAGATGCTGGTGCAATTGTACCTACATCTTTTGAAGGGTTGGAAGCTGCTGTGAAAGCCACCTATGAGATGCTGGTATAAATGCCTGATAATTGCTCTCTCTTTCTGGGGAAAATGTAGGCCAGGTTTTGCAATGCATAGCAAGACACCTTGTTCTACATGAGGAAGTTTGATACTAACATGTGATCGATGAGATAGATACTAACAGATTGTCAAGTTGACAATCTGTAGACAGTAGAGTGCAATGTCTGAAATTCTTTAATGGTGACAGGTACGAAAGGAAGTCATAGTGCCTGTTAAGGAGGTCATCCCACCCACAGTTCCTGAGGACCTGAACTTCGCAATTAAAAGTGGGAAAGTGCGGGCACCAACTCATATTGTTTCCACCATTTGTGATGATAGAGGTACCTCTTCCTTATGTATGCAGTCTAATAGTGTGTGATGCTATCTGGGACTCTTATCAATCCAGCAATCTGATTTGATCCCATTATGTGAGTGTTGAGCACAGCTGAAATTCCCTGTGTTAAACCTTGTTGCTCAAATGTGTGATTCCTGACTGCTGGATTGCCATTGGTTATCATCATTGGCCAAAGGAGCCTATTTTAATTGCACAAAGGTCATGACTCAGACCCAATCTCTTGAGATTGGATTCCACAAATCTCTCTTTTCTGTGGGTGAAGTTCACCAAGAGTGGTGTGTCAGGCATGAAATGTGGATTCTTTCCAATCAGTATATGGACTGTTCAAGATGCCAAACATGTCATTCCCATTCTTAAGAAGTTTTTTCGGGCTCTAGTTGATAACTCAACTCCAGCTTGTTGGCACAAACTGTGTGGAATCTAGTACAATAAGTATATTTGAAGTGCTCATTCCCCACTCTTTGAACATTGTGTGTTATGGTATCAGGAGAGGAGCCAACATATGCAGGGGTTGCTATGTCTTATATCATTGAGAGTAACTATGGCATTGGTGATGTTATCTCCCTCTTGTGGTTCAAACGCAGTCTTCCTCGCTACTGTACCAAATTTATTGAGGTAGTTGTCAGAACTTTGAACCCTGCATCCCCTTGTCCTAGTCTGCATTCTGGTCTCTTAGCTGTAGATTAAGACAAGTATGGCTGCTTGGCCCATGTAATGTTTTTAGCTTCAGAGAAATCACTTTTCTCTATTATGTCGTAGCCAGCAGTAGTGACACAAAGTTAGAGATGGACAGGCACCTAATTGATGTTTTGCTTGGACTGCAGATGTGTATTATGCTGTGTGCTGACCATGGTCCTTGTGTATCGGGTGCACACAATGCTATTGTTACATCACGTGCAGGAAAAGACTTGGTTTCCAGTCTTGTCTCTGGTATTGTTCTTTCCCTTGCTCATTTTGAACCAATCATTTTCTCTGGATTTGTTCAAGGGCATCCAACTACATGAAAATGTCACCATATAAAATGGTTGTTGTGATGTTGCTTCAGTTGACATTATAAAGCTTCTTCCCATCTGAACCAGGTCTGCTTACAATTGGCCCTCGATTTGGTGGGGCTATTGATGATGCTGCCCGCTACTTCAAAGATGCACATGACAGGGGCCTGTCACCCTATGAGTTTGTAGAAAGCATGAAGAAGAAGGGCATTCGAGTGCCTGGCATTGGTCACAGGTACTATAGATTATATCTGTCAATAGCTTTCATTTTAAGAGAGGAACAACACATTCTCAGTGCTCTTTGTTCACAGCTAATTGAGATGTTCATCATCAATGTGGGCAGGATTAAGAGTCGGGACAACCGTGACAAAAGAGTTGAGTTGCTGCAAAAATATGGTCGCACACACTTCCCTGCTGTGAAATACATGGAGTATGCAGTGACTGTGGAGACCTATACTCTGACCAAAGCAAACAACCTGGTCATGAATGTCGATGGTGCCATTGGATCCCTCTTCCTTGACTTGCTAGGTAGCTGCGCAATGTTCACTCAGCAAGAAATTGATGAAATTGTGGAGATTGGCTACCTGAATGGTCTTTTTGTTCTTGCAAGGAGCATTGGATTAATTGGGTATGCAGTCCTCTTCTCCCCTCTAGACACTAAACCACTATATCTTTCCCTCATAGTCTGTGCAGTGCAGTTTCAGTTGAATGTATGAGTGTGCACTTAACATGATGCTTCCTGATGCTAATGAGTCGTGAATTGCAATGAATATACCTACAGAGCAGCTTGTAAATTGTCTTCTTCTCAGGCCAATAAGCAACTATGACATAAAATTTCTGACATGCTCTACATTTGCTATGCAGACACACGTTTGACCAAAAACGCTTGAAGCAGCCTCTTTACCGACATCCCTGGGAAGATGTTCTCTACACAAAATATTCATAGGCGCGCAATTTTAAAAACGGAACATCATGAAGCTAAGCAACAAACAGTATGGGCTATCAGGTATACCGCACTTGAACCTCTTAAGAACACTGTCTTTGATTTCATGTTTTAAGGGGAAAATGTGTGTCAGTAAACAGTTCAATGCTGGTTTACCACCAATGATCACCATCTTTGGAGATTAAACTGTTGATTTTTTATTGTTTTAAGAAGACAAAGGATTACAGAAGTTCGATGGGGAAGTTAGTTCTCTCTCCTTTAGCTTTCTTTATGAAGTATTAATTTTTTCCCCCAACCTTAAGTTTGGTAGCCACATTTACTAGAGTTGGGAAGGATTGGTCATAGAGTTTTTTTCTTTTTCTTCCCCCCCAGATTTGTATCAACTTCTTGAAAAAAATTTGTGTTTTCATTTTCATCATGAATGTGAAAACAGCAATTCTTCTGGGTGGAAGGTCTTGTGAGAAGAAACATCAAGAGGGGGGGGGTTTGGATTTTGAATGAATTTTTCAGTGGTATGGAAAGTTCAAGAAACATCGTCATTTCTTGTTTTTGTGTCTGCTCAATTCTGTCTTCTCACATTTGTGCATAAAATGTGAATCAAATGAAAAGTTATAGATATCATCTAATGCCTCACCAATCTGGATTTTTAATTTTAATTTGGTTATTGTGGTTTGCTACTTATATTCCTTCTGGGTGGGTGGATGTTGGGGGACCCTTATCAAATTGAACTTTTCCCCATTTTTTGTTTGCAGTTATTTCAAACTATTTCCAATTTTATGTCCCAAAAATGAGCCTTTACAAAAACTATTCTACTCATTTCAATCTTGTATTTTATCAGATGGGGTCTGTGTGGGAAGAAGCAACATTAGTAGGTTCGTGGCTTGTTCCCCAAAATCCAAAATGATTTAATGCTCTCGTTGATGAAAAGGTTTTGTCTTACTGTTGTTTTTGTTCAAGAAAGGAAGGAAATCTTAATGCAAGATGGTAGTTGGGAAATGAAGCAAATCAATTAGGGAGTGATAGTATTATTTGGATATCTTGATAACTTGTGAATTTCGTTTACAGAATGAAAAAACAATGTATTGAATCCGATGAAGCCAAATCATCTTTTCATGTTTTTAATAAAATTATTTATATCCTCTGGCTCTGTATGAGTGCCTGTAAGCTCAATTAGTGAGTAAAGAACAACTACAAATGTTGCAATGTGAAAGTCAAGACCTTCATGGAAGTCAAAATATGGCTTGAAAGCTCATGTTTATGGTAAAGCCCCAATGTGGGCCCCTTTACCAAAATGAGGGGCCTAAGATGAGGTGGTAGCTGAGTCCTGCTTCATATTTTGAGAACTACTCAGACTTGTGGGCTATACCCATTGAAAAGCAGGAGGCAAAGGTTACCAGAACCTAAACAAATGTAGATCGTTAAGTGTCAGAGGGGGAGGGGTCATTACGCCTGCTACTTAAGAGTGCACAAGAGATTGTGCCTATAATTTAGGTGTAAGATCCCTTCCAAAAGGGTTAGAGGGGGAGGGTTATTATTATATAAGATCCCTTCTGCTCTTCATGATTAGGTGTTGTTTTTCCTCCTCTTTTTCAGGAGGGACATCCATGATGTAAGGGGCTGGCCCTCCAAATACACCAGGAAACTTACTTCTTGGAGTGCTTGCTTTATGCTGCATGCTTTGTGACCTAATCTAGTGGAAGCTTTTCAATGGTTTGAAGGTTTCACTCATTTGAAATAGTGTACCCTTCCTTGACACATTGATTGTGGAAGATAAAAAGCACAGAAACTCCAAAATCTTGTTCAGGTTAAATAGGTGGTTGTAGATAGGTATAGATGCATGTAGTATGAGTCAGTGGTCAGTAGGTTGGTAAAGGGCATGTAGATGGTTGGGATGTAGGTTTTGGGGGTGGTGGGGGCAAGTAAGTGGTTAGTAGCTAAATAGGGGGCGAATTTGGTTCTTCCCTTGACATTGCTTTCAGTGCAAAAGATGGTGCAATGGTTAACCTAAAAGCCTCCAGACTTCTTTCAAGGCAGGTTGATTACTCAAATGTCTCACTTGCAATCCTCATATGAAAACCTTATACAACTCAGTTTACAGGCTTGTCAAATGGTAACTTCACTGAAATCTGCAACACATACTGAAATCTACAACTCATGGGAACTTTCCAATGGTGCCAAGAGGGTGGTGGTGGGGGGGCGTGATGCTTTGGTTGATCTCAAATTGACAAATCAAACTAGAAAAATTCCTGAAATTCCTGAAATAAGTGACTCTATCTTTGGGCCCTCCTTTCACCCCTACCCCATATTTTAATCTCAAACCTTGCTATCAATAAGTACCACCAGTTTATAATGGACTTTGGCCAAGCCCTTGCACCACCCTCAGTGTGAAAGAATTCTATTGAATTGAGGTGAAACTCAATATCACAATACCTAATGCATAGGATTTAAAAATAGTTATGGCATCAGTAAACTACAAAATTTAATGTAATTTGAGTTTCACATTGTCTTCACTCCCCCATTTAAATACAATGTACTTCTAATTTCACCCCTTAAACAACCAACCTCAGAAACTCATCCTGTGTTTTTCTTCACTTTCATTACAGATATCTCTATTATTTGGACCATTTCTTAAAATTTGTTGGAACTCCCCCATATGTGTAAGTTGGATTGATGTGCTGTCTGAAGCAAAAGTGTTTCCTTGTCATGAATCAAACTTCATGGGAAAACACCCATGTCAAATTTAGATGAGAAGGATAAAAAGCTGGATTTGTCCCATCACAAATGGTCACAAGATGTAACAAGGCACATGCTTTCAATGTTTCACAATCTTCAGGTTTATTGGTCTACTACAAGGTCTACCAAACGGCTCCAGTGCATAATAGTCAACATGGTACCAAAATTCTGCAAAGCACTTTGTTACAAAATAAAGGCCAAATGATGGGACTCCGGGACTATTTCAGACCAACATATTGAGCATTCCTGAACTAACATTCCTGAAATGTTACAATATTTCAAATTAACAAAACCTACAACAGAATGGCACATATTGATGACACAAATCCCTTTCCATAGTTGCTAAAACAGAAAAGTTAACTTGATGCTTAAATTCACACCGACAGCATATGCATCAAACAGGTTAAGGACTGAATCGTCAAAGACAGTATATGTATGAAACAGGTTAAAGACTGAATCGTCAAAGTCAGTAGATGCATCAAACAGGTCAAAGATTGAACTATCAAAGCAAACAAAAAATAATACATAAGACTTTGCTAGCAATCAGCACTGGAGTTCCAAAGACAGGACAACCCACAAGTACAATCTGTGCAAATATTTACATACTGATGTTACAGGGCCTCTATTTGATACAATAAGACGTTTTAGAGTTAAGAAAGCACAAAAGCAGAAAATACCGCAAAATATTACACTCTCTTGCCGAATTCTGCCCCTGCTGCTCTGTTGGTACAATTGCACTTTAGGTTGAATTAATGACTACAACATGGGGAAGAAGACACTATCTGGAAATTGATATAAAATACAACTACTTTGAGACAACAAACAATTGAGGAGGACTCTTGATTTTACGTCCACCATGTATCTACACCTGCTGCCCCTTCTTCCACCACCCCTGTTGTCAAATTAGGTGATCCCAGTACATACACTACTGTGTTGGGTTTTTGGTCCAGCCTTGCCATGGCCTCAGTGTGCATTTGCATGGCAACAGAGGGGCTTAGTACAAGGGAGGCCTGTTCCAGACCTTGTGGTGAAGAAGAGGAGACCCCATGACCAGTAAAAGTTGGGGATATGGGTCCACCTCCATCATAGGAATGCAGTTGCAATGGTTGGATCGAACCAGTGGCACTGTCGGTGTATGGTTGTAGAATTGAAGCCCTTTGCTGTGAATTGTCTGACTCTACACTTCTTGGACTCAATACTGGTGTCAGTGGTACTGGTGTTCCTGCTTGAGCTGATACGGATTTATCATCATCAACTGTCCCCTGTGAAAGTGTACAAATATGTTGTGTTAGGAAACAGATTGCTGAGTGTGTCTCAAAGATCAATCTAGAGTTCAAGTACGGACAGAAACATACACCCCAACTTATGCCTATGTAGCCAGTCCTACAGATAAAATAAAATATTACTCACGTGCTCTTTAAAATCAGGGCTGGACAAGTTGATTGAAAGATTGCGCATCAGAAGCAAGACCTGCACATTTCAATGCAACTTTGCTAAGTAAGGTAGTGTGAACATCAATCCTTTGATGGCTCTCACTCACTTCTTTAAATCTCCATTTGGTGTCACTTCATCTGACAACCCTCAACATTTTGTAGAGCAATATAGAGCCCCAAGACCAAAAGTTGCCACAACTGCTTCCTAATTAGAGTAAGCGAAACCTCATTAGCACGTACTGTTTCTCGATCAATGGGAGACATCTCCTTAAGTGTCCTGAGATGGCCAGAAACACCTGGGTCGAATACACTGCCAATGAACTTGTATACCTCTGAAAAATCTGGAGTAGCTGCAACACAAGATAATTGGTATCAGAAGCACAATGAACAGCATATGATTGGCAGTAGAACTGACAAGTGGAAATTAAATGAGCAGATGGTCAGATATCAAAAAACAATGAGCAAATAGTCAGAGGAATGCTGTACCTCGTATGCATGAATCCTGTGCTACATGGTTCCTTGCCAACATATGCTGTGACCAACCTGCTGGTGAGCTACCACTTAAACTGCTACTTGAGTGTACCCCACCAGCCAAGCTAAATCCCCCTATTTCTCCAACCTCTGGCATAATGCCTGCAATTCTCGAAAAACACCCAAGCTTTTGATTAGATCAGACCAGATCACAAATGTGACATTGTGCTTCCAGACACAGCGTTTTATGTTCACCATAGAGATTGACCTGTATGGGCTGCTGTATAATTTGTCTGAATACAACATTCTTAACTAGTGATTTAGAGCAACAAGAATTATTTTGCTGATAGGACATGAAGAGCAAACAACAGAAGGAAGTGCATTCTACAAGGAATGCACAAATACCATTCTTTGGTGCTTTCTGTGGGTATGGTTGGGCAGACTTTCGCTTAGGCCGTGGAGGAGGTACACGCTCTCCAGTGCCATTCTTTTGAACCTTCAGAAAGTACTTCTGTGCATGACTTCGAATCTGCAATAGGTCCTCAGATTATAACAAACATAACAACATTGCACCCATTGGTCCATAATCAAATTGACACCAGGTTACTGGAAATGACCACCTATATTTGGTATCCTGTGAGCAGATTAAATATGAAAATCTATGAAAACCTGGCTGAAACTCCAACCAAAAACCATTTTCTGTTAAGTTGGCTCTTGATTTGTTTCAGTAGAAAGTTTCAAAAAGTCACCTCTGTTTTTAACAAGAATGATTAACTCGCAAGAAATGAAACTCTTTGGAACTAAAGAGACTTAAGAATGTGCAAACTGACTCTCAGTAACTGTGAATCTAGCAGTACCACACACCCCTTTGGATTAATAGAAAAGTGAAATTTAGCCATCATAATGATTTTTCGTATATTACACCATCAATTGAGTCTTTTTTTCCTAATACATGAAGTTGGAGAAATTATAAATATAAGGAACCAACAATACGTAAGTACAGCCTTATTAAAAACTTAAACCCTCAGATTTTATGTCTAAGACATCTATGCAATGTGTGTGTCATATACTTTGCAAAATGATAGGTTTTTTTTCTGAAAAGGAAAGGTAAAATAACACATACACTATGAAAGTTGTATACTTTCTACAGCAACATATGAAAAATTCAGAATGAAAGATGCATACCTGAATAACTGTCTTGGAACCAACAAAGGCCTCAATCTTTTTCCAATCTCGGTCGAATCTGTGGACAAAATCACAGTTTGCACTTTAAAGTCTTGTCAATAAAATCAGTCCCTACATCTGCAAAAAACTGAAATCATATCACAGTGAGGAGCCCAGACCCTTAAGAAATAAGGAAGTTTTACTGCCAAGGAATACACAACTTTTTTCATTACTAACTTCAGATACTGGAATAATACCCAACAAATGACATGACAATGCCTAGAGCTTTGACCTTCCTTCCAACAAAAGCACCATTATTAGGACACAGTTATTTGGATACAATATTGCCATGGAAATACAGGCACAACTGCATGAATAAAATGAGATCCATTTGAACTGCACATTCTAGTTTCACTTCAGAAGCTACTGCAGAAAATATAAAAATTGTTCAAAAATGAAGCAACCCAAAGGCACTTTTGTCAGTATTTTGAGAGAATTTAGGTTCATCATTTCTTCCCAGCAGCTGTATCCACAATTCATCGAAGTACCAATCAAAGGGGAAAGGGGAAAATGCATTGTGAGCTGACTCAACCATTGCTGCTAAAGAAGAAATCTGCTTGCATCTGAGCCTGATGTAGTAGTAGTAAATGAGCTCTGAGAGGCCCTTGGGGAACCCCATTTTCCAGTCTCCACGCCCACCCCTTTGGAAGTTTGGTTGAGCCCTAAAAGAGAGGCAAGGATGGTTGCTAAAAAATCTGTAGATGAAGTGAGAGCCTCACAATCCGTAGAGACTCAATGCTCCTAAATTGTACAGGAGGGAAAATTCGGCAGCAAAAACAAAGTCATGGATCCAACAAAATCCAAAGGCTCCAGATACAAATTTCAATCCAGGAGAGAGATTAGCGGAATTCGAGAGTGCAGGAAAAATAAATAATTATTTAAAATATTTAAAATATATATTTAAAAAAACCAATCCAGGGGAGAAAGATTACTGGAATTGAGAATGCTGAGAAAAAAGCACTAATCCAGGAGAGAGATTACTGGAATTGATAACACAGAAGAAGACCAATCTAGGAGAGAGATTACCAGAATTCAGGAATGCAGGGGGGAAAAACAATCAAACACTAATCTGGGAGAGAAAAATACTGGGATTAAGAATGCAAGAAAACAACAATCTATGAGAACAAATACTGGAATTGAGAATCCAGAAAAAAACAGAAAGTCAGGACAATGAATACTGGAATCAAGAATGCAGAACTCACTCACAGTTGAAGTGATCCTCCTCAAGAAACTGGTCATGCTCAATGAATACTGGAATTGACAATGCCGAGGAACTAATAATCTACAACAATGAATACTGGAATTGAGAATGCAGAAATTGTAAACACAAGATGATGATGATGATGATACAAATAAAGTACAGCAATTACAGTATTGTCTTCAGATGTAGATGAAGAAGCTGGAACAGAGATCTGTTGTTTACTCAATGTTCAAAAGTGCAGATAGATGCAGCAGCAGCAGCAGCAGCAGCAGCAGAATGGAAAGAAGCGGACATGAATCAACATAAAGGGAGCAAGCAATTTCACAAGATTTTCTTTTGTTCAGGCAAGGAAGAGGAGCAAGAGGAGGAGGAAAAGGAGGAGGAGGGACACTCACAGTTCCTTGAAAAACTTGTTGTGCTCAATGAAAACTGGAATTGAGAATGTAGAAATTGCAACACAAGATGATGATGCAAAGAAAGTGCAGCAATTTACAGTGTTGTGTTCAGATGTAGCCGAAGAAAGCTGGAAGAGAGATCTGTTGTGTATTCAATGTTGGTAAGTGCAAAGAGATGCAGCAGCAGCAGAATGAGAAGAATTGGCCATGGATCAAGGTAAAGGAGGCAAGCAAGTTCACAAGATTTTCTTTCTGTCCAGGTGAGGAGGAGGAGGAGGAGGAGGAGGAGGAGGAGGAGGAAAAGCTCACAGTTGAAGTGCCTCGAGAAACTTGTCGTGCTCTTGCTCCGTCCAGCTTTCCCTGGACTTAGTTATGGTGTAAGGTTTCCTGATCTTCTTGCAGCCTGCTTCTTCCGACAACAATTGTTGTTGTTGCTCCACAACAGACGACGCCATTGATATTCCCCCCGGCAGCAGCACCGTCGACGACGACGAAGAATCGAAGGAGGGAAACAACAATTGCTGGTTGCAGCACTTCATGTGCTTCCCACATAAAGCCCACGCTGGCCACACAGGCACCAAATCCAAGCAAAAGACAAGAAGAAGACCAGAATCCCTGAAGAAGAAGAAGAAGAAGAAGAAGAAGCAGAGCAGAATTGCTGACCGACCGAAGGAGATCTTGCTGGAGCGCGAGAAGAAACACGAAATCTGTGTTTGCCAGCACCGGAAGTGATACCCTAGAAGATGTTCATGTCCAAGCGAGTTCCGAAAGGAGCGAGAGAGAGAGAGAAGGGAAGGGAGAAGACGGAGAAGAAGACGACAGCGACAGCGACGCAAATGCTACTGCTACTTCTGGCAGTGTCTACTTGGGGTTTTGCTTAAGGAGTGCAGGAGGAGGCTTGTGAGCAAGAAAGGTGGTCCGGGAAGGGTTCGTGGGCGGGGCGCCCTCTCTCCTGTCGACACCAGGACGTTCTGCAACACGTTCGGCATCGCCAAGAGCCGCTCTTGGAGGCTCGAAACACGACGCGCGTGATCCGAGCGTCCGTCGACTGCAGGTTCGGGAAGACGCCTTCCAACAGCCCTCGATCTACTTGCAGCAAAGAACTGTACTCAGATTCTCCGCACGGCGGATTTCCGCTGCTCCGCGGCATTCGTATGCGAAAGAGAGAGAGACAGAGAGATACACACACACACACACACAAGAGTCTAGACACAGACAGAGAAAAAGAAAGACACGCAGAGAGAAGAGAACGAAGGTGGGGACGTTTGTGTGAAGCTCTGGACGAGGGAGAGAGCGGCAGCAGCGGCGATGTGGAGCAACAAGGAGAATTGGAAACAGTTAGGGAAGGGCGTTGCGATCACGTACGGCGTCATCGCTTTCGCGTGGTGGTGGGATTCCAATTCTCCTCTCGGCTGGTGGACGCTCAAACCCCGGACTAAGGTCAGTGTTGTAGTGAATGCTCCATTGTTTTATTCCCTTTCTTTTCTGATCGATCCTCCCCTTACTTCCTTTGTGTCTTGTGCATTTGTGTGTATGTGTGTGCATGTGTGTGCACATCCAACACATGCCTCCCCCATCTCCTCTCGCACAAAACCGCGCTTGCCCGGATTTGTCTTCTCTTCCTCTCTTTGGAGTTATGTCTCTGGAGCTATCTCTCTGTGTGCTTATCTCTGTTGCCATCTCAGGACAGAGAGAGACACAAAGGGAAACCCTAAACCCTAAACCAGAGAGAGACACACACACACACACACACACACAGTAGCAACAGCAGCAGCAGGAGGTCGAGGAAATTGCATGTTCTGAACATTTCCCAGTCTGTCTTGTAGTGTCCATGGAGCTCTTCGTTTTTGCTGTGTGATAGGGCATTGTGCTGTGACCTGAATTTGGTTACAGCAGATGGGTGTGGAGCTACTTCTTCTGACAAGCCTTTTGTGTTGTGGGTAAGTGTGTGTGTGTGTGTGTGTGTGTTTTGGTTCTTTTTTTTGGCTTTGTTTTGCTGTTTTGTGATGATGCATGATGCGTGCATATATGCGTGGATGCACACAGGAGGAAAGAGAGATGGCGCACTTATACGAGCGCAGGGTGTTTCCTTACCCGGGTGACAAAGAGGCAGTACAAGAGTTCATAGAGAAAGGGGGTGCATACGGAACCACCATAGGATCACACGATGTCAGACAGAAAGCCAAGGACAATCGAGTTGCGGATCTTCAAAAGGAGCGGTTTGAAAGAGAAGCTCAAAAGCTGTGGCTGCGAATGCAGAATGAAGTTTTGAGAGAATTCCATGAGCAAGGCTTTAGTCTAACAGCAACCAGTGAATCTGAATAGAAAAAAGTGGTAGAGAAGGATCCACAGAGAGAGAGTTTGGGACTTTACATTTCAGGAAATCATTCAAAGAGAAGAAGATTACAAAAGAAATCAGCCTTGCAATTCAAGGTCATCTTTGCAGAGAGCTATTAATTCTATTTTGGGTGACTTTCAGCATAAGATATATTTGCAGTCAGAGATAGTAGAAAGGCAAAACCTTTTCTGTACATTGCAGTGTTGTCAGAGGCACTGAGTTTGTACCTATTTCTCCTGCTTCACAAAAGAGTTTTTGAGAGGGAGGAGCAATCAATGCAACCTCTGCTCTTCTTTGTGCCAAGCACAGGACTGTGAAGGGGGCAGATTTCAATTTGTCTGGCATTTTCAAGTACTTGTTATGAAGCAGGAGCTTTTGATTCCATTTTGTTGCCAATTTGTTAACACACACCATCAGGAGCTGAAGAAGTCAGTGGAGTAGTCATGGCAGCTTATCACTGCTGTTCATGACTCATGAATGCAATTTCCTCCTGAATTTGACACTCAGGTTAGAATCATGGGTGGGGGAGGGCAGGTGCAATGGATCCTACTATATAGGGGAGTGGCCATTTATGAATCCAATTCCAACAGCTTCTTCATGCCTTCTTGTGTGTTCTGCACAAAGAAGTATGTTGTGCAACAGAAAGGTTGCAATCTTATCAGTTGAGAAGAATCCCATGGGTGGCCATTGACAGACATCCATATTGTGTCTCCGAGCTGCTCACAGCAAAGCACTTGGACTTTCCAGAAGCTTATGCTGATAGCACTATGAGGGTTCGATCTGCATTGGTCAACACTCATACAACAAAGGGTGAACCAATATCCCCTAGCTTTACTGGTCAAGAGCTCACCCCCTCTTTCTCTTCTTCATCTCAAATTGCTCTGGTGCTATTGTCTGTACAACTTAATTCTTTTGTGGTGCACAAGGTAAGCAACTAAGCATTTGCTCATGATCATGATTTGCAATGGCTTTCTATCTTTCGCACATGACAATCAACTATCAGATCAGTATATATACCATGATGAAGTCATTGAGCAATTCTTCTTTTCATTCTTGTTTGGTTGTTTCTTGTGGTAGCAAAGTCCTTTATTGAATGATGAGACTTGAGGTTTCAAAAATCAATTCTTAGGGGGAGCCACTCATTAGGGTTTTTAACAGGAAAACTCGGAACATGTGTTTGTTTGTTATCATTGAGGGGAGTTCAGGATCTCGTACTCAAGGGAATGTTTGAAATAGAGATATTATTTGGGTTCAGAAAGGCGTGGTTTTGTGTGAGTCATTCATATCCATTGGAAGGCTTTCTGCAAGTCGGTTGACATCTTCATCAAGGTGTGTAGTTGCTTGCAATACTTCACTTGATAAACTTTGTTAAAACCAATGATTCATCTTCCCATCCATATACAAGCTTGCTTTGCTTCATCACCTCTGTACATTTTCACTCCATATCGGGAATTCTATTTCTATTGTAGGATATCAACAACTTCTTACCCTTTTGCCAATCAATTCCTGCACGTGGCCAACTCACATGTCTGGGTGCTATTGCCCAACTTCTCACAACCTTATTACATATGTGGCAAAACTTTGATAAAATTGTAATGGATGGGTAGCCAGCCAAAATGCTTGTAAGATTGTGCAACCACCCAACAACACTCAATACAAAAGAAAATCTAAGACTCTTTTGTTTTTGGGTAGAAATCCTAATGTCAGAGGCAGGCTTTTTTCTTTTGTCTGTGCAAAATCTCCAAAATCCTTTGGGCCATAAATACTTCATTTTTTGGGAAGACACAACACTCAGGTAGGCCACTAGCAAGTCCCTTCTTCCCCTTCCCTTCCCCCTCCCCACCTAGAGCCAGCATCAAGGATGTGTATATCGCAATATACATTGAAATGGATGAAACCACAAAGTTTACCTCAAACATGTGTCGTGAGCCAAGGCTTAATGTTATAAAGAAAATTCACATAGTGATCTAGTGATGACATTGTTAAGCTCTTGACATTTACTAAACCTTTTTGATGTCCATTTTATAGGCAGAGGGTGTTTGTGGCTTTCTTTTTAGAGAGTTCAGGTTGACATTATCTTGTGTCATGCAATTGCAATTGTAGGAGAAGCTTTTTTCTAGGCTTGGTGTTCTTTTAAGGTTTTGGTCTCTATCTCTTTGCACGACTTGCTTCGTGTTACTGGTGATGGATTTAGGTCCTATGTTACTTGATTTCTCCTCTTAGGGCTCTCTTTGCAAGACTTGTTTTGTGGTATTGGTGATGGGTTTAGGTCCTAGGTTACTTGATTTCTCCTCTTAGGGCTCTCTATGCAAGACTTGTTTCGTGTTATTGGTGATGGGTTTAGGTCCTAGGGGACTTGATTTCTCCTCTTTGGGCTCTCTTTGCAAGACTTGTTTCGTGGTATTGGTGATGGGTTTAGGTCCTAGGTTACTTGATTTCTCCTCTTATGGCTCTCTTTGCAAGACTTGTTTTGTGTTATTGGTGACGGGTTTAGGTCCTAGGTTACTTGATTTCTCCTCTTTGAGCTCCTCATTGTGTGATTTTGAATGTTATCTTTGTTTTGGATTTTAATCTTTTGTTTTCCTTCTCTTGTTCCCTTGTCACGGCCTTTTATTTCTTTATTTATATTCATCTTGTCAGTCCATATATTTGTTGTTCATGAATTGTAGTAACTAAAAACACCCACCCGAAAAATAAATTTAAATTTAAAATAAAATAGAATGGTCGCTAGCATTGCTTCACCACCATCCATTGAAGAAAATGTTCCATGGATGATGCTCAATGGATGGCCCTTCAAAATGAAGAATGGCCTATATGCGTAGGGTAATGCCCAAGGAGTGGGGCGGTCCCAAAAGAAGTGCCTACCCAAGGTGACGCTAGTAGGCGCTTCTTTTAGGAACAAGGTAAGGGCATTTTGAAAAACAAAACCCATGGGCGGAATGGGCTTTTTGTCTTCCCAAATGTCCCACCATTCAACAAAGGAAAAAAAAAAACTCCATCTAAGGAGGTACCTTGTATTTGCCCCAAAAAAAATTTCAAATCCCCTTCGTTAGGGCCAAAGGAACTTATATAACCTAACCTAATATCTACCCTAGTCTATCTCTTCATCTACGGGCGGGCAAGTGGTCATGTCCTTCATCCAAAAACTCCATCTAAGGAGGTACCTTGTAAATACACTAAAGAAGTATTTGCCCTCAAAAAAAAATTCAAATCCCCCTTTGTTTGGGCCAAAGGAACTTATATAACCTAACCTAAAATCTACCCTAGTCTATCTCTTCATCCACGGGCGGGCCAAGTGGTCATGTCCTGCATCCTTCAATGGTACCAGAGTAGGTACCTGCCCATTATCATCCAAGGCCATCATTATCATCCATCCATGTGAGGTTACCAAGAGAGTTGGGTAGAGAGTTTGAGGTGCAATGTCAGGATTACATTACCATGAAAGAAGAAGAAGAAGAAGGCCAATTTAACTTTGGTTGGAGTCTAAGTGAAATGGAGCCCACTAAACCCTTTTGGGGATAACTCTGATACCCATGACACTGAAAGGCTACAAATTTGTCAGTAAATTGATGTGAGAAGTGATTTCTGTGCAAAGAACATCAACAACAACAACAACACATCTGACATAGGATGATGGGTTTTAGGGGGTTTAGGTTAAACCCTAAACCCTAAACCCAACACATCTGACATACCTGCACACAACTAACTGTGAAGGATGATGGGTTTTAGGGGGTTTAGGGGTTGTTTAGGTTAAACCCTAAACCCTAAACCCAACAACAACAACAACACATCTGACATACCTGCACACAAACTGTGAAGTTGTTGCAGGAAAGTGCCAGGAAGAAAAAAAAAATTTATGCTCTCAAGAGAAAAAAAGGGTTCAGAGAAGAACTTGCATAAGATTTTTTTTATGGGCCAAAGAAGAATTAATTCCTCATAAGTTTGGCCAAGTTGAGGATGATGGATGATATCTCTTTCTTGATGGATTGATGGATGGATGGATGAATGATGTCTCTCCTTAGTACATCCAGAAAAAAATTTAATTCTTTTTTTTTTTTCCTGGGCATGTAAAACTAAAGAGTTTTCTCTCTCAAGAGGAATTGTAATATGTATGTATTATTTTTTTATTTACAAGAACCCAAAGTGCTATAATGCAAGGTTAAGAAACACTTATGTGTGACAATTAGGGATTTTATGTACAAGGATAGAATAGGGAACAATAGTGTGTGACAATAGCCAAATTGCAAAGATACATACCTTCTTACTCATCACATCGACCTACCTATGTGCTACTACCTACTTACATGTACCTACCTACCTTTGTTACTTACTTACTATTTCCTACAACTTACCTACCTCCTCAACCTATGCACATAAGTATCTAGTTCATACCTACCAACCTTTTTACCCTATGTATGTGTTCTAAAATGACCATAGTTCTTGAAGGAAAAAAAAATTCATGAGGAATTGCAAGGAACTAGGATGCAACAAAGACCATGCATAATCATGTTTCAACAAATTCCTTCATTCTAACTTACAACCATCATGTCCCAAGGTGATGGTAGTGATGACCAAGGTTTGGTGTGTCCCCCTTTTTTTTTCTTTTTTTAATTTTTAAATTTAATAAATTCTAGGGTGGAAATTTCTTGATATTAAAAATTTGCGAATTTTTCTTCAAATTTATTATTATTATACAAATAAATATTTTTAAAATATTTATTCTAATTTCGTTTATTTTATTTTATTTTATTTTGGGCGCAAATGAAAAAACTCGTTGCAAAGAGAAAGGAAGTGTTTGTATTCCCCCACCACCTTCAAAACATTAAAGATAGATAGAGAAAACAATGTTTAGTACTAACTAAGCTTCACAAATGGGTGTTTCTTTTCCCCAACCTCAAGACATTACTCAATAAGAGCAAATATCACAACAATCATGACCCAAAGTAAATTTTGCATTGTTGTTTGAATTGGATGTATAGTGTTTATAGTTAGTTTTGTCATTGTGTACAATGTTATTTATAAATATATATATATATAGCATTTTTATTTTTTTATTTTTCACATTTAATCACTTGACAACAAAAGAAAAAATTAATATGACCGATATGAAGGATTTTTGTGAAAAAAAAATGTGCCAAAGTCACCATATTTTGACAATAGGTTCGAGCATATCATCAAAATATAACAAGCTTCTTAAATTTATTTTTTTTAATTTTTAAATAAAAAATTCCTCTCTGACTTCTAGTAACCAAATTTTGTCTTATTAGTATCCTCTTGTGGATGATCCCAAGTAAAGTGTTAAGCTACATCAGAAAATTGAGTGAAAATTAATAATAAAATATTATAATATTATATTATATTATATTATATTATATAAACCCTGGTTGGGACTTCCGAGGTTTGTGGGTCCTATGGAATGGAATGGAATGGTGTTGAGAGACTTGAGACTCGGAAGGAAGGAAGTAACTACTCGTGTATTTGGTCTGGTTTGGTCTGGTCTGGTCTGGTTGCAGCTGAATGTGTGTGGCAGGCAACTCACTCAGAACACCCCCATGTCTTCAAAATGCTCTCAGAGAATGTCTCAATTTTTACTATTTTGGCATTGTCCAAGCCAGCCACTTCTTAATTATTTTTTAATATTTTTTAATAATATAATATGTTATAAAATACTATACTATATATTTTTTAATTTTTTAATTTAAAATTTATTACTTTTCAATTCTCATTAGGATCTTATACACTTATTATGAAGGCTTTTTATGATGTTCGGGGATTTAGGTGCTACAGCAACTGCAAAGCCTGGCAAACATGGGTATCTCTCTTTCTCTCTCTCTCTCTCTCTTTCTTTTTGTTTGTTTGTTTGTTTTGGAAGGTGCTTTTGTGGATTAGTTGAAAAGCTCTGTCACCCAAGTCAGAAAGGCTCATAAATTTATTATTTTATTTCCTCCTCCTCCTCCTCCTCCCCAACAACTAGTGTAGTAAGTAAGTAGGCCTAGCTAGGCTAGGCTAGTAGGAGTTTGTGCCCCCCCCCCAACTTACAAGTTGCAGAGAAGCAAACCTTTTTGGCTTTTGCTTTGGGAGGAGATATGCATCTCTCTCTCTCTCTCTCTATCTATGGTTTTGTGAGCCCACCACAATCCTTCTCTTTCTTACAACATCTTTTGTTGTCTTTCCATCCTCTTCTTTTATTCATTCTCCCAAGAAAACCTAAACCCCCTTCCCCCCCCCACCCAAAATCCAAAAATACCCAAACCCAAGGTTTTTTAGAATTTTGTTAGATTTGAATCTAAACCATGTATTGACAACTTGTTGAAATTGAAACCCAAAAACTTAGACTAGGGTGTTAACCTTTTGTTTCTCCAACTACATTAAGTACAAGTTATACATACCTATAAGAAAGACATCATGCCAAGCCTTGGTGGTAGTAATGTATTGTTACTTCTATTTCTTTGCAAAGAACCTCACCAAAAACAATAATGCAAACATTAGACCCAAAAGAAAATTGCAACTCCTTGGTAGATGTACTTTGTTGTGAATTACTATTAGTTCAATGAATTAGCATCCATGTGGTTGTTGCCAATCCATGCCATTGCCAATTCATTGGTTCTACCCTCTTCCTTGCACCAAAAACAAAATCCATGAAAATAGTAGACTATATATAACAATTAATACACTATCTTCTTTTATTCAGTGCATTGTGCACTAATTGGACAAAATTAATATTACAAATGATTTCTAATTTTAGTTGCATGCAAGGTAGATGGAATGTAACTTGAACTTCAACTATATTCAGCTACAAATATTTTGGGAAATTTATAGATTGAGAGGTTTTGTACATCCCAAAAAAATGCTCTTGGAACCACATTAAAGGTTTTATTTAGAAAATCCAAAAATTCCAAAAAAATAATAATAATCTCAAAATCGAGAATCGGATTACACCAATATCATTTTTTGTGATTTGAACATACCATTTAAAATTGGTATTGATTTTTTAAAAAGATTCACTCCACTTGACACTAGGATTGGATTTTTTTAAAACTTTTATATCAACTTAGTCCTAGTATTAAGGTCCAAGGTTGATTTTGGGTTGGTGTGAGCCATTGATGACACCATCCCTCCATGTGCTCCAATCTCATTGGGGTTTTAAGTTGTTGGTTAAAAACAAATTATTGTGAATGCAAATATCCCAAAAAAAACAAAAGTAAAATACAAACATTAACAATGGTGTTTGAGAACTACATACAATGATAATATAATGTCATTTAGTTCATTCATAACCTATATATTTATTGTCCTTGACCAAATTATTTCTATGATAGTCTTGCTTTACTTATATGATAGTCTTGTTTTAGTGTGAATAATGTTGTATAATTTAGTCTTGTCTTAGTAGTAATGTACATGATTCACATGGAATTGGAATTGGATGAACATCCATCCATTACAATGCTTATAAAAATCATGTAAAGTTGAATGACTTGGGCATTGAATGAGGTGCCATCCCAACAAATATTCCCTATTAACAATATGCATGACATGGCATTTTCCATATCACATCAACATCAATATAGTAAAAGATCAACTTGCAACTTATTTACAATTTACATATAAAGTTGAAAAACATTGACCAAGAATTCATGAAAACATGTTAACATGTTTAAATCTTTGTCCATTTACAACCAAATTAAAACTAGAGGTAATTTCTGACGTGGAACCTTGTCATTTGCAACTACTATCTAATTATTTTTTCACTTGGCAATATTATTTTTAAATGTCAATGTTTATATTGGAAAGTTGCAAATTGGTTGCAATTAGCAACTTATTTACAACTTATTTACAACTTACATCTAAAATCAAATAATGTTGACCAAAAAATCACAAGAATCAAATGACATTGACAAAAAACACACAAGAACATGCTAACATGTTTGAATGTTGACCTTTTTACAACTAGATTAGAACTAAAGGAAAATTTTAACATGGAATTAACTTGGACTAAAGTATCGACACACATTGCATGTGAATATCATGCTAGGTCTTTTGGGCATGGAGTTGCATGGTGGTGAAGTCTTCATAGACAAGATTTTTCCTACTGGAGGTAAATATATACTTGGTATTGATATTAGTGCAACCTTGGTATGAAGTTGGTATTATTCCATGTGCTCACCAAGTAGGTGATAGTATAAAGTTAATATTGCTTCAAGTCATACCAATCTAATTAGTTCAATTTAATTTTAGGACTAATATTAATCTATATATTCATGTTTCAATTAAGCATTTGCCCAACATTAATCAAAACCCATTGTCATTTCATATGAATATTAGACTTCATCCATAGTACAATGTACAACTTGTTTTATTACTACCAGCATTTTATTCAAAAGAAAATCCAAAACTAAAGGTGAAATTCCCCTGAAAACCAATTTAATTGAAAATATTAATTTTGAATCCTTTTTTTTTAATGTGTATTATTTGCACATCTTGACTTCTCAATTGTTGCCCAATTTGGGATACTTTTCAAATGATTATAATAATTTGACAATGATTTATAATCACATCTTTCAATTAATACAATGAAATGTCATTTTTAAAATAAATTATATATCTTCATATAATCATTGGTTACAATTTCACCAAATTGATGCAAATATGTTATTTCATTTTTATAAGTGTTTCAAAACCCAACACTCCCAAGTGGATTCTCATTTTGGGAATGGAAAATCACAAGTCATGCAAATGTTTTTAGATCAAGTGTTGGGGGACCAAATCTTATCTAGATTGGGTCTTCTTTAGACCATTGGAATTTCTTTAAAAATATTATAATAAAATGGGGTTGCATCCCCCCAAAAAAATTATGTAATAATAACTACAACCATTTGAAAGATGATAATCAAACTACCAAAACGACTCCTAGCCATTCAAATGACAATTCAAATTATCATATCCAATATTTATTAAGGAGCTTCATATGTTGTTGGAATTTTATTTTTTAGGCACTACAAGTTTTATTCAAAGATCTTTCAATTCGAATGTGACACTCAACAATTATGAACTCCTAAACTTGTGGGATTTATCATTTGTCACTTTTGAAATTTTTCAATTCATGAATTTTTTTAAAAAAATATTTGGATGTAGTCCTTATGTAGAATTGTAAAATATATTATAAGAAAGGAAGATGACATGTTGTAAGCTCCACTTGTGAAGTTCATTTGAATCCCATATGCAATCTCCCACACCTTTTTTCTTTCTAAAAGATGGTTAATCCATAATGAGGATGAATGTTCATCCCCATGTTTACTTTTACATTTACTGGTACAACATTCATTTTGCAATAAAATTCATAGGTTTTACTTGCATGTGTACATGGGAAAAAACATTTAATTACCATCCCAAGTGCCAACTTTAGGCTTTAGGCTCAGGCTTTAAGTTCATGCGGTAGCTTGTTTCAAGGTATCTCTACTTGATGACCTCATTTCCTAAGGGACTTTAAGATTTCTTACAACTTACACATTTATTTGTTGATGCTTCACTTCTCACTATTCACAAAACATATGACTAAACTCAAGTGGTCTTAAGTTTAGGTGTAAATTTAATTTTCATCATGTTTTTTTCCCTTTCAATGAAATATGATCATGGGTTGAAAAAATCTTTGTTAATTTCAATCAAACTTAAGCTCTTGATGCACCCTTAGGTTTGTCAAATGATATTGTTAATAAATAATTTCTTCAATTTTCAATTCATAAAATGAAAACATATGGTGCATACATTCATCCAATGTATGGATGAAAAAAAATAATTTAATTTAGTACATGTTTTTAATAAACATAACTTCCATCAAAATTATGAATGTTTTATTTTATTATTAAATTCTTATGAATAATTTGTTTCCCCATATTTTTGATTAATTAGAACTTCAAGAAGCACAATATAATTATATATGATATAACATTTGTTGAATAATGTAATGTAAATTCCATTATAGATGTATTTCATGGCTATGGTTTAAAATGCCATTATTTTTTTAAAAATCTTAACTATATTACCATTATTATGCTAACACACACCCCATGGTCATTGTTGTGTTTTTTAGAAATTAAATTTTTTTTTTCTTTTTTTTCAGGTAAACTAACCCAATGTCATTCACAATGGGTTTTTTCCTCCCCCTCCTCTAAAGGTGCCACAACTTCTTTCAAACTTGTTTATAATTGTCATTAGCAACAATGGGGTTTTCTTTTTCATTATTCATCAAGGGTGTTATTATTTTCTTCAAATTTAACCAATGTTGTTGACAATAATGGGTTCTGAATGTTTTAAACATTTTAAAACTACGTAATGTCATTAGTGATAATGAGTTTTTGAAATAAACTAAAATTCAATTTTAGGCACCTTAAAAAACTTTATTCAAAAAATTTATTATCATAGATGACAATGGGTTTTTTTTTAATTATTTATTTTCATAGCACCCAATTTTCCATGAAATAAATATATAATGTTGTTAACAACAATTGGCCATGGGGGCTGCGAGGGGGAGGGTGACATTCATTTCATGACAATAATTTTTAATTGTTTAACATTGTTCATGAAAATGATTTCATAAATAAAAAATATTTAAGTCATTTTGGTCCCATCATCATATTTTTCCTTATTATCACAATTTCATTATCCATCATTATTAAATGACATCCAAGTTTGAGATATTAATATTTGGACAACAAATGAAGATGGATATAAATATTTTTGAATTTATTTATCTTCTAATCATGGATGATAATCCAATGATGTATTTATTTAATCCAAATCACAAATGAAATTCATCCATGCAAAATGACATTCATCCATATGAAATCATTTGTCTATGGACATATGCATCCATGTAGGTGGATTAAAATCACATTAAACTTTAAGTTCCAAGCTCAAAGCTTTAAGCTCAGGCTTCACACTCATGCACAAGCCATCCATAAATAAGTTTGTTAAATGATATTGTGGATAAAGAAACCTATTGATTCCCAAGTTTATAGTTAAATGCAAACTCAAGGTCATGGGAGCTCCAAGATGGGAGCAAATGAACACAAAAAGTTGAAGTAATTTTTTTAATAATATACACAATTATTTTTAAAATGACAATTAATGTAAATTTGAACCAAAATGATGCACAAACAAAGTCACAAAAGACAAACATTCACATAACTCACCATGACTCAAACTTGGGAGGATTCAACATTTTCATCCATATAATATGACTTACAAATGAAAACAAAAACCACATTGGATTGACATAAAGTTTCAATTCTCAAGTTATGAATACCACTATTTTGTGGGCTCATAAATCGTTCATATGTATTTTAATTCAAAAACTTTGACAAAAAAAAAGTGTAGCCCTTGAAAATATATTTCAAACAACATAGCACAATCCCCAATTGGAGGTGATTTGACCCCTCATTGGGTGTTTTACTAATTAAAAATCGAATTGTTAGTTTGAATTGTCATCATTCAATTGAGCGTAATTTGTGTTTTATATTTCCAAATTCAAATTTTAGATATTTACTATTGAAGGCCTTTCTAACAGTATATATAAATCTCAATTTGGACAAGGCTAAATTATTGAAACCATGTCCCAAAATTGTGGGACACCCCAAGATTTCAAATTATCATGTGTGGAAATCCTCTTGGGAGTTTTGCATTTGCATTGACTTTTTTATCACAAGGGGAATGTGTATGGGTGCATCCCTTGCTTTAATTTATTCCTAACTCATTTTTCCATTATCTTTTCCCAACCTTGGTCGCAACTTCAAGGCTAAGGTTGTGACATAAGTGAAACCAATGAGATGATTATAAAAAGAAGACAAATATAACTATTAGTCTTAAGGCAAAGAGAACTTGAGAGAGAAAATACAAAGAAATTTAGGCATTTAAAAAATTTCAAAGATAAAATAGATATAATTTTTTTAAATGACACAAATTTGAAATGCACAAAAGTCAAACTAATCAAAACCCCAAACTAATATGTTTTGAGAATTATTAAATTGTAAGTTGAAGTTTTGTTGTAACCTCTTCCCTATTTATAACAACCTATTTTATTATAACTTTCCATAACTTGATGTTTGTCATTCTATTTATTTAGCATTTTAGTTTTGTATCAATTTTGTTGGGGCTATCAAGGATTATGTTTTTTTTAATTTTCAACTTCCAAGTTGAAGTAATTAGTTATCTTCATTTTATTTTCCTTCCAAAACTTCAATTTTCATGAATTTTTGTGGGTGGAGTTTTATTAATTGGCTCAATGATTTTTGAAAAGGTGGTTTTTTCTTTGTTTATTTGATCTTTTTTTTTATGGTAGGTGTATTAGCACATGTAAATGGGGTCACAATAGTTGTCAAACTTATGACTCCACTTTTAGCATGGCCATTTGCTTTAAATGCATTTTTAAAACTACAAATGCATTTACGTATTATTGAGGAATTTGAAGGTTTTGTGAATTTTGAAGAGTTTTTTTTTATGTTTTATATTTCTTGTTGTCTTCAAATTTTTATTAAGCTTTCATTGGCTTCGAATAAGGGCTTCTTTTGCAAAGTAAAAGTCAAAGATGAAAGGTATGGCAATATGTACACGCAACATGGGATTATTTACAATGGAATTCCCCCCATTACACTGGAACATGGATTTGATGATTATGATAACTTGTGACTATTGTCCTAATGTGTTCATGTAGTCATATTCTGTTTCAAGTCATGACCATTTTTTCTACCATAGTCAAATTTATGATTATAAAACTATAAATATGACTATAAATGCAAGTAGTTGATTTGCAATTGACCTTGTTTATGTGCACCTTTGTGAAAATTAACATATATTTATATATATGTTATTATCTACATGAAGTCTTATATTCTTTTGGATTATTTTTGGTTTAGACGAGGTTTTGGATTCTTTTGGAAAATTTGGAATTAATTGTGCAAATATGATATGATTTTCAAACTTTTTGCCTACTTTAAACAAATATAGTCTAATTTAGTTTAATTAAGTAGCCTAACTTAACCTAATGTAACCTATTTTAACCTAATTTAGTCAAGTTTAACCTTCTTTTTTTTTAAAATCCCTAATTTAACTTAATTTAGCTTAATTTAATCTAGTTTAATTTAAATGGCCTACTTTAATTTAATTTAACCTATTTTTGCTTAATGTAGCCTAATTTAACCTAATTTCACTTAATTTAGCCTAAGTAGCTTAGTTTATATTAGTTTAACTTAGTTTAACCTAAGTTGTTTTGTTTTGTTTAATTTAACATAATTTTAGTTAAATAGCTTAATTCAACTTAAGTAACCTACTTTAACTTAATACAACTTAGTTTAACCTAATATCAATTAGTTTAATCTAATTTAACCAAACTAGCCTGATTTACCCTAAGTAGTTTAATTTAATTTAGTTTAACCAAAATAACTTAATTTAACCTAAATAACATAGTTTAACCAAAGTAGCCTAATTTAACATAATTTAACTTAATACATAATCTAATTTAGTTAAAATAACTTAATTTAGATTAAATAATTTAATTTAAATTAGTTTAACTTAATTTAATTTGTTTAGCCTTAGTAACCCAATGTAGTTCCTTGTCTAAGTTAGTTTCGCTTAATTTAACTTTGTTTAATTTAGTTTACCCTAATTTAACTTAATTTAGCCTGGTTTAACCTAGGGAAACCTATGTTTACCTAAGGCAGCCTAGGGTAACCTAGGTTAACCTAGGCTAAGAAATGTTATTATTTATATTTTTTGGTAATTAATTTTATTATAAAAACATGTTGTGGTGCAATGGTTAAGGACTTAAACCCTCCAATTGAAGGTGAATGGTTGGGTTCAAGTCCTCGCCTTGCAACTTGTTTAATTGCTACATTTTTAACATAGGTAGCTAACGTTGCCTTGGTGCCTTTTTAGTCTAGGTTATATAGCCTAGGTTAGGTTTTTAAAATTAGGTCACCTATCCTTAATGTCCTAGGCTAGGTTGCATAGGCTATAAATTTCTTGAATGTATCCTAAGCTACCATGTGGAAGGAAGAAATTAATCAAAAAATCTATATTTTTATTTTAAATATTCAATTTCAACCATTGGATATGTCGTCCATGAGCATGGTAAATATGACTATAGTCACAAAAGATGTAATTGCAATGGCAAAATAAGGCCCAAACTAAGGATAATTTTATGAATAATTTTAATACATTTGAAATTTATGATATGAATTTGTTATGAATTTAGGATGTGTGTTAAAATATTGGTTCAACCTCTTGTGAAAAGATGAAATATGTTCATTCAAAATGTTACATGTAGATCAAGGCAAACATATCCTTAGGTGATATCATTAGGAACATCATACCTTCATTTTATTATACCCATCATTTTTTTTGAAATATAAGAACACTTAAATAAGGATTTTCATCAAATTTTTTTATAAGTGTATTTACCAAGTTATATAGATTTTGAAACCTCAATAATACCAATAATATTTTCTTTTTGATGTTCATGATCATTACATTTTTAAAAAAAAAAAAAAAACATAATGATGTTTATTTTTCCTTGGGTTTTTTGGTCAAAAAGACACATTTGAGACATGTTTTGATATTTTTCTTGAGTGTCCCAAATTTGGCCAAGTATTGGGTTTTCAAATGATATTTTTTAGTATTTCTCAACTAGGTGCAATGCCTTTGTCATATGATTTTGAATTCAAGCTAGGCCATTTCCAAATGAAAAATAACTAGCTCAATTGTACACATAATCATAATGAGAGGTGAACCTTTTCCATTCACAAAAAATGAAAGGTATTTTGTAATATGGACAAAAATGTGACTTGCTATTTGCATTTATTACAACATAGGGATTTGTCATTAGATATAAATTGAGCAATAAGGTATTCTAAAAATCCATCTTGTTGTCATTTATCAATCCCAACATTTTTTTCATATCTTCATAAGCCATTTCAACAATTCGACTTTAAAAACACAAATGTTCAACACTTCAACAACAAATATTTTCTCATTATGGAATACCACCAAAATATCATTTAACTTTAATTCCTTGAAAATATACATACATAATTTTTTTGTGCCTACCTTGGAATACAAGATTTCCATATTGATTTTGAATGTATTTATGCTTACAGATCTTCAACAAACAATTTACAATCCAAAAAATAGATGGAACATTGCAATGAGGAAATGTCTAAACCATAATTCTCAGCTTTTCTATTCCAATGAACATTTTAGGTCATATACATTGACATGAAATGGATAAACACGAGAAACAATAATTTTATGCTTCTAAAAACATTTCAAGGAAAGGGTCAAAAGTATTATTAACTAGGTTCATTACTAAAGGAGTTTTTAAAGCGATTCCTAGTGGTACCATCCAAATATAATTTTGCCCATTATAATGAATCTAAGATATGGGAACTAATTTCCAAAATTACTAGTGGGTCCTTGTGTTGTTGCCCCAAGTGTTATCATCTTCAAAATAAACACATATTTGAATACATGGATACCTTTGAACCATAACCAAAAATTAAGTATGAAAAGGCTAAGTTGAAACACCACATGGAAATGAAACCATGTTAATATCAACTTATCTCCCCCCCATTTTTTGTTTTAATATAAGGTGTTAGGCACATATGAAAGTCAAGTTCATTTACTCCCACGTGTGTTTAATACTATTTTAAATCATTCAAATAAGTTGAATCACCAAATTCATCTAGTTAAAATTAATCACATATGATTAAACCCACCTTGAACCTAATGTTTTAGGTCTTATCTTATAATTAACCAACCATTTTCATAAAAACTTATTTAATTGTTATAAAATCTAAGCCATGAATTCACTTAAGGATTCATTATATTATATAATAAGGCAAACTTCTTAAAATATTTGCCATTAGTTTATGTAGGAGGTTAAATTATTTCAAATTTGTTTGAATGTCTATTAGTGCCATTTGAACCTACCTTTCCAAGCCTATCTAACTCGCTTTTTTCCCCTACCCACCTACATGGATATGAAAAGGCAAATTAACATGTGCCTCATGTGCCTTTTCATGTCCAAGTTATATATAATAAAATAATTTAATAACCTACCTTTTTCAAGTCTATCTACGATAACCCTTTCCTAGTTTCTAAAAACCCAAGTTTTTAAATACACATAAGTAAAGAAAAAAAAGGAGGGGGGGGAGAGCTAGTGGGATTTTGCTTAGCTTGGAACTTTACCTTTTGGGCAATGACATTATACTTGTCTTTAAACATAAACTTGTTGAGGAGATTCACTAACTTAAAGTTAGTCAATGAGCCAATAAAAAGAATAAGCCCATTCATAATGATTGTTAATGAGATATAGGTTGGTAATATGCCCCAATTTCAATTTAAAAAGGCATGAACCATATGTTAATAATCAATGTTGGAGTCATGTTACAAATTATAGATCAACTTTTGAAAATCATTTGGCATTGAAATTTGTTTAAATTTGTTATTGTGAACATAAAATATGCAATGAAAGGAAGGAGGGATTTATTTTAGTTCAATCATGGTTTCTTAGAAAAAATTTCAATCCTTCATTACTGTCTAATGTGTATTCGAGGAAATGACAATCTTTTTCAACATTTTCAATCATTTTTCGTTTATGATCAATAAAATTTAGCCTTGCACAATTTGTTTTTGTATCATAAAATGTTTTCTTGAATTTAAAAAACAACGAGTATTAGAAAATGTTATAGTGAAACATCCATAGCCTCCTAAGCACAAGAATTTATTACTTCACATATTTTAATGCCTTATCTAGTTTGTCATTCAACTTTCAAATACCAAATGATTTTCTATTTTTCAAAACCTTCTTTAGCAATAAAAATGGTAATTTATGGAATTTGAAACAATATCATGGGCCAAAAGAAAAAAATGACTATCTTAATTAAACATTGCACCTAATCTCCATGAAACTATCTTATTAAAAGAGATGTACTACATGATTTTATCTTCTAATCACAATTCTTGCTTGCAAATTAAAAAAATTGCACTTTATCCAACAACTTAAGCGAGTAATAATAAACATTGAAACTACTATTAAACATTGTAAGTGACTAGTAAATCACCTACCTATTAAATAAATTGAGTAGTGAGAACAAAAAAATTGATAGCCCCTATATATAACCTACACAATTGTTTCATTTCCCCAAAATTTAATATCAATAAGCAAGTGGTTTCCTTAGTGTGTGACTATGTTTTGAATTTGTCCTTAATTCAATCCCCAAAAATTGGAATTATTATTATTATTACTTACTTAAATTAAATAAATTATAAATAATATAGTATTAAATTTTAACTCAATATTGCCACATCAACTTGTAATTTCAAAGTTTTCAATAATTTTAGATAGCCATTTAAATTAGTAATTTCAAGCAACTTAATCATTTGAAATAATCGTCTTTAATCATCTTGGTCAAAATTTTGGAGTAGACAATTGGTTTATTCTAATTAAACAAACTTTTGTCCATTGTTTTGTTGTGACGAAATTTTCAATCTTAAAAACCATATTATGTAACAATGATATATAAAATAATCAGTTTTATCGTACTTATATGTGCATTAGTCACACATGTTTTAGATGCACAACATTCATGCACAACAAATAGGAATTTATGAAAGAATGATGTTTTACACAATTTTCATTACCAAATCGTAGGATAGGAAGTTTGTGATATTGATTTCTATATATACATGATGATGTGATGAAAATATGTCTTGTGACTAAACATTTTTAAAAATGTCTATACATGTATACACATATGTGCAAATCATGTGAACAAGAGTAACTATAAGCTTTTAAAATCCAAGGTGATGAAAAAAAACACACACACACTTGATGACATGTTGAAAAACTCTCCTACAAAACATACATAGGATGATAGCCTTAAGTTAGTTGCAACAAAACTTATAACCTAACCCTTCCCATGTGACAAACGTAAGTTGTAAGAAACATATGACTCAACTTTGAACTCTTTGGTTAAATCTTCACCTTTACTTCAATAAAGGTTAGTACCTTAAGAGATGACCTAAACCCTAAGTCAAAAACAAACTTATGACCTAACCTTGAGTTCTTTACCTAAATCATCACCCTTAGTTCTATAAGCTTTAACACTTTAACATATGACCTAAAAGCTAAGTTGTGACCTAAGTTGCAACAAAATTTATGACCTAACCCCAAAGCTTTTTGCCTAAGGTTTTTGCTCTTATTTTTGTACAAATATTAATATGTTTAACTATGACTTAAACCCTAAGTTGTGATAAACTTACAACCTAAGTCACAACAAACCTATGACAATTGGGTCTAGTGGACATTTCCCCTTCCAAATTGTGTTGTCTCTTTTTCTCAATACACGATAGGTCTCATGGGGAAAAATAAAATAAAATAAAATTAAAAATTTAAAAAAAAAATGTATGCTTTACGAAGGGCAACATTGTGAGGGGTTTAGGGTTTGTGCACTTTGTCTACTACACTTGGTACTTGTCTCCCCCAAAGCATGGTACAACATCTCCACCAAGGTTTTAAAATAAAAAATGAAAATGGTGGGTTTTATTTATTTATTTATATTTTCTATTTCTAGATCTGGAAATTTTGTTGAATTTCCCCCTTCCAAAAAACAAAAACCCCCATAAATAGCCGAATTTACACTTTAAAAAAAAAACACATTTCTCCAAAAGTTTCCCAATTTTTTTTTTCCATTAAATAAAATCAAAATTTGTCCAATACAAAGTCACTGATACCCCCACTAGAAGAAGAGAGAGTCAAATATGTTGAAATTTTTCAATTGAATATTAATTCAAAGAAACAATTTTTTTGGTGAGGGAAATTAAAGAATAAATAAATAAATAAATAAATAAATGTATATGTGTGTGTGTGTGTGTGTATATAGAGAGAGAATAATAATAATAATAATAATAATATTATTATTATTATTATTATTATTATTTAAAAAAGGATGGAATTCTTCAAAATAAAATCATTATTCCACACTGAACTGTTAAACTTCAGATGGACCTGAACATTTATTTATTTTGTCACTTGGTGACAAAAAGGAAAATCAGACAAAGGAATTTTTTGTGAAAGAATGTGGCAGAAATTGCTAGATTTCAGGGAATAATACATGAAATTCGCCATATAAATTAATTAATAAATAGGATTCTAATGATTCACCAGCATGTAATAATAGGATTTCTAAATTTTCTACTTCTCTATTTGTCTTGTAGCCAAATGTGGCTAAATCCTCTTGTAGCTGATCATGACTTTTGGACCAACATGAGAAAATTTGAAATAAATAAAATTAGGTTCGAGGAAAAATTAATTAATTATATATATATATATATATATATATACACATATATAGAGCAGAATTCTTAAATTTATTCTACTTTCCTGTCTTTAAGGGTAGCCAAATATGGCTAATTCCTCTTGTGGATGATCGCCAGTTTAGCCATAGTTAGTGTTCTCCACTAGGTAGGTAGGTACCTACTTTTCTTTTTCTTTTCTGACAAGCGGCATGGGTAGCCGTGCTGCCAAACGCCGCCAAGCCCAAGTCCTGGGACCCACCACACTGCCATTGCTGCTGCTTCTTTTCTTTTTCTTTCTTTCTTTCTTTCTTTTTCTTTTTCTCAACCCACGCCCTTGGGCTTTGCTTTTTGTGAAATGGGGCGCCCCTTAAGTTGCTTCCAATTAGCCTCTACAACCACCCCCCCCCCCCCCCCCCCCCCCCCCCCCCCCCAAAAAAAGGGGGGGGGGGGGGGGGTGGGGGGGGGGGGGGGGGGGGG
>Ga0116231_10001887_pt1 | contig 43615 bp, 23 predicted proteins | sample S1TSphgellanicum_2_FD_89695 | JGI IMG/M metagenome (GOLD analysis project Ga0116231, IMG submission 89695) | Host-associated microbial communities from peat moss isolated from Minnesota, USA - S1T2_Fd - Sphagnum magellanicum MG | ecosystem: Host-associated > Plants > Peat moss > Unclassified... | reverse complement strand
TGCAAGGAAAGCCATTGACTTTTACAGGATTGGTGGGGGACAGATCTGCCACGCAGAAATCCTGCAATTGATCCGGATCCGAGGCTTGCACCATGGTCGACGTCATTGCAGCCATGATGACTACTAGTACTAGTGCAGAGCACGCCAACACATGCACGAGATTTGGACCCCACAGTGAGCTCCAAGCCTGGCAGCTATAGGAGCCTCGATGATCAGTACTGTAATTCTTCATGGCTGCAGCTTACTATGAAAACTCAGGACTTATTGAAATCAGTTGTAACTCTAGATCTAGTGCAGCTGGGTTGGCAAGCCTGAAGAGACTATGTATGGTTTTGTAACTCTGTGTATGAACTAGTTCAAGTTGCAGCGCCTGGATAAATTCGCTGTGTGAGATGTGGGAAAGGGCTAAGTTCATACCTGTCAGAAGTCCCCTCTTGGAACTACACTGAATACTATGCCGGTGGTGTTTGATGTATGACAATTCAGCATCCGTTTTATATATAGTACTGCACAGAAACCAAGCACACGCGTAATTCTCAACCTTCAATGTCAAGATGATGTCAAGTGTGATTTAGGTTCGGGGATATTGTTGGGTGATTCTGGAGCCAGGATCACATTCATCGGCACGCATTAGAATTTAGAACGCACATGTTCATGAGTAGGGCCAGTGTGTTTTTTGTCTTCAAATCTGCAGTGTATTAGGGCCAGGGCGAATTGACTCCGACATTGAGATCATGGTGAAAACCGTAAAAACCCATTTAACCCCCCATAACTCGCTAACAATGTGTGGTTTTTGGGTTTTGTGTAGCCAGATTTTTAAACAAAATCTACAATTGTTTCCTGAAAATAGCCAGATTTATTTATTGGGTTCTAATATGTAGCAAAAAAACGTGAAGGATGCCTAAATATTTCGACTTTCATATGCAGTTTGTAGCCAGATTCTGGCTAGAGTGTTGTATCCATGATGGCAACTTCAGCTACATAACAAAAGAGAGAAAAAAAGGGATGATTGTGACTGGTTGCAACCTCGCACCCTAAATCTGATAAAAAAAAACAACTTATGGCGAAATGGAGTTAAAAACTCCTGTTATGGCGGATGGGCCTCCACTGGAGAGAGCGAATTTGGCACCAATTTGCCAGAAAAAGAAAAGGTTGATCATGACCCGTCATTTTGTTCTCATTTGTTAAGTTTCGCAGTACTGGCGAGTATCCCAAAGAGACTTAGTCATAATTTGACTAACTGGCCATACTTCTGTCCAGGAACATTAAAGAGTAGCCACTAGGCATACACCTGGCGACTCGCTCCTCAGAAAGGAGCGCAGTCTGGCGAATTGATTTCAAGAAAAAAAGAGATTTTCGGTACAGAATTTGGGAACCGTCGCCTTTTGCCGATTTTTAGCCCCGACAAAAAAAAGGGCTGATCATGATTCACGACGCGCTTCGTAGATTAATTTCCAATTAAAAACAGATAGATTCAAGTGAAGGCTCACCCACAACCAAGTCACCACTACAGCCCAATCAAGGAATTATCCACTAGACACACCAGCATGGCATCAGACAGAAACTTATCTGTTTGATGTATGAGCGGATGTCACCGTTGAATTTCTGACTCGCATTAACCAATTTTTAACTATTCAGTGATTATCCTCGCCTTGTTGCTACATGCCAGAGGCACCATATGGAAGGGAGCAAGTTTTGAGAATCTTTAGAGACAAGATGAGTGTTCACATTTCTTATGGTAATCTTTTTAGTGACACTCTTTAGTCAAAAAGACAAATTAGAGGTCAAAATCAGTGTTGTGCGGTTCCTAGGTTTTAGAGGTAACCTTTGGTTCTGGTTACCTCAAAATCCTAGAGATCAGTTCCGGTTTTGGTTCTGCTTATGGATTTTTTTAATAATCAGGACTTGGTTCCAATTCTGGTTATTTCAAGGGAGGTTCGGTTCCAGTTCTGGTTAATTTTCAGATTTCAAAATGGGGGTTGATTCTGGTTCTAGTTAATTAACCTTGGTTACCTGGTTACGTGTGGTTTCAGTTCCAGTTCTTAAACCTGAATTTTTTTCCAAACAACGAAACAAAGTAACAAAGAACATTGTAAATTTTTATTGAAATAAATCCAAGTGGATCAAAGTACAAAGCCTTGAAAAGGCCAATTTCCAGGAAAATGAACTTATTTCTAAAGTATAAGACTAAAAACTAAAACCTAAAATGCAGATACTCATTAAAGCTAATGGATCAGTACCAAATTGTTTTTTGCCAATTGGTTTCAAGTTTTTTTTCAACTCATGCACTTGCAGGCCTTACCTTTGCCATATCTATGAGAACATCTCAAGTGCAAAGTGGCATAACAAGGAACAAAGAAATTTGTTTTGAAAACTTGTCAAAAGTTTAAGTTACATCACATCCAATTCTAGGGTTTGGGTGTTTAGGGATTTAACTTTCAACCACAAGGCAACAAACATTCTTATTCCGGCCATCACTCCCAAAGACCTACAACCACTAAGAATAATTTAGAATACATCAAGAAACACAAATTGTGACACAAAACTTGGGGAAAAAAAAACATCAAAATGCCAAAAAATTAAAAAAAAACCTAAACCTTAAACCTTATTTTGGCCTTCATCCACCTCCAAGAGGCCAAGTGATGTAATGACCTCTTCATTCTTGTCCATTAGGGTTTCTTCCATCTCCATGAATTTTTACATGGATAGAGAACCCATAACCTTAGCATCCTTGGGCCAATTCTTGTAGATGTTAATGAGTATATCAAGATTCTCCATGCCCAACCTAGAACAACATAGATTCGTGCAAATACCTGCAATGTTGAAAACTTTCTTCGCTTCAATCTGTGATCCCACAATTCCCAAGATTTTACGAGCAACAAACCCGACATAGAAATGCCTCTCTTTGGCTCTTCACCATGCCAAAAGGTCTTTATATTCATCATCAGTGACCTTCTTGACCTTAAAATGTGTTAGTTGTTCTTTGATTATCAATAAAACCATGTCTTCATCCATATCCATGTAATCATACAAACTAATGGTGTGAAAATTCTAGGATGTAAAATTATTGGGGGTTTTTTCACATGTATCACTAAAGTTTAAAATCTTGTATGCACAAATTAAGAGCGAGAACAATACCTGTCTATCATACTCTCTTGCAATTCAAAGAGCCTATTCCTTACTAATGTAATCAATAACCAACCCTAATCCCTTGTATCAGGGATTCAACATAAAGGCCAACATGCTATGAAGTTCTAAGGTTGAAAACCAAATATAAGTGAAAGGAAGGATTCTAGAATGACTATTACTTATTTTGGCATGTGTAGTTCAAGATTTTGAGGTCACCATCAAAATCCTGTTGGTTTCACCAAAATTAGGGGTCAAATTTTCAATTAACATTTAGCATACGAATGCAAGTGCCACAATTAGGGCATCAAGAAGGAGCGAATATCACATACTCTAGTTCAACACACACAACTGGACAACAAAACCCAAAATATTTACAACAATAGCTACAACCCAAACCTAAAGGCTTGGCACATGATTTTAAAGTGCCAATAACTATTGTGAACCATAAGACAAGGCAATTGTGTTCCTAAATTTCAAAGTTTCTTAAAATAGACATGGGACTCAAACCTAATTTTCACCAAAGTTTTGAGCTTTTGGGGTGGCACACCACTATCCAAGCACACTTTCTGCCACTCTTGCCACCCCTTCCCGCTCTTTTTGGTCTAGGTTATGGTTTTTTACAAAATGGACTAAACTTCTTTGATGGAAACAGAGGTTAATCCAGTAAAAACTTTAGCATCATTTGTAGCATATTGATCGCACTTTGACATTGCATGCCCCCAACATGACCCCAAAAGGTCTTTGCAAGCCCAATGCTTCACAAGAAACAATAAAAGTCAATGCATTTTTCATGGTGTTGAAATTACCCCTTTCATCTTTTACATATGCAATGATTCAAATGTTGAGCCCATACTTTGCAAGCACATCATTGACCTATAGGCCATGGCATTCCCAAAAGTGTTTATAGTTTCAAAAAAAACAACTATTATATGACAGGGCTCCCATTTGTCGTTCATAAAATTCAAAATCATCACAAAGGCATTCATTCTGACTTTTGATATCCAAAGATCAAACTATAGTATAGTGCAAGAATGGCATGATTTAAAGGTAGATAATATAAACCTTTCCTTAGTTTGTTTTACCACCTTAGACAAGATATCATTCACCAAAGCCCACCTATATGGAAAAACAAGACAAGGATTCTACCTCATCACTAGGCTCCTAAAAAACAAAACCTCAACAATAGACAAGGGCACCAATTCCTTGGCTATGAACAAGGCAAAGTCTTCTTCAAACTATTCTTGGTTAAAGTTGTCCTTGCTATAAGGAATAACACTAGCGAAAAAGTTTAAAATGTTTGAAGGTGTTGGGCCAAACCTCTTTCTAGAAGGTTGTTTTTCTGCTTTGAAACCATCCTTCTTTTGATCAACCCACTCATTCCACAATTGCAGATGCAATAACTCAAGATGCTTTCGAAGAGCAAAAATCCTATTCATTGTCTTGTATATGATGATGCCTTTTCTAGATCCTACGCTTGGAGCAATAGGACCACAGAAAACCATCTCAAATGTTTGTTCAGGTTGATTAGAAGTTGAACTTATTTCCAAAGAGGACAAGCTATTGGGTGCAAAAAAGGCCCAAGTTGTGACGTTCCGACTCTCAGCCTTCCAAAAATCTCGTTGTTTTACCAATGTTGCCCATTATTGATTTGCATCTGTGGTTGTGGAATTTGCAACCAGCATGGTGCTTGCAGTCGAAGCCCTCACTAATGCGAATGCACCCTAATCCACACCAATGGTTAAAGTCTACTCAACATAATATTATTAAACATATTATTCTCCTTTCAAACATCTATTGGCTGTGTGCGTTTTTTTTTCGTGAATCTTCACCATTTTTCAAAAAGAAAAAGACCCAGCAACATGTACAAAGGATTTTTTGAAAATAATGCAAAATTTTGTAAGATTTTGAAAAAAGAAAATTTAAAAATTGCCATATTTCTACAATAGGCTCCATCAATAGGAAGCCACAATATAGAAGGATAAAACTTCTACTAGCAGATCTGCACAGTTGCCAAATCTGGCTAGATCTTTTACTTAATGCTCACAAATCTGGCAATATCCCAAAACATTTTTCTTAAAAATCTGGTGGTAGTTAATACTAGATTTCATCAAGATCAAAGAATTGTGGAAATGCCACTTTTAGTATATAATATGAAATGCACGAATATATGTGGCATGGGATGGAAATTTATGCGGGAAGTGCCAAGTGTCCTATTTCATCAGATACTCAAGGTGGAATAGGGTTCAGTCTCAACAGGAAAAATCACTTGTGGACTAGACATTGCGACCATTAAGCACATTGAGCATCATGCATTACAAAGACATTGAAATGATGTTGGAGATGGAGCTAAATCAAAATGGGAACAAACAACATTCAAGGTTGAGGCAAAATTCTCCCACCATTAATGCTTGGGAGTCACAAATGCTAATACTGAGAGAGCTGGTCTCGATTTCTTGAAGGTACAAATGAGAAATTGTAAGTCAAATGACTATGTCAGCATTGCACAAAGACATTTCAGGTGGAATTTTGATGCTTTGATATATAAATGGATAGCATGACATTTGCAAAAGAGAATTAAGGAAAATCTTTGGTGCAATAAGCTTCAATTGGATCCACATGGGAGATGGTCACCATCCAAAGGTGCAAGATTACATACATTGTGTAGGAGTGAGTTTGAACATTGGGACATTACCTCAGAATGCACATGAATGGACAAGTGAAGACTCAGCTCTGGTCAATGAGGAGAAGGTTTACAAGTAAAGTCTGCACTAGTTGGATTGCATCTAGCCTCAAGAAATTGTCCTTCATCAATCATACAACAGAGGCATATCACCTTGGTTTTCAGATACACAAATAACATGCAAAAAATTCTGAAAACATGCTTGCAAGGTTTTATTACATGAATAAAGGGATTTTTAAACGACTAAATTATATGTATAAAATTTAATAACCCATTTTAGTTGCATGTGGGAGCTCTCAAATAGTCAAAGACAAATGAGTAAAACAGTGTTCCTGTGCATTCTTGCGAGTGGCACAAAGATACAATTTCCATCAATTCCCACAAATGTCTTGCCACACTAGAGAGGAACCCATACATCCCTGAACAAATAAATCATCATGCAGTTTGCATCCTCTCTTTGAGATACTTAAGATTTTCCACATTGCAATTCAACAAACTGTGAGTTTGTATTGCACTTTGTGTCCGTCCTTGAGATTCCAGAAGCAAGGTCAAGATCAGATCAGATTTATCATCATCCATTTTAAGTCTGACAAAATGCACATCACAAAACCTAGACTCCATTTGAATCTCTAAATTTGCAACATCGTTCATTGTGAACATCATTGTAGTATACAGATAGCATAGTATATCCAGAACCTTTCTCTCTAAGCCAGTTGAACCTGAGTCTGCCAAGCTAAATTCCATGGTTTTTGTGCATACTGTGTGTGAACTACAAGCCTGAGAGCATTGAATTGCAACATGGAAAGTTGCAATTGGGCAATGCACAAAGTCCAATTTTGATCCTGTCTTATCAGGCTGCTGCATGTAATGAACTTGCAAACTGATCCACTTGAGTGAGGCATTGTGCACATTTCATCCCTTAAACATTTCTTTGTTTCCAAGACACAGATGCTAATGCAGATCCAAACAGTTTTGAAGAGCAAGCTTCTAGTCAGAAATACATTACATGCTGCAAAATTCCATGGCTCTCGAAAGCCTCAGATTTTATGCAACTCATCCAGCAAAAGAAATTTTGCAACATGAGGCTATCCACACTCTAAGCGGAAAGAATTCCTGATATATAGGGGATTGGACATACACATGACAGTTTCATTCTTATCTAATATTTTCCAAATGGAGTAGGTTTATGATGTGCATTTTGTCAGACATTGATAAAGAATTTGGACTGAATAATCTTGACAGACTTGACTTGCAGCAGTGGTTATCTCAATTAGGACAGAAGCAAAGTACTGCAATTTGCAGATTCATATAATGTTTGTCAATTTGCAAAATCAACACATTGGAAAATCTGAAGCATCTGAAAAAGGTTATATGATCTCAACAAGGAGAGAAGCAAACTGCAATTTTCAGATTCATACTTTGTTGATCAATTGCAACATGGAGTCTAAGATTCTGAAGGAGATCTCACAGACTACTAGAGGATGATGCAAAAAGTGCATGACAGATTCATGTAAACTCGCTGAATATACATATTTTCAGACGATCACCAGCTCGAGTAGAGCTCGTAGTTGCCGGTCTCCTGCGAGAGGTAATAGAATCCATCTTCTTTCACCTCCCAAGTGCAGCTGGAATCACAGTTATACCACGGCACATCCGAGTAGCCAGAGCGCGCGTAGTTCCAAATCTCGACGGTTTTCACCGCATGATCCCCGTCCTTAAACACGCACTCCACACTTGGATCCACCTCGCTAGCGACGACCGTGAAGCCCCAGCCTTCACCTGCCGCTACAGTCTGCGACCCGTAGTCGACGTTTACGGTTTTGCAATCCACTGACAACGGAGTCGTCAACGAGTTCACAACATTCTCGACGATGATCCGCGCTTCCGCGACACCGCTTTGCTGCAGGATTGCACTACCACTCAAGATGAGCACCATAAAAAAACCCCAAATGCAGATCAATTTCTTCATGATCTATCTCGACCGACTCGACACCCGAGGCAAAGTACACACACTATATATATATATCCAGCTACAATATGTTGTAGCTCTAGTACGAGAACTACCGATCAAACTCTCTTTGCGAGTTCTGATCTGCAAGCCTATGATTCAACTGCTGTTGCACTTGACAGACAAATATTAGTCTCGACTGTGTTTGTCATCAGAGTCTTCTTATTAAGAGAACTTAGAAAGGAGCATGGATTGGCGAAGGATCAGTTGGTATAATAATAATAATAATAATAGTATCCGAAGTAAATTCCTTTCTTCTCTTGGCATCTTGTGAAATAAATACGGATTGAGCAAGAGACTAAAATGAAACTCTGGGCCAAATGATCAGCTTGCTCGTGCAGCAGCTGGAATTGCGGGGAGAGAGCTAGCTAGAGTGAGTACAGGAGGGGGAAATTTGCTGGAACTGTTGTGGATCAGGTCATGTGGTAGGCAGGCAGGCAGGTGAGAGAAATTTAATATGTGATGGGCATTGAACTCTTATTAATAAATGTTGTTTTGCAGCTGATCTTACGCATGCCATCATCTCCACCCAAAAACAAACTTCCCTTCAAATTAAGTAGCTAGTTGCAGCTAGACAAAACTAAGATCTTGATTGCTGCATAATTATCACAAAACAGAAGCAGATTTTCTCAAGCCTTAGGAACCAACAAAATCACTAAATCTCAAACCTTCTTGAGAACCAACAAGATTAATTCTCAAGATTTGGCAAGAACCAGCAAGATTGAAGTCTTGCATTTCTGGTCTTGAATCAAAATGCTCAAACAACAGTATGTGAAAAATCACCCATCATCAAATGAATTATTTTTGTTTTAAAATTAAATTTGTATCATGTAAACTCTATAATTGTACAAAACTAGTGTAACTTTTTTTCTTTTCTGAAATCCTTAAATTCCAGAGAATGGAACCTCCTCAGATCTTAAGTAAGTCCAAAACATGATTTTGGGGGCATTGAGATTTCTTTGTAACCTTAAATTCTTCTGAGTGTACCAGATCTGCTCTATCATCATCAATGAGGCTTTGTCTAATTGGGTTGCTGAAATGAGCTGCGAATTTACAGGGGGGAATACTTGTAACTGGGAAATTTGTGAATCATGGAGACATTGAAAACATGAATGTGAAGACAAATCTTTGACTGATTGAATTTCATTGTGGAATTTTTGTGGCTGAAGCAACTAATGATGTTGTTTATTATTTGGCCAAAACTCTCATGATGCTAAATTGGTGAAATGTATTTCTAATCAAATCAAGTAGCCTGGCTGAATCTCCAAACAAAACGCCATCCACCACCACCTCCAATCTGGCTTAAAGTTGGATATTGTTTAAGCGTGTTTTTTTATTGAAAAATGTATTTCACAGAACTGGGAAAAAAATTTTGCTGAAAACTCACAATTTACACTGAAAAAAAAAAAAAATTCCCAAATTTTTCTCAGAACAATTTCACAAAGAAAAGAAAATTCTCCACTCAAAAAACTCACTACTCTGGATAGATTGCTTTGTCTCATTAGAAGTGCATAATATGGATTGGAGAGCAGTTTTCCACATTCCAAAGTGACATGAACAACTAGTGAAGAATTCTTTCATAGAGGTCAAGTATTAAAAATTGATCTAATTTCTCGCTTCTTTCTTAATTTGTGTAATACACTAAAGAAATGTGTTTTCTTTCTTTTGGTCATCATTTTTGTGGTCAAGAGATAACTGAATCTGTCAAATGAAAGATGTTTGAGGTGTCCTGACAAACCCAAAGGCCGCAAAAGAAAAGGTCCATCATGAAAGGTTCCAAAGGCACTGATGTTGTTGTGAGGGTACCTGGTTTGTAGTGTTAAATCCAAGGGTTCAGGGTCAAGTTCTTGTGACTTGAAAGTGAGTTAACACCTGTTTGTTGGAAAGCACAAGAACCAGGGTATGGGAATGAGCATTATGCTAGAGTCAAAATTGAAATTGAACCTATGAAAAAACATTTGTGAAAACAGGGTTAGGTCCTTTCAGTAGACGAAATGATTTTTTTGAAAAGTTGACAAGTGAGCTGAACTTAATTTGTTGTTGAACTTCATACTTATATAATTATTGGTTTTAATCTGTTGTGAAACTTGTTCTTAAAAGATGTGAAAAAAAATCTTTTTGCATCGAGTTTAATCCCATAAGCCTCCCAATTCACTTTCCAAGTTGGCAAAATATGCATGTAAGGTAAGGGATCCTTTCAATGCTTCACAAATTCTCACCCCTTTCACTCAGACAAGGGCTCAAACTTGGGAAACCCATTAGGCCAATGCTTTACCCTACATTAATACACTCTGTCTTGCATTGATGAGCATGTAGTTTGTACTTTGAAGGTAACCTCATTTTTTAATTCAAAAAAATGAGCTACAATTGAAAATGAAGTGTTTAGAATTTTAAATATTGGGCTCAAACTTGCACCTGAAGAACAATTTCGTCTTATTGGCAAAATTTTGCCAAGAAAAGAATTTTAAATTTTAAAATGAGAAAAAGTGATTTTGGAGATTTTCAATTGCCAAAAGTGAGAAAATAAGTTATAAAAATTACCAGATTCCTATACTTGGCTTTCATTGTGTAACCAAAAATATAGAAGGATGATTAGAGATTTGCACTTTATTTCTGGTTTACATCCTGATTTGGCTAAATCTTCCTTGGGATGATCGTCACTTTTCTACATGTTCCCATGGATGATGATCATCACTTCGGTTACAAACAAAAATTTCCTGAAAAAAAGACACTGCCAAACAACCTCCCAAATCATATGTGTCAGAACCGAAGCAGCAGGTAAGTGTTCCAAAAGCAATCATCAAACTCCCACCACAAATGGGTAGCTCTGCATTGTGTCAGACAAGATGCCGGTAACAACCATATAATCCATCTCTTTAGAAAAGTGGGTGAGGAGGGTGAAACCAGATCCTACTTAATATGGAGAGGAATGCAAAACCTTTAAACTTGTGCAGTCCTGGAATTTTGAGGCACAAAATATTATGGATTGCCAACTAGTCTGGATCACACATGCATAATAACTTCCACCACAATTTGTGGGTTGTCTGTTGATGCGCACTTCTTCACCTACTCTGGTAATAATGTCACTCAATTCAATGACCATCATGCAAGCACCCTTAAGTAGGCATGGCAGGAATGTTCACAATCTTGAAAAAGAACCATTGACAAAGTTTAGGTGCAAATCAATCAATTGAGCACAAGTAGTGTAAAGGAGCAGGATTGGGCATTCCGAAAACAAGGGGTGTGTCACGATGTCATGCACTGAAAACCAAATATAGAGATCTGACAATTTTTACTATTTTCTTTTCTCACTTCTGGTGATTGAAATTTGAAACCCTTCAAAATCATTTCACTTTCAATTTTATTTTATTTTTTTGATTTCACTTTTAAGCAAATTTTGCCAGTAAAGATTAGCCCAAAATCCCCATTAGAGAACTACTGTGGTAAATTGATGTACTTGATACTAGTGTTTTATTTCGGGGGCATTTTGGAGACCAAAAAACAACAATTAATTTCAGCTTTTTTTTTCCCCCCTTTTCTTTTTAGCAAACATTTGCCATATGGTAACCAAAACAAAGGGGCTGCAACTCATAGAAAGGATGTTTTTGGGGCGGGAAAAAAAAAAGGCCCACCAAAAGCTGCAATATTTTGAGGGGGGAAAGAAAATGGTTAGATTGAGACCAAAGGTTCGAGCATTTTGCCAAAATATATCAGGGTTCCAAAACATTTCTACTGTCCTCTCTAACCTGTAGCCACAATAGGATTTAGCCAAATTGACTTTGATTAGGCAGTCTGATTTAGGGATCAAGCTTTGCCAGCACAAACCCTGAATCTCTATGAATGTACCAAGAGATAATTGACAAGGGCAAAACTTCAACTGAATGTGCAAATTTCATGAAGATCCACTGAGTTGGTTGATGCAAGAGAAAATTTACATCATTTGAAGCAAATTTCTTGCATGGCTGCTCCTCCCATGGAGCATTGTTTCAGAAAGACAATGCCAGGAGACATCATGATCACTTAGTGTCTAGTGACCATTAGGCTAACACATTGTAGATTTAATAGGAGAGATTCAATAGTCTGCAGTTCTTCTTTGTTGCAGAAAAATTTGATGTTGCCACAAATCTTCCCCAGAGTATAAGCCTCAGCATGTACTAGAAAACAAGTGCAGTATGAACATCTATCTTCCCTCTGAGCAGTTCATGAGTTGAGTCTGGAAATGGTAACTCCCAGTGAAAGGAATATGAAAGTTGTCCCAGATACTAAGTCAGACAACTAGAATTATATGTCTGCAATGTGAAAGATCTTTACCAGTAGCGAGCTCATGCATTAAGTAAGCCTTTGACCTGGAGATAAATCTCATTCAAGGGATTAATTCTCTGTAAAAACTCAAGTTTCCTGGCAGACATAGGTACAAAAGGCAATCATAAAAACTTAGACCACACTACCAATATCCCAACACACACATTCAATGGCTTGATAGTCAAGAAGCAACTTGCTCTTTGTCAAAAACTTCCCAGACAAATTGGCTCTTGGTGCATTGATAGAGTTTCAGGGTTTGTGGAAAACACGTACTCACGATGGGGTACAGCATTTTTGGTCACACTGGTGAAAATGCAGACAGAAAATTATACATCCTTAGCAGGAATTCTTTGTGATTTCCAGATGATACTGGATGCCGGGTTCAAAGCTTGGATTTCAAGGAGCTATATTGAGTGACATTCTGTATCTCTACAGAATCTGTTTAATTGAAAGAGCTGATCATGACATTGAAGGACTTCAGTTCAAAATAGAAAAAAAATATGAATCTTGAGCTCAAATTTGGATTTTGGATCTTCTGTCAAGGCCTCTCTACAAATGCGTACACTCAAACCTTCCCTCCTTGATTTGTGAACAATTAACATGGTGGTTCCGAACACTGGACAGACCCAATTGGGCACTGGATTCAAACACATCTTCACAGCTAGACTAAACAACTTCAGAAAATTGTCAACAATTGCAGGAGAGAGTATCATTGTGAGAGATGGGCAGATTCTGGAGCTCAGGGCTTTGAGGCCTCTAGTCTCTACCATATTATATTAGCACATAGACAAAGCTGCCACATATGGGTAATTTTACTACTTTTAGTCAAGGACAAGCCAATGGCAACTGTGCAGTGACATGCTCCACATCAGGATTGTTCATAACTTCAGCCTGAGAAGTGGAATTATAAGTAATGAAATTGCCAGAATCAGCTACCACTGGAAAGTCTGATCTTTGACATGCCTCTTGCACCCTTTGATGTGTAGACAAATATCATCTTTGAGTATTTTATGACTGAAGAGAGAATGTCCATAAGAGACAATGGACACCCAAATCCTCTGCATGTGCATAGGGTCAGGACAACAGAATCAATTTCTTACTCAACATGTTTTCTACATGGACTGTGAAGATTTTGAAGTAATGGAAGGTTTGAGAGTTGTGTGCTATTACATCAACAGACAATATATTCTTGGTGATTCTTGGCACATAAAGAACATCAGAGATCTTTATTTTACCATTTGGAGAAAGATTCACAGACCCCAAGTTTCCTTTGACTTCTAGACTTCGGCCTCTAGTTGTTTTGGCAATAGCTGCTGAGCCTTTCTGGTTGTCTAACTCAGGCAAAGACACTTTTGTTTCTAGTCATGTGCCTAGAAGCACCAAACTCAACAAGCCATTCTCCTTCCTTCTCTAGCTTTAAAGCACTAAGAGCTACTACATCAAACAAATCCACAGAAATATTTGTTGCAAATTTGGGCTTAGATGACTTAATTTCTTCAATCACAACACATATGATTCATACTATGGTCAAGAGCCAATTTTGTGCTCTTTATCAAGAGGCCATTCAGGTGAAGATTATATACTGCTCTTCTTTTGCAAGAAGAGATAAAGCAAAAAGACGCAGGTGCAAGAATTGAGGCTAAAGTTGTTATACTTTTTCCAAATCTAAGGACACACTTTTTTTTCCTTTTTTTTTTCAAAAGTATGTATGTTACAACTGGTAAAACATTACTCATTATTAAAACATCATCTAGTTCCCCTATTGCATAATATGTTAATTCATTTAGTGTAAGAAACCAATACACTTTGCTAATGATTAATTTAGATTTTGAAAGATTGCTATTTTGGAAAAAACTAATTTGGAATGACAATTAGTAAAGTGGGTACAAGAAGGAAATTTATATAACTTGTGTGCCTCACAAACACTTCATCAATATTATCATCCCATGTCATGGTAGTGCAACTAATATGTTAATTACCAAAAAATAACATTATTTTGCAACAAGGCAATGTTGTACATCTCAACTAAGATTAATAATTTTCATTTAATGTACAAATAAAATATTCTCATAATGCATTACATTACTTTATTGATGATGTGTTTAGTGATTTTTTTCAATTTTCTAATGTTGCACATTGGCAACCATTCCAAGATTCAAGATTTAACATTAAATGGCAACAAGACAAATAGGATAGTAAAACATTGTGATCATGATGTTGTTTGGCGACTTGTAGGAGTAGGCACTTTAAATTTGGTGAACCCAATTCAAAACCCTTATTCTTTTGGTAATTTTTTTTTAAAATTTTAAAACAGACCTTTGTATAGGTTACAACCTTAAATGTTTTTTTGCAATTTGGTGAGATTTCACACCCAAAAAAATGTTGGATTTGTGTAGGCAAACTACATAATTTATCATGATTATCATGATTTTCAAATGTCAAAACATCAATAGATTTACAATAATTTGCACTTTTCACTACTATGTAATCCCTTTTCTAACTCCTTTGCTTCTGTTTTTTCTCATTTTTAAAAAACAAAAGTGGTCATATAGTTTCAATAAAATAATTTAATCCTTCACAAAAGACAAGTTAAGATGTTCCTCTTCACAATACATGATCTTCTCCATCATCTGATTCGCCACAAAAGCAACATACTTAGAATTAGAGCTAGAGATCTTAGAGCTAGATGTCAAACTTCAAGTATAACCTTAATGTAATATGGTTCATATTAAAATTTGTTAGCTTTTTAGACAACACAGTTTTACATAAAAACATTTTATGGTTTTGTTTATATGTCTTAAGCTATGTATATGGCTTTTAATGAAGAATCTTGTCAAGGACGTAAACAAAACTTTTAAGTGCGAAGGAAATTTGAGATGGCAAGAAGATATGAAAGACTATGCATCACTAATCAAAAGCTAGGATATTTATGTTTTGAGCCAAGAGTTTTACTTGTGGATCTATTGAAGCAAAAGTTAAAGGTAAGATGGCTGAATCGAGACATAAATTTTATGCTTTGAAGGTATTGAGTATACTAAAACTTCATTTCCAATTGTGAAACTTGTATCTACACAATTTATTCAAATTGTAGTTTTTTATTATTTACAATCTTTAGCTCCAGCATATGATGTCAAAGTGACAATCGTAATTAGAGATTTAGATAAGGAAATATACATGGATGAATAAAAAAAGTTCATTACTTAATGAATAAAAAGTTGGTGTGTACAAATTGGTCATGAGAACTCCTATGGTTTGAAACAATTTTTTATTAAGGCTTGGGTCTTAATAGTGTTCTTTTAAGAAATTTCTTATAGAGCCATAATGGCAATTATCCATAGATAGATGTAAAAAGATTGGTGATTGTCATTAAGAAGATTTAACCAAATCTAACTATAAATTGAATATGAAACATAAATCTTCAATCATCCTTTTATATATTTGGCTACACATTGGAAACTAAATATAGGGTTTTGGCAAATTTTAATTTTACAAATCTCATTTTTACCAATTGAAAACCTTTAAAATTAAACAATTCGTTTTCAAATTTTTGATTATAAATTCTCTTTTTGGCAAAATTTCACTAGTTAAAAAAAGGCTGGTGCTAAAGCTGAATAATTGAAATCAAAGGGTTTTTTCAGTTTTTAAGAAAATATTAATATTTTATGTCAAGGCTAAAATAGGAGAAAATGTGCCATATACATATATGTAAATGCCTCAATATTGTCATAAATGAAATTGATTAAGTTATTTAGTCAAGAGATATCCAATTTTGCACATTCAAGTGTAATCCAACATTTGAAGAAAATGCATTTGATACATTAAACCAAAAGAAATCTATTTCAAGATGTTTTTGATAATTATGATATGAATTATTGTAAGCAAGTAATTACCCAAATGAATACTAGTGTTAAAATCCTATTAAGACTGCCATGTGTCTTGAAACTCATAAGTGAAAGAAGGAATTGAGTTTTTGTTATTTATCAAAATGCAATATATTTGATGATTTGTATGAGGCTTCATGAAATAAAAGTTTTTGGTGCTCAACATTGGAATGCTACGAAAAACTTTTTCCTTTTTGAAAGGTGCATCAGTCACAACTTGAACTTCAATCACTGCATAAACAAGGCATCACAAACACACTAGCCCTGCCAATAGATAAGATGTTGTACATCTATACCTACTCTCTCCACACTCTGAACACCAAAAAAATCCATTCCAATCTAAACAGTCTAAACACTTTTACCAAAGAAACCAGTTCTAATAAGGTAAAACTCCCAAAATTTGGATCCAATATGATAGTCCTTGTGAGGGCAGGACCCAACAAAGGAGTTCAATAGATTTACATGAATAGTTGATTTTGATTATGTCAATGATGCCATTCGTACAAAGTTCATTGTTGGTTCATCGATGTTCTTTCAAGAGTAGAAACACCAAGTAAGGAGACTCCAAAACAAGCTAGGCACAAGAGGTAAACCTGATACTAATATGCACACATGAGATATAGAAAACAAGATGACTCAAATGTATTAAGAATTAGTGTACATTGATTCATTCATTCGTATCATTTGAAGTAAATGAATAACTTTTCCTTCTCATCCAAAACCTGTTAATTATTTATGAAATAGGAGTTTTTAAGGCCCCAAAAAGGAATGCTCCTTGGTCTCATTCAAAGATGACTTATTTCATGGGTGGGTTTGAATCTCTTCCCTAGTAACTAGGCTGGTTAGGCAATAATAGTTACTTCTTTTTTGGAATTTCCAAAAATTCTGAAAAATGCATGCCCACCATGCCAAAAATCTGAATGAAGCTCTCAAGCACAATAGCTTCATTATTTTATATAATGCCAATTTTTATTTTATTTTTTAATTAATCTCAAACATAACTGACCCCAAAAAAAATTATTAGGCACTAGGCTGTAATGCACAAAAGATGTAATTATTTGTGGAATTTACCTTTCATTATTCTTTTTGACATGTTATTTCTTCTTGATGTTTAGAAACCGCTTTCACACAGTTCATTACGTAATTAGTTCGTCGAGACATCAAGCCAATAGCTAATAATTTCAAAATTGGTACCCAGGTATCCATAGGTAGATGTGAAATTTCACACAAAAAAATTTGGTTAATTGGGATCATTTCTTTATTTTCAGTTTTTTTTTAATTTTACAAATGTCTTGAATTTTAGCTGGGAAAAAAATACCATTTTTTTGCTAAAAGTAAAATTCACAAAATAAAGAAAGTTCACCGCAAAGGAAAATTCAATGATTGGGACCATGATTTTTTTAAATCACAAATTGGCAATCATCCACAAGAAGATTTAGCCAAATTTTGTTATATATACCTAAAATAAATTTACTTAATTAATTGTTTGTTTCCAATCCATCCATCCATCCATCCAATAGATATTGTGGGATTTTAGACTTTTCTACTTTCATTCCTTCATCCCATATCTGATATCATATATGGACATTGGAAAGAAGTTTCACTTGCACAATCTGATTCTTAAATCAAAGAAAATCCAAAAGAAATAAAATCTCAAATCCCAATCTTCAACTTCGTTGGGACAACACTTCAAATGGGGGTTTTTTTTTCCCAATATTGTGATATAAAAAAATTTATCCTATTTAAATTTTCGAAAAAATAATCTTTCCGTCCACCCCTCCAAAGGGAGTTCATTTTGACTTTTTACCCCCATCACTTTTTTCACATTTTTTGGGAGTGGTAAACTAAAAATCCCAGGCCCGTTTTCCCACTACATACATCTGGGTGAATTGAAAAAACATAGCGGCTCTGTCATTCCCCACGTCAGCAACTTCAGCTCGCCACGTGGCTACGTCTTCGGTTTTCTATACCGGGTTTCTCCTCAAAGATCCTCCACATGGCATCGACCGATTCCAGACAAATTTTTTACTAGGATGACCTTTTCACGTGTGTGGGGAAACGCCACGTGGCAACCCACTCACCTTGGGTTCCCCGCACCCGTGACCCAATCCACGGATTTCAAGTAATTTGACTCGTGGGAATTTGGGGACCTCGATTGAGCGGTCACATAGCTGGCCTCTGGAATCGTGGCCTCTGGCTTGCTTGTCCAATCACGCAGTGTTTTTTTTTCGCTGGCGAAATTTCCCACTGCGGCGACAAGAAAAACTTCAAAAGTCGCCATATTTAGACAATGAGTTCCTATTGGTCGCCAGAACTGGTCTGGAATTTGTTTTTTAAATCTACTTTACTGTCTGACCTCTGGCCAAATGTGGCGAAACCTTGGTCCAGTGGTGATACTAGACGACATCTGGGCCCTCATTGGTCGACGAGCTTTTTTGGCCTCTGGTTCTTGTCGTGAACGGCGCCATGGCTGTAGCTCTCTCTCTTTGTCGCGTAGTGCGCATTCCTCACCTTCTCTTTTGTCGCTTCTGTTGCCATCGCGCAGATCTGAGCTTGATTGTGTCAGAAACGCAACGCACGCACACTAGAATCGCATCTTGTTACAGGCTTTACTTTCCTTCTGTTCTAATGATTTTTCTTTTCCTCAGCTTCATCAATCTTCTTCGACTTTCTTTTGTGTCAGAGATCGACCCGGGAGAGAAAGAACTTTGCAACAACAAGTCGCAAGCTGCTTGCCTTGAGCTTCTTTCTTTATGTTTTCCTTTTTTTTTGTTTTGGGTTTCCGGGAGCCTTCTTGAGGAGCAATATTGATCTAGTGTACAAGCTCATGAATGCAAAAAACTTGCATATCATCAGTGCAGATTCTGCAGCATCTCGGGCACAGCTTGAAGAATCGCCTTCTTTGATTGGATCGAGTACTGGGTCATGTGAATCCCAATTTGCCATCTTCTACCAGATGATGCAGCATTTTGATACTGGCAAAAACATTGATGAAAGATTTGTGGAGGTTGCGAGGTTGACGGCGATATTGGGTTGTAAGTTCTGGCCAGTTTTGATAGACTGGAAGTAAGATCACTTCCTGGTGTGGGAGCAGCTGAGAGAGCTGGCGATTTTGGCAGAATATTCACCCCAGGCATCTTCTGCTTGCCAAGCTGTGCGGCCAGGTAGCTGCTGCGTATTCAAAAGCTGAGCAAATGGTAAGAGATTTTCATTGTTTTGAGCTTCGTGCAGAATTCCGAGAGAACAGTGAGGACTTGGGAGAGGTCCAGAAACCAGGGAATCTGATCGGGAGCTTTGTACCAGTCTACCCTGAAACTAGGATTGTAAAGCTGCTCATGGGTTGTAATTGGCAAGCACTAGGGCGTCTTGAGCAGGATAGGATGTAATTTGAGGATCACGCACGATCTGGAGTCTTCTGGAGTGCACAATCGTGAAGCTTGCGTGAATGCATTAGCTGTGTTTTGAAGCGTAGGATCAGCATACCGTGCAGCAGGCCCAGTTGGTGAATTGTGAGAGATGGTGATGATGTTGTTAATGATGATTTCAGGGAGCTGGGACTAAGCTGCCAGCCGTTCAGGACGATGAGAAGCACGCTGAGGCGGAGCTGCTCATCGGGCCGACCTGGTTGAAGCCAATGCTGAAGGCTGGTTTCTTCTTTAATTGCCCTCTCCATGCAGGGATGCTCAACGTGAGAAGCGAGTGTAACTTCTTCTGCCTGAACTGCATGGGCGATGGCATCTGCTCGACTTGTGCCCATGCCAACCACAAGGACCACCATGTTGTTCAGGTAACAAAGAAGCTCATATCATGAACATCTAGATCATGGCGATCGATGGGTTTGCGTATCGAGATTAATTGCCGTTCATAAAATGCAGCATGCAGTTGTGCATGAGATCAGAGCATGGATCCGTGTTTTGCTGCAGATCCGGCGCTCCTCTTACCACAACGTGATTCGCGTGTCGGAGATTCAGAAGGTGCTGGACATCACCAATGTACAGACGTACATCATCAATAGTGCGCGAATCGTGTTTCTCAACCAGAGGCCGCAACCCCGCGCGGCCAAGGGCGTAACCAACACCTGTGAGTCTTGCGAGCGCAGCCTTCTCGACAACTTCCGCTTCTGCTCCCTCGGTTGCAAGGTACTACAAGCCTAACTGCAAAAGCTTTCAGAGTCGATTCTCGAGTTTTTCTACAAACTTTTTGACCATGTTGCGAGTCTGTCATGATCCGCGAGTGATGTCTGATCACCATATTATTCAGCCATTTGTGACGTCTGAGCTCCATCGTCGTCTTCCAATGGTGTGCAGCTCGAGGGCATCAAAAGGCATGGCGATCTGTCCTTCGTGGTGCAACCAAGGGCACTGGAAGCTACAGTTGCAGTGAACAGGCTTACACCGAGCTCCCACAACGACCACCACCAGCGGCGGCGGCGGCTCCTCGTCGATTTATCGCCGCGCACACCACCACTGAGTAATTCCACGACTAGCTTTGATCTTATGCGTTCACCCAAGAGACGAAAAGGCGTTCCTCAAAGAGCTCCCCTTGGAGCTTGACATTGCAATTATCAATGGGCCGGTGCACCAGTTGATCCTTGACAATCTCCGCGATACAATCGATCGTCCCTCACGAGACTTGTAGATACTGTACTAGTGATCAAGGAGCTCCATCGAAGTACAAATGAATAGTGCAGCTGCTGCTGCTGAATCCTTCACCAGATCTTCATGGCTTATACGACCCAATGTCGCAGGCATGCATTGCCGCGGCAGCTGTGGATTTGATCATATCTGTATACTGAGATCTCATCATCAATCCCCAAATCCACATGTACATTGCTCATGTACTCAAATGTATCAACATGCTCCTCAACAACCAGATACTGAACTTATTTGTTCCATCTTAATATAATATGATTCCAGGATCAAGATCATGTGCAGCATCATAATTCATATCCAAACTTTGCTGCAACCTAACTAGAATTATTACCGCCTTGCTGTGGCCAGGATTACAGATTTACTGCTAGCAGCCAATCTGCCAAGTTCATCATGTTGCAGCAGGAAGTCTTGTGATTAATTCTAGATCATCGATCTTTTCTACATTCCAGCAGTTGATCGCAATCTCTAAAAATTGCAAAAGAAATTGTGTCCAAAACTTGATGTAGCTTCATTACAACACTAACTGATATTCTATAGAGCTCCATTGATTCAATCCGCCTCTGATGAAAATTTCTGCTGGAGCAGAAACATCACTCCACAACGCTGTTCCTCGCTCGATCGCTCGTTGCAACAAACACGCGACATTCGAGCGTGCAAAGCGACAAGCTCAAAGAAAGAGAACGAGCAAAGCCGATGTTATAACCTCCGGGTATAAATCGAGCCTCCAGGTCCGGAAGGTGGCAAGACGGGTACGAAGTGGGACCAGCCCATGCGGCCAAAATTTGGGATACCCTGTCTTTACCCGGATCAATCCTCCGCCGAGAAAGGCGTTGGTTTGGCGCTGCCTGCGTGTTGGTCTTTTGTGTACGTGCTTTCTTTTCTCTCTTGGCTATGGCGTCCGCAGCAGCTTCCAGCGCCATCTTCGACGACTGCTTCATGAAGAAGAACTGCCACTCTTCTCGCGCTCTTCTACTTACCCAATTCGTCTGAAAACCAAAGTGCAGAGAAAAGTCGCGCTCAGCACCCGAGTTCTCGGGGATCTTCACTTCAAAGTAAGTTGAATTTCCAATTGTGAATATTACCACTGGAAACTCCTTTGGTCTAATTATTTTTTCTGTTGGCGATGGATGCTTTCTTTCTTCTGCTTGTGTATGTGCCTCAGATGGACTTATGACATCTGTCTCTGTCTCTGTCTCTGCTGAAATATATTCTGTGATAGATATTCTAGACTTCTGAAAACGTTCATGTCCATCTGAATGACTGGTCATGATGTAGACTTGAAAGCTCTCATTGTGTTCTCAGGTAGTTCTTGTGTTTGGGGGAAAGAACCTTGCATTAGGTCAGTTCTGGAATTGCTGCAAAATGTGTCCTTGTATCCTCATTTCCTGGTTCAAATGATATTTAGGTTTTCTCTCAAACAGTGTTGATTCTGATGTTGTCTGTGCCTTCTTTTTCCCTTCAGGCTCACTTGATTTAGGACACAAGAATCTTTCTGTTCTTGGAGTGCAAATTGCAATGGCATCATCTCCAGTGTGCATTCTGCAGCAAAAAAGCTGTTCATCAGTTACAGTTTTGGCATCCTCAACTATGGTGCCACAGATGTTGAAAGGCCGGAATTTGGTTGCTCTTTCTTGTCCCTCCTCCCAAACCCTAGCATGCTCTCCAACATGTGAAATCTCTTGGAAATGGTCATCACATCAGAAAAGCATTATAGCACCACTGATGCAAAGCGGTTTTTGTCTCCAAAGGTGCCAAGCAAGCCTGGTTGGAAACTTGTCTTTTAGTTCAAAAGTTGTTGGGAGGAGGTCTCGTCAACATGTAGTGTGTGAAACTGCTGTCGAGGTAGGAGAAGGAGCTCAGTGCAGTGAAGAAGGCCACCAGAAAGCAGAGGTTGGAACCAGGATCAAAGTGAAAGGACCATTGATTGTTTATCATGTGCCTAAAATTCCCAAGTTTGACATTGGTGGATTGGAAGGTGAAGTGAAGGATGTCATTTTCCAACACAAGGGGAGGCCTGTGTCAGCCACCTTCCCTTACAAAGTGCAGTTCAACATAGAACTGGAGGACAGGAAGCTGAAATTTTTTGCCCATCTCAAAGATGATGAATTTGATGTTGTTGCGTAAGCATTCCTTAGCTTTCAGGTTGTTGAGTATAAGTGTTCCTTAGTTTTGAGCTTGTTGAGTACAAGAGTTCCTTAGCTTTGAGGTTGTTCAGTAAAAGCATTCCTACACTTTTGAGGTTGTTGAGTACAAGCATTACTTAGTTTTGAGGTTGTTGAGTGATAGTTCTTTAGTGAAATGCTTTTGTTTGTGGGCTGGATTGCCAGCTCAAATGTCAAGAAAAGTTTTGGTTTCCTCAGACAAGTCCCTTCAGACCATTTTCAACAGTTCAGGAAACGATTCTCATGAGTGTTTTGACTTGTTTTGTTCTTATTCAAAAGTCCCCAGCAGTGTGCTTAAGGGGATTTGTTCAGGGTGCAGGACACCCCAAGAGCTGACCCTTAACCTCATGAACTTGTTGCAGCTGGACTGAGGATACTATTGACCTTTTCTTATTAGGTGTGCCTCTTTGAGTGCCAGACAACAAGATGACCAAGTCTTCCCATTGCTTCCAGAACTGTGTCAGAAACTCAGGATTCAGGATTTTGATATAAATTTTTGCCTGCAGTTTTGAACAGAAAACCATGTACTAAATCTACACCCAAAGGAGCTGATCAAGTGGGGCAGTATGACAGCTAGTCAATGCCATTCCTGATGGAGATGGTCTGATACTTTGTGAGTGACACTTGCAAGGTTATGACTGCACATGTTTGCTGTGGTTCGGTTGGAACTGACACAACAGTTACCTCTCAAGTGATTTTGTGGAGTTTTCTTTTAGATCTCATTGTTGATATATGGAAACAGACCCATTGGTCTTTGTTGCCTATTTAGGGCTTCTGTGATTGAGAGAGTCAAGTCTGCAGTTGACAACAATTACGTATTACTTACTGCAGGTTTAACACTTAGAATGTCTATCAGTTGAAGACAATTGTACTTGTTGCATTGGGTGTTTGGCTCTTCCTATGGGTCCAATCGTGTTCATGTGTGGTACCTTCATATTCCTAGATGCAGGTATTCCACATGTCATGGATATTACAAAGTTGAGCTGTTCCAATATCTAAGCTTGATGATTTCTTTTATCTGCCACGAGATTTGTGTAGGTCAGCACAAGCTGTACTGCTCAAGCTCTATGGTTATGAGCACACTCATTGTTGTGGAGATTTCTCTGCAATTTCATAGATATGCTCTTGCCGGACAGTTACAAATTAACTGTAGGCAAAACAAAGTGCAGATGAGAGAAATCTGTGATTTGATGGTCCATGTCTACTAGTGGGTTCAAGAATGTAGCTGCAGGGCATGATTGAATAAGTTTACATGGATTAAAGCCATCAAGCTGAAGCACATTCTGCAAGAATAATAGATCCTCCATATTCCACTTGGATTCCGCAATTTCCTCTTTCAGCCATCAAAGATGTGAGCTTGCAAAAAATGAATTGAACCCTACCACATTAGCGTTGCATCCAGATGTGGTGGTGGAGCTGGAACAAAATTTGCCCATATCTTGAAATTGCATATAGAAGGTAAAAATTGTGCAGACACTGATTCATGATTGTTTGAAGAATGGGGCTTTGAATGCTATGGATGCAGAAACCAGCATCATGCTTTACTGATATAAGGTGCCCACCACATACACTAGGAAATTTCTGGAAGTGCTTTGAGAAAGGGTGTGAACTTCGGGAGTGTGCAGTATTAATAGAAAACCATATCAAAACAAGTCCCCTCCTCAATGCTCATATGAATTTGACCAGGGTGTGTGCATTTTCACAAGGTGCAATAGCTTATGTTCAGGTATGATTCAACCAAATAGTTAAGTTTTTTGGTTTGGACTTGGTTGCTTTATGCAGTTGAGAGGAAATGGTTGAGGATTTTCAACAAATGATGATCAGAATTTATTGACATGTAATCTCCACAACTTTGATGTTCCTACATCACAATTTTAGTAGTTGTTACTAGTGTTAGCAGATTCCTCCGGGTGAAGTGCGAACCTTGGGGTTCAGGTTCTTGTTACATGAACCTCACCCAATACCCTTTCAGGTGGAATTGGCAGAATGATTGCACCATAAAATTAACCTTTTGCTAGAATTGGAACCAGAACTAAAACTTTGAATATAATAGATAAATAGTCTTTTGCTAGAATTGGGCCTGGAATTAAAACTTTGAAAATAAAAATTTTAAATAACTTTAAATTGTTAAGGTAGGTGTATTGAATTTAATGATTGATACATCATTGGTTTTAATTTGCTATAAAACTCAGTACCTTCACAATTTTTAGTTTTAACTTAAACTCAATATTCATAAAATTCTCTGCCTTGCAGAATATTAATATGCACATGGAACCCAACTCTATTTTCAAATCAAGCTTAAAAGTTCTTAGATTTGAAACAATTTGTCAAAACCAAAATATGTGCAAAACAATATGCCACTTCACTGGAAAGAAAAACAATAGGTATGTCAAAGGAGAGCATGAATGAAGAAAAGTGAGTATTAACTATTAACAAGCCCCAAAGTTCACTCTAAAAAACAAGTCCAAGGACTTGCTTCAAAATTTGAAGTTTCAACAAAAAAGAAATTTGAAATTTTCACAAAGCTATGCATCATATAAACATGATTTTTTTCCCGTCCATTCAGACATAATTGTGGTATGAATTTTTGGACACTTCATTTTTTGAATTATTTATGTGCAAAACTAACTTGGATGAAGGTTACATCAGGTCTTACTTACTTATGTTATGTTAATCTTTCATATGGCTGGAAAGAAAGTGTTTTCCATTGGTATGCAGAAGCAAACACAAGTTTCATCCATCTTCACTAGTAGAGAAGTCTAGTGTCTCTTGGCATGACTTCCTTTTGGCTTCCATTCCTTGCACACTCATACATCACCTTTCCACCAAAATTAGAAGAAAAACCATGTATAAAAAATCAAAGACGAGAACCCATCCATGAAAAGTACAAGGCAAATGAAAGCACGAATAGACACAACCCAAAAAAAAAAACGAAAGCAAACAATCAATGAAAATTTTTTTTAAAAAACCCTAAGCAAATAGGACCCAAGGCTATGAAATGACAATCAACGATAACAAAAAAAACCTAAAATGAAAAAGCAATCGTCGAACACAAATTGGCTAGTGACAGAGGTGCACTAGCTATGATGTGTTGAAGAGATGAAGAACCCTAACCAAGTGCAACAACCCGCTAAATAATCACTACAACTTGTGCACGTTGTAGGGCTATGGACACATGTTGTCGATAATGGTAGATGAACATCCAAGGGACTAAAGAAGACCATTGATGACACACAATAGTGGTCTACGCATATGCAATCAAAAATGAATCAAAACGAAAATGAAAACACCCATACATCTCAATAGTAAGGGGAATGAAATCATCACCTAGTGCAAGTTCAACGTAAAATCGTGTTTTCTCATGACCAGCCATCGTCGTTGCATGTGTTGTCATCGTGAAAGTTCACCGCACCATATTTGCGGGAGTTGGGTCAACAATAACAATGTTCATCAAAGTTCAAAAATCATCTTTAATAATAAGAATATTCATTCGTCGTTGAATGCGGTGAAGGAAAAAGTGAAAGACCTCCTTTTGAACATGTGTTCCACTTTCCAAAACAATAGTTACAACAATATCCCAAAATGTGTCATGGGCTACTATATGTTCACTCTCATAAAGGCACTGAAACAAATGGGTACCTTGATCATCAATGGTATGACCACACTAACACCATGAAAGGTGGGCAACTATAGGATGCAACAAGCCAAGACGGGTACGTAATGTTGTAATAAAATGGGCTAATGATAAACGAAATGTTAGTGTAGTAAAACGAACTAATAACCAAGTGCTCGCCCCTGGACTCGCACATGAACAGAAATGTGCTCGCACAATATCCAAAGGAACGTTTACTAGAAGGGAAGTAAACTCCTGCTTGTGTTAACGATCCGCCAAAAAAACCTACAATTCGAGGTAAAACTAAACCACTAAGCTCTCAAAAGGTGGGACATGAAAATGGACACCCTAGGGTAACAGGGCTCGAACATCTCCAAATGCCATCTAGAATGGGGAAATGTTGATCTCAACATGTGCTACTACATCTAAAAGAATAGGGCAATCATCCTACTGGAAATGAATGACAAGTGTAAGAGCAATCAATGCCCAACACCCCAAGAATACGGGGGCAACAATCCGAACCATAAAAGAGAGGCCAAACATGTCTAAAAAAACAGGAAGAGTGGACTGACAATGAACTAGGTGATTGATAGAACCACCAAAAGATCCTACACCAAGTGATTTTTCCAACGTAATTACAGTACAAGTATTGAACTCAACATAATGTTGCAAAATACTTAGAAATGGGAACATTGTATGAAACAAGTAGCCCAAGCATTGGGCATAACACAATGAAAGCACCGTAAAAGCCACATGAAGATTTGCAAACATAAGGAAATAAATATTGTCTCGAAATCCTCATGGAGAGCCTCAGCCACAAACAACTTAACAAATGATGTGGATCCCACCAATGCACCCAAAATATGAAAACCCAAATTGAAAGTAAGAAAACTAGGAGGAAGTGATATGGAATTATCCAACCCTTTAAGAAACCAAACTACCCACTTTGTTGGCTACATTGAAAGACCTAATACTAATAACTCCTCTTACAATCCTACAAATGTAAAAACCACATCTGATGTGGGACCTACTATATTTGTATCATCTATGAAGGGAAAAACACAAGTAGGGTGGGCTGTTACTATAAGGTGAAAAATGCAAAGGTGAACTAAAACAAACAAAGTTCTTCCCAATGGGTCCCCTTGTCGTGTACCTAACTCCAACAAAATGACTATGAAATCCCCATGTCAAGAAACTTGGGAAAAATATAGTGGGGATGGGCATGTGTAGAATCATCAAATAAATGGGAATCTAAAGAACTAGACAAAGATCATAACTCCTGAAAAATGGCTAACTATGACATTGAATTGAAGGCGTTACAGACATCCAATTGTAACACCACCCAATCTGGGTGCAAATCTAACATCACTCAAATGTCATGAACCATTGTCTCACACCCACCATGAATCATTACACCAAACTAATGAAGATTAAAATGTTCCACGAGATTATCCCTAAATTGAATAACCAAGGTACAGGCAACTAAACAATAAATCACTTCACCGATTATGATGGGATGTATGCTTCCAAATTGCTTTCTAATGCTAAAAGTCAAAATGTAGAAAGCAAACGTGATACCAAAGATTGAACATGACCTCAAACAATGTGCCCCCATATTTCCAAAAAAGAGGTTGAAACCACTCACAAAATCATCTAAGACAAAACAATCTCGTAGAAGCTCATACACCATACCTAAAAGGCCACCGAAAAAAAAACAAGGTGAACAAACCAAAGCAAAGACAAATGCCTCTTAATCTAAAATAACCTCTATCTCGGGATGGAAATCATCAACAAAAAGAGGGACATCAACCTCGACATGTGGGTGGACAAAGCAAAGGACTCCCATGGTCTCATCAGATGGGGCTACAAGTGAGTTCAAAACTAATGCGCATATTGTTTAAACCTACTCCCCTACATGAGCAAGGGCACGATCTTGTGCACATAGACAAAGGCAATACATAAGAAAAGATTGCCCAGTGGGGTGTTAAAGACCTCTATATATGAACGGATTGGAAGACATTTTGGTGCTTCCATAAAATGAGCGGAGCCATTAGTCTCTTTTCATTTTAGAGCGCCACCGCACATTACACTTTGATTTTATTCCTAGATATCATAATACCTAGAAGGCGAATCAATTTGTGAAGTGTGCAACACTCAAGTGGTCTTACGCAAAACGCATACCACACAATTCTAACGAATAGGTAATTATTGGCATCAAATCAATTATACATGTCCCATTGCCTGCACAGAATGGAGCATGGGAATGTGGATACCTAGTTGTAATATAATTTATTTAGTATGTGGACAAGTGGCAATAAGGAACATTGTCCCGGTGTGGAAGTGAGTCCCAAAACTTGCTACCATCATATTTTCATAGTTATCTCAAATTTGTTCTGACATTGTATTCTACTTTCATACGGTTCAACTTTTGGGACTAGAGTGCATAATGTGTCTCTTTGGATTTCTATGTTTCAATGGGGTTTGTGGCTTCCGTTTTTATAGTTTTTTAGTAGATTGCATGTTTCAAGTTTATGTTTTTGTCACGTTCCAATATAAAGTTTATGTTTTTGTGTCAAGGCCATGTTTCAAAAGTATGGCCATGTTTCAGGTTACGGGATATGTTTTTGTATCAAGGCCATGTTTTAGTATCCATGTTTTAATATCAAACGTTTGTTTCTGTATCAAGTCCATCTTTCAAGTCAAGGGGATGTTTTAGTCGATTGCTTCTTATTTATATTAAGGTCTACTTTTTGTTTATAAGGCTATATGTTTATGTGTCTCTATGTTTCATTAATTCCATCCATTCAAAAGACATTCATCCAAAAATTACGTAATCTTATTACAGGTTTTTACGTTCCATGTCTTTTACTTTTTACATGTGTCACATTTCATTGGTTCTACTTCTTCTATGTTTTACATTCTTAGGCTATTTTTGAGATTTTTTCGTTCTCTTTCTTGCAAATTGGTTGGGAGGCACCTCAAGTGAAGCACCTTCAAACAAAAGTGTTAAAAGCGTTGCAGCAAAAAATGACTCGCCCAAGCCCAAGTTACATGCGTCCTTATCACCCTAGATGGAAATTTGATTCTGATGATGACACTGTTATATTTTAGAAGCAACGTCAAGGAGAATAAACTTTGTACTACAAGATATGGGGGCAAGTAGCATTAATGGAAAGATGTTGAAGAACCCACTTAAAGACAAAAAGACTAGGAATAGTGTATAGAAATGACCACATGTAGAACACAAAAAAAGTAGAACTATACAAAAGAAATCCCAAGTAACAACCCCAAGAAAATGGGGATAAAAAGTAGACTCAAAACCAACAAATGCCCCATTGAGGAGATAACATGTAAAATAAATTCAAGAAAGCATGAAATATCATTATTTGGTTTCAAAACCCATACTACAAAATAAAATGTTGTTGTATCTCATATTTCTTATTTATTTCAAATTATTGAAACTAGTTTTTCATGTTTTTAACATTGTTTTGACTCAAGGGGATTTGTTTCAATGTGTAATTAGCATTTGTTGATGGCCACTATATCATGAAAAAGTTTAATCGCCTTGAATCTTTTGAATGTCTATCTTTGATGATAAACAATGGATTATGAAATTTTGTCTTTGATCCATAGATATTTTGAAATTATGTTTCTATCATATGTTTCAGGGACTATACTTAAGTGGCTTAAGTTTTGGGAACCAGATTTTATTTTATTTTCCTATGTTTCAATTAGTTCAACTTCTCATTTATTTAAATAATTTGAATGAAAAGCATTTTTTTAAAAAGGCGCATATTATATTTTTGCATTGTTTCATGATACTAGAAAGGTGTTTAGGAAATCTCAAAGTTTAGGTTTTGGTTTCGGTTTTGGTTTCGAGAGTGTTTATGAATTTATTAATTTTCGGCATTTTGTTTATCTTTATGGTTTTGCTATGTTTCAACAATTTTTTTATGTTTCATTGAATTTTTTATGTTTCTAAAAATTATGTTTTGATGAATTTCACATGTTAGTTACGTTTCGGAAGATTTAATATGTTTCAATGTGTTGTTTCTAAAGGTTTTTGTTTCTTAATACCTTGCACATGGTTAAGTTACTCATATTTTTGTGTATAGATGTCAATAATACTGGAAAGTTGTTTTAGTTTTCAAGAAATCTCAAATTTTAGGTTTTGATTTTGGGATTGTTTACAAATTTGTTAGGATTTTCCTATGTTTTGACAACTTTCTTATGTTTCTATGAATTTAATATTTTTTTGTGAATTTCTTATGTTTTAGAAAATGAGGTTTCATTATTTTCCTATGTTACTTTGAATATTTTATGTTCCCAAAAACTTAATATGTTTCAATGTCCTACTTCTGAAAGTTTTTGTTTTTTTATACCTAGCACATGGTCATGTTATGAATGTTTTTGTTTCTAAACATCAAAGTGTCGATTAAGCCGAAATGCATTATATTTAATGTTAGTGATGGCTAAAAATTAACTTTCCCAAAACTTGGAAGAACCTTAATCTATCAAACACATGTCCCCAAATACATTTGATGAGCATTTATGATGATGTTTATGGCTCATTTGATAGCGGGTGAGCAATTTGGGAATGTAACAACTAACCTATGTCTCATTTGCCACTTTCATGTTGCTACTTTCTAGTTTCGAATTGTGCGTTTGATGGACTTTGATCAATTCCCAACTAGAGAAACACGGGATTTGTTGTTGAGGCTGTATTTGGATTTGAATACATAACATTTACAAGGGATTCAATAAAGAGTGCAACATCCACATTTTAAAGTTTTTACACACATGGAGTCGATATGGACAATTGATTTCAGATTTGGTGTGAACAAAATGGAAACATCATACATCCCTTCAAACCAAGTGCAAGCCTTTATCGACAAAGAGGAACAACATAGCGACACAAATTGTAAGTTCACATGTTGACAATTTCAAAGAAATGAAATAAGGAAATTGCTCTATCCACATTGGGATATTTATTTGGAATTATCCAGGTTTTGAACATTGAACATAAATCGACATTATCTGTTTTGTAGTCACTTGTTTCTTGAAAGTCCCACTTTCTTGCAGAACATTAGATTTCGCCACAGTTTGAGTTTTTTTGAATTGTTGATTTGCAAGTTTAATTGTAGTTTTGGCCCAAAAGATAGGACAAATAATTTGTTGTTGCTTACAAAGGACATGGTTTTCAAAAGAAGCCTCTTGATAAAAGATGTAAAGTAATCCGGAAAGGAAAATCAAAAACTTGCGGTACAATTGAAAGTAATGGAAGGTCCTAGAAAAAAGGTTGCCAATGTGTTTTTACCATCAAAACATTATATCTTCTTCGTTCAATTTTAGAAATACGCTACTATGAAAAGAGGCACATTAATGCTACAAGAGGTCTTTACCATGGGAACATCCTCTAGGGGGACAAAGTTGCATTCATCACACATGTTTCCATAGCCTTAAAGGACTTCGTACTTGATAATTTGCAATTGGGGCTTCATAGAAATGTGATGGCAAAGCCTCATAAAAATGTGTAGGAACTTGTAGAAATTGGCAGGAACTTGACTAGGGACACCTTTCTATGTGAACAAGACATTTGAAACATAGTTGGAAAGTTAGCAAAGGAAACATATAAAAAACATGAGAACAATGCCAAGAATGTTTGCATGTGGGCTTGAGAAAACCCAAATGTTTTGTTTTATTATTAGGAGATTAGGTTTGAAGTTGGCGGAGAGCTATTAGGGAGTAATATCTTGTTCACAATCAGAATTCAAACCCCTAACAAGTAGTGATGATGCAACAATATGGTCATTAGAATGCGATTACAATCGATGCTACCATTGGAAGAAATGAAAACAAAGTAAATTCTCTCATTGTAACTTACATTGCAAAGCCTAAAAAACCTTTGAAACATGATCGTTATATGTTGACACATGCTAAAAGTTGCTTATGTTCATAGTAGTTTCCATTGTACACATTGATGGTGTTTAATGAGTGTAGGAATAGATGTCCCATTACATACATAATCACATTTTGGCAATAAGCAAAATAACCTATCCAAATGGATGGATGCTATCAATTGAAAGATGCAAGTTTCAAAACTAAATTGGAAATTAAATGCCTTCTTTGTTAATGATGCTGATGTGAAAATCAATAGTCTTAAAGTAACATTTTAATTCTTTTATCATTCCATATAACATGGGTGCACAATATTTGATTTAAATCTATGTTTTAGAGGGAGAACTTTTTATGTTTCAAAGTGACCTAGATGTGGATATGTTTCATGTTCCAAATATTGTTTCATTTTGCAATCCCTAACTTTAAATTCCTTTAGTGGTTTATGTTTCGAATGGGTTTCATTGATTAAATTACATTTCAATGGTTTATGTTTCGATTGGGTTTCTTTGGTCAAATTAAGTTTCAATGGTTTATGTTTTGAATGGGGTTCAGTGGTGGAACTAGGTTTTAGTAGTTTATGTTTCATGTGAGTTTCAGTGGTTTATGTTTCAATGGATTATATTGTGCATTTCAAATCGAAACTTGGGTGGACTTAAAGTGGTGTGCACACAATGACCTTTGAAAACTAAACATAGTCTATTCTAAGACACTTGGCTATGTTTTAGAAATTATTATATCATGTTTCTAGTGCAATATTTGATTACAAGAAAATATGGCCCAACACAAAGATATTTTTGTGCCTTTGGCACGTAAGAAGAGCTTGGCAGAAACAAATGTGCATTAAAATCAAGGATGTGGTAGTTTGGGTAGAGGTCTTCATCATAAAATTATAGGCTCATGGGTTCATTCCAAATTTGTGTGAAATCTATTATTTCATGGGTTCATATCATTTACACACAAATGTCATGCATTAATTAAACACGAAAGTTGTGTGCACAACTTTCATGTGTCAACAATACAAATAAACACACAACATTTGTGTCTAAACAATATAAACATGCATATGACATTTGTGTCTCAACAATGCACATGACATCGATGCTCAAACAGTATAAGTAGTTGAATGACGTCCGTGTCTATTCCATACAAACCTATGAAAAAATAATTTCACACGATTATTATTGCCAAATTATGACCCATGAAGTTTGTGATGTTAAAGAATATGGGGCGTATCATGCATGATACAATGTAACCCAATGGAAAAACTTTTCTAAAGTTCACAAAGGAAAAATTGTTAAAGCTTATGGAAACGATTCCAGATGTTCAAGCATTTTGGTCATATGTTATTTTAAAGTGGGTGTCAAAATGCGAAATGTGGGTGATGGGGAATTAGAATCTCCCATATGCTGACAATAATACTAATGCTACCATTGAAAGCTACCATGCAAACTTGAAAGCTACATTGAGAGCTACAAAGTCACGATTCTCTAAAAGATGGGTGGATTAGTGCATCCACTAATTATTGGGAGATGTTTTGTCACATTATTAGTCTTAAAGTTTGAGATGGAATTAAGGGTTTGTCCCAAACAAAAAACTTGAACAATTTGTTGTTAACATCGTTTTTCATGCAAGGGACATCCCAAACAACTGTCACTTTTATAGAGGACGATGGTGGATATGCAATTATCGTCTCTTTGAGACATGAAGATGTGAATTACAAGGTCTACAACCCGAAATCTGAGTGGGCCTACTGTGAATGTCTTTAATTACAAAGGGGAAACATATGTAAACATCAAATTAATGTATTAATGCTCCTTTGCCCTGATCTAGTAGAAGGAATAATTACATGTTACCGTGGCTCATTGAGTAGAACTTTGAATGGTGGGTTGAGTAGCATGCTCAATCCTTGCCCAATTCTCACACCTTGTTCGCAATAATCACCATGAACAAATTTAGTTCCCTAGAAGACCGCAGACCCTACCAAAAATATTTGTGATCTCATTTTCAAACTAGTTTTAGACGTTACTAAAAATAGTATGTTCAAGGAACATTTATTGGTTGATTTGAAAAAACCAATTGGAAAACAACAAACAATGTTAGTAGAATTACAAAGTGGGTTTGGGCACTTGATATAAGCAATGAAGTTCCAATGATTGAACAATGGTCATGCTATATGCTTAAAACACCTACATGATTTTCTTAGCCATAGTGATGTAGCTCAAAACATTAAATTTAAAAGGACATTAAACCTAGACTTTGTGCCCTGAAATTTAAATGTTTTGCAACTCAACATGTGTAAGATTTTTTTACAAATGGGGACTTATGTTTCTAAACAAATTTCTTCATGGCTATTACTAAACCAAATTTCATGTTTTTATAACTCAATCGGCAAGTTTTGAAAAAAATAAACGCACTTTTTAGGTGTATATTTGTCTTTTATGGATGATAATGTCATTTCAGGATGTTTATAATTCTAGGTTTTGTAAGTGTATTTTTCTAAGTTTTTTAGTGTATGTTTCTAAGTTTATATTTCTAAGAGTCATGTTCCTAACATGATCTTCTCAACATTTTGTCTCTCGTGTGGGGCATATTTATGTTGCAACCAATATGAGCTTTATAAGGTCTCGTTTTCTAACTTCATAACGAGTTTTTAAATTTAGAAATCCATGTTTCGAATGATCATGTTCCTATGTAAATTCCTTATTCCTTTCATCTTTTATCTTTCATTCATGTTTCATTATTTTTTAATATTAGGTTTAGTTTCGGTAAACATGTTTCTATGATGTTTTGTAGGATATTTTCCAAGCCTATTGTCCATAGCATATTAAATTCCATCAATTGTAAGCAATGCCTTTACAATATTGCAAACAAACAATATCATGTTTAAAAACATGGTGGCTGAAAACTTGAAATTGATTCTTGAAGTTTCAAAAAATATGTTTTTTCACATTTCTATCATGTTCCATACAGGTTTATTAAAAGTTTCCTACATGTTTATTTCATGTTCCATTTTCATGTTTTTCACAGGTTCCTTTTTCAACTTTGTATAACAAGTTTTTACAATTTTTTCTTTCATGTTGCCAATATTTTGATGTTTTATAACCTATGAGACATGGTTTACAATGTTTTGATAAAGTTTGTACCATGTTGTTACCATGTTTTAGAGGTTTCAAAACATGTTTATTCAATTTTTTTTTCATATTCTAGGGGTATGTTTTAGATGACTTTTCGAATTGATACAATAGAGTTGTGTGATGTAACCAAATTGTAATACTTCACCCACTGCACTTGGATGTTTGAAGGTAATTTGAAGTTAACCGTCAAATTGTTCAAGAACACCCAAATGTTGTGGGAAGAACATTATAGTAGGATAACAAGACTTCATTCAACAAAAACATGTCTGAAATAATGGTCAACAAATAGTAAATGGATGTTTGAACGCAATGTATGGAAAACCACATCATTTCCTTTAAACATCCACCTACCCTTCGTTAATCACGGTAGAGTTTTTTCGATAGAGTCTATACTATCAGAACCAAAAACATATTAGATGCATTTGAAAATTACCACTCAATTGGATAGCCAAAACATGTGTACAAAATAGAAAACATGGGTTGAACCTTGAGCCAAATGGTATTTGAAAACTACAATGTTATTAACATGTTTAAAAGGTTTCAAAACATGTTTACTAGATTATTTTTTCATATTCCATAAACATGTTATAGATGACTTTTTAATCAATACATCATAGTTGCTAATGTAACCAAGTTGTAAAATGTCACCCAATGCTCTTGGATTTTCAAGGGTAAGTTGAACTTTAAATTATCTAGGAACACCCAAGCGCTATAGGAGGAGTTCTATAATAAGATAATAAGGCTTCATTCACTAAAAACATATTTGAAATAATGGTCAACATATGGCAGTTGGATGTTTGGGGGCAATGTATCAAATATACCATAACATTTCCTTAAAACATCCACTTGCCTTTTGTTAATCATTGTAGAGTCTTTCTAATATAGAATCGTAAACATAACATATATATGTATTAAAAACTATTTAACAACATGGGTTAAAACTTGAAGCAAATGGTATCTGAAAATTACCATTCAACTAGATAGTCAAAACCTATTTATAGAAATAAAAAACATGGTATGAACCGTGAGCCAAATGATATTTGAAAAGTACCATTCATTAGATAGTTGAAACATGTATACATAAATTAAAAACCTACAAAGTTGTTGAAACATGTAATTGGAACATGTTTCTAGTGTAATTCGTCATGTTTCAAGTGGTACATTCTGTCAAATCACCTTGCTTAACTAGAAACAAGAACGGAATCCATACTTCCCTTGCTTAGGAATGTTACAAGTTACATTTTTGCGAGAATGCTCCCAAAGCTTTTAGATGTTTGAAACTAACATACAAACAATTCCGAAACATTATTTAAGAACACCCAAGAGCTATGGGAGAAGCACTACAAGATTGTAAACTATTATCCACTTTTAAGAAACAAGTGGATTGTTGCAAAAAAATGTTCAAAGAAACAAAAAAATCAGAAACCCAAACAATAACAAAAAAAATGATCAAGTAGAGAACAAGAAGACAAAAACAAACAAGAAGACAATGCAAACCCAACAATGAGAGAAATGAACATAATATAAGTGGATTGTTGTAATTAAATGTTTTAGAAACAAAAAAAATGGAAATCCAAACAACAAGTTGGAAATGAACAAGTAGAGAACAAAAACATCGACAAAGAATAGAACAACGCAAACCCAAACAAACAACACGGGAAATGAACACGATAGAATTAGTAAACTTGTCCTCTTTGCAAACAAATATTTGGTGTGCAACTTTTCAACCTTTGACACAACATGTGTTAATCGCTAGAAACAATATAGAAACAAATATCCACTTGCAAACATCAAGAAGCTTCAATAGGTTATTGGTTCCTAAGACTATTCATGCATAACATTGCTGTGCTTCGAATGGAAAAATAAAATTGAAAAAGGCTATGAACAAAAGCATGATGAATGATCTTGTGTGGGTGAAAAGACAGAGTTTGCTTAATGCCACCATGAGTTTTTTTTGTTATCAAAACCCTACCTAAATCTCTAGTGGGCGAGCGTTGATGATGTTAGAATTTGGCAAAAAAATACACGGCGATGATGTAAAGTTGAAAAAAGGTTTAAAATGTCATGGATGGGGATTGCATGGGGGAACGTGGAAGATGGGTGGATGGGGCTGAAACATAGGTTTTGAAACGTTACATGTTTTGGTGGGATATGTTTTGGGGGCTTGGGTTGGTAAAACATCAAAACATGCATTGGGCTACCTGTTGAAACTTGACATGTTTCAATGGGTGGTAGGCTTCGAAGTTTTTGCTTCAAGGCTCATGTTTCATGGTGTGTGATTTCTGACCAGTTGAAACAAATGTTGGGCCACCACCGAAACACAACGTGTTTCTGTGTTGGTTTGTTTGAAGGCCCCCATTGCCTACATGTGAAAACTTGCACCAAGCTGCCTTGAAGCAAACGATGCATTTACAACTTGTTGCTGAAATAATGTCGAGGGGTTGGTGCACATGGTAGGATCCAATATCCATTTTGTAACAATGAATATAAGAGTTTGGATTTGGGTACGGTTAGGGTTTTTAAGCCACCTTCATCCTTTTAATGATTTTCTTGGTATTAATTCAAAATTGCACAATCGTGGAATATGAATAGGGATTTTGAACTTCAAACTTGAAGTAAAGTAACTAAGGGATGGATGAATTCAATTTAATTGATCTGTAATATTTGAACAAAATACATCACAATCCATCCATGTGAACAAAATTGTTTGTAAGGTAGAATGGTATTATTTCATGATAACATGCATGAATTTCATCTACCTAATGGATGATACTAAATGGATAAAATGTCACCAAATTATTGAATGAAACTAATTTAATTAGAACTACATGGACAACCTTTTGGGAAGTCCATGGATGCTCTCATTGGAAGAATCCCAATTTTATGTTAGAAATTGATGTGGGTTAATCCATCCAAATATGTCTACAATCCCAAAACATGATTTTTTTTATTTTATTCAATTGCATTTGTGTGAATGCAAAATATTATATGAAGATGTTGCCATATATGTAAAAAAATTATTAAAAGAATAGAACTTTTTTTCAACTCAAATACACTTACATTGACTTCAAAAGGAAATGGTAACTAGTTCCCATAGAAGCAAAAATAAAATTGCTCCAAAAGTTTATGTTGAAACATTTTGTGTCCATGCAAATGTAATGTAATTTTGGTTAAATTGGGGGACAAAACAAACATGTACATGTTATGGGTTGGTTTTTGGCAAATCTAATATATTAATTCAGCAAGTCTGTCAGTCAGTCATTCAGTGACAGGGCTATACCCAATTGACAGCTGATGGACTGGGCACAAGTGTGAACAAGACCTAGATGATAGAGTCCAACTATGGGCCGTTTGGGTGGTCTTCTTGCAGTGCAAACGTTTTCTTCTTGCTCTCCTCTCCCGCTTACGTCTCTTCTCCCTTTCTCATACAGTGATGGGAAAACATGCGTTCGTGCCCTATTGGGTACAATGGGAACATACTTTCTTTTCCTACGTGGCAGAACGGGCCATTCCAAGAAATAATTGACATAGTAATTTTGACAAGGAATTTCCCATAGTCATGACTTTCTGAAATGGCAGAGTGTCGTTGAGCTTTAGGGTTTCAGGGGTCGTCATCAGGGGTCATCACTGTTTCAGTGCCATGCCGTGCCTTGCAGGCACGGGTTACCACTAGTTCAAATAATTCTTTGAAAATCAAGATTTTGTGTTCAAGGTTTTTGGCCTTAACACAAATATTGTAGTTTCAACTTGAAATAAATTGTGAGGTGCAAGATGTGAAATAAGTGAATAAATACACCAATCAATTCAATAATTAAACAAATAATGACTTGACCTCCATGACTTGTAAAAAAAACACAATATGAAATTTAGATATTCCATAATTTCAATGGATCATTTAATGTCATTTCTTCAATGAACTAGACTTGATGGATTATGTTCATCTTTTGGATGTTTATTATTCCACAACATGTTTTCATAATTGGATAAATGCGCCATTTTCATCCCATGGATGAATGTCAACACCAGTCAGGCCAATCAATATTGATAGAGATACTTTTTGAGCTGGGACCTGCGATGTCTCTCTAGATGATCAATCATGAGTCCTAAATTGACCACCCTAGTACCTTAACAGATTTGATGGTTATTATATTATTTGTTGGATTGCAGATTCTTTGACATATTTAGTGTCCAAAGTGTTGAAAATGACCAATCAAATATCTATCTATAAAGAAGGTAGTTTGTTTTGTAATTATGAGATCCATCCAACCAGGATGCTTCAGATTGGGTTTCTTGCTGTCTTTGGAAAGCTCTTGACAAGGAGGGGTGCATGGGCTTGGTTCCATGATGTTTGGACTTGCTGTGCAAAAGTTCTTGAATATCGAATGATTTCTTCACTGAAAATTAAATTTAATTGTAGCTAAAAATTTCAGAGGAATGGGAATGTGCCTTTGGTGTTGTTGGCATGATCTTATGAGCAGGATTTTATGGAATTTATTTGGTAAGATTTGGATTCAGAATGTGGAATGTGGGAGATATTGATTTTAAAGTGATTCTGCCGCTGAAAATTCAAATAAATTCCAGAAAGCCAGGTTTTGGAAGGAAAAATCAGTTGAGGACGTGGTAACACTTGGGCCAACAGCGCAAGTCACACTAGTTATCAATGAAGAGATGATCCAAATTAGTCAGGTTTCAAGAAAATAATTGCCTCCTTTTTCTATAGGTACCCAAGAATATCAAAGGATGCTTAAATTTTTCTTCTTTAATGAACAGTTTAGGGTTTAGGCAAAGTTGGCTAAATCTTCTTATGTATGATTGGATCAGGCTTTCAATGACAGGAACTGGGGGCTGTTATCAAAGTTTTTTGTTTTGCTTCCCCTTTGGGGGAGTGGAAGGGGGCAAATGATGCTTCCTAAGGAGTTTCCTTCCTTAGAAACCTCCTTTTCACATAACCCAAGTTAAACCAAGCCCATACTTTACAACTAGAGGTTAATATTCCCTTCTCATGAAAAGGTAAAAAAACTGCACACTCTAGACTCTTGAGCTCTCTCCTCCGGCATAACTACAGTGTCAACTGGGGCCCATGGCATGGTGGCAACTAGGTGTTGTCAAAAGACAATAATATTGTTGGATTGGACGCATGGCATGGATACGACTTAGTGTTGTTCTAAAAGGCATCATTGGTGGCAAAAGGAAATATTGTGAATAATATTGTTTATTACCGAACTTCCACTTTTCTTCAAATTTTTTTTCCACGGTTCACTTTTCTCAATGAACTCTCACTTTTCTCAATGAACTCAAGTCGTAAAGACTTCCAGAAAAATTTCCTAGCATGTTCAGAGGTCGTGTTTTACATGATAATTTCCCGTTCCCTAAGGGACAAGGTTATTTTGTTCTTGAACCGGGGTCTTTCATCTTGACCGTAGAAAGAATATGAGATTTTTTGCAGCATCATTATTACATGGGATAATACATTATACCCTTCAACAGATGGGGCCAGCCGGCCAGCCGCTTGATAGTTGATAGAGTCATGCGGCCCCTCCTTCCCATAGTGCCCTCATGGTTTGGTGTTACACGTAACAAGATTTGGGGTGTTATTCTTGTAATTTTGCAGGCTTTTTCTTAGGTGGGATTCGTGTTGTTTTGTTCGCAGTTCCACTTGTGGCCACTCTGAATCAATGGTAAGTACTTTCAATGTACCTAATATCATGGGGCCCATTCCACTTAGAACATAGGGAGCCCACTACGGTGAGCCATCATTCCGTTAGATGGTAACCAATTCTACCCAGGACCTGTTCCAGAGTGTAACGCCCTTGTTCTCGGCCTTTTTCCAACCATTGATTCACATTCGATTCACATTACAAAGAGAATCTGACCATACCCAAAGTGGAACCAGCAGATAATTTCTTTTTCCCACATACAAAAAAAATGTCTGAAAAAGTGGTAGAATAGGACAACCAAACCAGTTACATGCTGTGTAGCACGGCCAAGGTGTAAGTTATGCTCTGGAATAGGCCCTAGTAGACCTCATCACCACCTTATAGAACATCGCACACCACTTGTCCCAACAAACTTGCCATATTCCAAGGTTTTTACTATCGTGGGTTGGTCCATAGTACCCAAAGGGCATACACCAAAAGTTTTGCATCTGTTTACAATAAGTTTCAACTTTTATTGAGGATGCAAAGTTCATTTGGTCCCACATTTTGACAAATTTCCACCACATGTGCATTCTGAAATCAATTTTTGAGAATTTCATGGAACATTTCCTAAAATCTTAAGTGGTGGTGATTTGAAATTGTCACTAAAGGCATGGTAGTCATTACATGATTAGTTGCTTGATTTATTAATGCATGATTCACATATAGTGCTAAAAGTTGTTAAGCTGATGTTATAAGGTTTGAAACAAATTGGTGCATTCATACATGCAATCTTAACTAACACTAGAGCAAAATTCATGAAATCCTTGTTGGGAGGTGTTGTAATCTTGGGGTTATGTTGGGTGTTAATTAACAACAAATCTATCCTAAAACCTAGTTTTCAACTTCTTGACCCAACATCACATAAACAAGCAAATAACATGATGCCACAAGCAGCCTGAGGGGTTTGAGGTCTCGACTCATTATCTTTCTCACTTATAATACTTTAACAAATGCAAGCAATCTCAAACCCCTTGTTTGCATTTACAATTTTGCAAGTGTTTTATGTGCAATACAAAATACTTATGCTTGAACATCCTACATTTGCAACAAGTTCTTTGCATTGTAATGTTTGCTTTGAATTGAGTTATAAAAAGCGAATTCAAAAGTTGCAACTATCTACAAACACATGGAGCTATTCAATTCTACCATCAACAACCATGATGAATGTGAAAATGACAAATATACTAATGAAGAAGATCATAACTTGGTTGCAAACCCATTTTGTCTTCAATTTTTTAGTCTACAACTTGTTGCATTTGTTGTCTTGCCACCTTAAATTGCATGTAGGTGTCATTCTTTCAAGTTTTGAAGTTTTGATTTTATTCTCCTTTTATCTAATGTAACATTTTGTCCAAAATTGTCTAAGACTAAAATGTAAGTTTATGTAAAAAGTGATACCAACTTTTTGTTGATGTGAATGTGCAAGAATGTTAAAATGCCCTTGTAAAAATGTGTTCAAGTGTGAATTTGCAACACAAGTTGTTGAAGGCAAATCTTGTGATGGTGTTAAGGTATGTATAGTTTAGTGTTGCAACTAGTATATAAGGAGCAACCTATGTATATAATATTGATATATATATATATATATATATATATATATATATATATATTGATGTGAAAGAACATACCAATTTGGTATATCATTTGATGCAATATTAACCTTATACTTGCACCACATTGTTTTGGTAATACTAACCTAATATCAAATTTATGTCAATTTCAATACCAGTTTATATCTATTTCGTACTAAGCCAAAAGTTGACTTGGGCCCAATACCAAGACCAAGCCAATATGAAAACGCTAAATTTGATTCAATACCATTGCCAAGCTTGTATGAGAATATTAAATATAGTATTAATACTCGATTGATAAGTGAATAAAGACATAACATCAATATGACATACAAAAACAATGCTGGTATTATTCTCAAATTTCTGACATCTATCTTAATGATAGACTACTCTTTCTTTTTCTTTAATTTTTTGAAAAAAATTGAAGCACAACAGCTGACCCAACCTCACAAGCCATTGGCAACCCCAAGTCAAGCTCATTGGTCAAGGGCCAACAATCGATACACAACTTTAACACCCATACCCTAACCCTAAAGTGTGATTTGGTCCTTTATAGAAGAAAGTGGGACAGATGTCTATGATGTTGTTAAAGAAAGAATGGAAGTCTTGCCATTATCCCCAATGCCATCCCCCAAAAGACATCCAAAGGATCATAACAACAACAACAACATGGTTGTGACATTCTAACATGTCAAACAATTTAGGCACACAAGTGTAAATTTGGAGAACTCTTGAATACTTACTTCATTGAAAAGCTCAAACTAATAAATCTCCACAAATAAGATTTTTTTTTTTTTTTTTCCTTTTTTTTTGGGTATATTAATTTCAATTTTTTTTTCCACTCCAAAAATTTAAATGGGTTGTAAAAAGTCAAAATTATCATTTT